>Ga0315288_10007636_pt1 | contig 13698 bp, 10 predicted proteins | sample YL17G11_20_MG_FD_203454 | JGI IMG/M metagenome (GOLD analysis project Ga0315288, IMG submission 203454) | Sediment microbial communities from Yellowstone Lake, YNP, Wyoming, USA - YL17G11_20 | ecosystem: Environmental > Aquatic > Freshwater > Lake > Sediment | place: USA: Wyoming | collected...
AGGTGGGCATAACATAGGATCATGCCTGGGTTGGCTTCAGAATCCGGCATGAAAGCATTGACCTCCCCACGGATCACCTTGAAGATCACCCTGTCCTCTTTGCGGTCTGGGTTCCTAGCCATAACATACCTCCTATCTGGTCAACCTGGGTAACGGCCTCACTATGCGCTTGCATAGCGTACACCGCTCCTTCTTGACCGTTACATGCTGGCACTGGTCACGGTAGCTGAGGTCTCCGGCATGAGCAGCCAGGGCCGTATTCTGACCCGCCTGGAGTGACTTGAGAGTCGCCCAGCCATCCCAGAGGCATAGCCACTTCACACCGTTGACTTCCACGATATCCCCCACACTCAGGCTGGTATGTCCGACCCCTTTGTCCCTGAGCTTCTGCTGGGGCACATCACCAGAGAGCGGGTTGGTGCTGTAGGTGTTGAACATCCGGTAGAAGTGATCCAGCAGGGCCGTCCCCTCCTTTGCAGTTCCCGCTTTGCCTTTGCCTTCCCAGACCACGGCATAATCGTCAGTGACCTCCTGGGCACCCGTGGGAACCCTGCCGTTCAGGTACTCTGCCGTGCGCGGCCCCTTCTTCCAGTACAGGACTTTGACCATCTCACTCCCTCCTCTTGGTCGCAATGGCGATCCCTTTGTACGGGCCAGGGGTCTTCTTGTGAGCCACGATAACCCCACGCGCCTTGTCCATCTTAACATAGTGGCCCGTGCGAGGGTTCCGTGTCTGCACCATGTCCTTCTTCACATCGCTCCTATCGGCTCAACCGAGGAGCCGCAATCTTCCCCAGAGCCTTCATCCGGCCCCGCTGGGACTTCTCCATGAGTCGTGTAGCCTCCAATGGATCGCCTACTGCTGGCCCGTGGGCCTCTCTCCTGCCGGACATAATAGCCTTGATCTGTGCGAACGAGACTGGCCGATAGTTATTAACATCGACACCCACATCCCACTGCTTGCCCTCCAAGGGCAAATATGTCCCATGCTTGTGCCCGTGGAGTTGCCACGCACCCTGCTCGCGCCCTGGCCAGTCCATCAGAGGATAGTGGCACAGGACGATATCTTGCCCCTCGATAGTGACCTGCTTGAATGGCGTGATCTCCTCGAAATGGGAGCACAGCAACTGTGGGTTCCTGTCGTGATGGCCGAATATAAGAATCTTCCGGCCATTCAACCTCGCCAAATATGCCTGGGCATCTCCCATCGCAACGTCACCGACCACATAGACCGTATCGGTCGGCTTCACCAAGGCATTCCAGTTGGAGATGAGTGCTGCATTCATCTCCTCCACGGACGAGTATGGCCGATGGCAATACCGGATGATATTGGCATGGCCAAAGTGCGGATCAGCAATGAACCATATCATCGGCTTAACCTCGGTTTAGGCTTCTTGGGCCTGTCGAACTTAATGGCTTTGCCCCCTCCCGAGATCGAATAGGGGGCAAAGCCTATTCTCCCCACGATATGCGCCGGAACGCTCCCTCCCCTGGCCTGAATCGTCTTGTAGGCCGAGATCATGTTAGGAGCTATGGTGACCCCCTCCGGCTTCTCCAGGCTAAACGCCTTGCCCTCGCCCACTCCTGGCCCAGCGTCTATGCCGTACTTCGGAGGGTACAAAATCCAGTATGCCGTCTTACCGCTCAGTTCACCCATCGCAAAAGCCACCGACCCTTCGACGGTCTTCTTCTTCGCAGACTTCGACAACCCTGGAGGCAACCAAGGGTGAAGAGGGGTCGGTTCAGGCGATGGCGACGGAGAAGGCGATGGGCTGGGAGAAGGCGATGGCGACGGAGAAGGCGAAGGGGACGGAGAGGGTGAAGGCGAAGGAGACGGAGACGGACTTGGCGATGGCGACGGAGAAGGCGAAGGCGACGGAGAAGGCGAAGGCGATGGACTCGGGCTGGGCGAGGCCGACCGCGCAGACGAAACTGAAGGAGACGGAGAAGGTGAAGGCGACGGGCTGGGTGAAGGCGACGGCGATACACTACGAGATACCCGTGGTGACGGGGATTTGCTGGAAGGAGAGGGACTCCGTGAGGGTGAAGTAGACACAGCAGGGCTGGCCCTTCCCACCGCGCTTACGCTTGAAACAGGAGATAGCGCACCAGAAGAAGCAGCGAATGGAGAGGCACTCACGGGAGATACTATAGAAACAGTCGGCACGTTGCTCGAAGTCCCTGCGGCATTGGGGTGCCAAACCCATCCCCAGTCTGGTTCAAGGTCTTGCGCTTGCAGCCACTTCATCGCTTTTCTTATGTCGGCTGGTTCAAAACCGTTTTCTTTTGCCCAACTATCGGCTGCTGCCTTGCCCGATAGGGATTCAATGCCAGCATACTCATCTATAAGGTCTCGGACACGATATGATCCCGACTGAAAGCCGTTGGGGTGTGTATCCAAGAACGCTTGTAGCTTTTCTGCTACTTTCAGATCGTCCTTGCTGGAACTTAATATCTTCTGCAACTCTGCCGGATCAATGCCGTAATCTCTTATCCAGTCGTCGGCTGCTTTCCTCCCTGAGAGGGTCTCTATACCTGCCCAATGATCCAAGACATCCTTGGAACGATATGAAGGAGGGGCAAAGGCAGACTTAGTTAGCTTGGCGCGTTCGACCATGAGTGCTTCCATCGGCCCTGGTTCAGTTCCTGCCTTTGGTGGCGTAACCTTGCCTCCGCGCCATTCGTAGATAGAGGCAAACTTGCGCTGAGTTGATTCAGACAGACTCATCATGGCTACCCGATCCTCAAGTCCCGTCCACTGTCGGAAGACCGCCCACTTGCCCTTGCCAGGATATGAAATCTCAATGTTGACCTGATGGTGAGCCATGCCATACGCTGATTCTACCCCCCCACGACCCGAACGGCTCGGCCCGATTCCCTCACCGCCATAGGGTTTGATGTCAAGCGCATGATCCCAAGCTCCCGTAGCGTCCTGATAGTCTACAGTCCACGGTTTCTCGGGATTTATACGGACAGTTCTACCCAGTCCTGCTTCAACCTTCTCCAAACGCGGGAACCACTTTTTGAGCCATGCGGTTGCGTCTTTCTCGGTCATATTGGTGCGTATGTCTATATCAGCCAACTCCCGCCATTCCCGCATTTCCGGTCTCAGTTGCTCCCTGATCGTTGGAGAGCCGAACACACTATCAACTTTCGGCCCAGCCTTGATAATCTCTTCATAGACTACGGCCTGACCTTCATCCGAGAGGGCTTTGATGGGTTTTATTTTAAGCGACTCATCGACAAACAGCGACTTCTTCCCAGCATATGCCCCGCGTGTCTTCATGCCCTTAGCATACCGGAGGATATCCTCTTCACTGAATCCTATATCCCTCATGGTTTGCGAATCGCCCAGAATGATGGTCTCCAGCGACGTTTCTGGCTGGAATCCCTCTACAACAATGGAGCCTTCCCCTGTCAACTTCGGGACTGTCAACCTGCCCGACCCTTTGCCGAGTACAAACTTGCCGCCTGACTTGCCAATCACAGGATGTTCAGCTACTTGGATGCCGCGCCATACTACAGTCTTCGTTTTACCTGGGGGTGCCGCGCCTGTAGTCGGGACTTTGCCTGTTGCCTCAACCGCCGTTGCTCCTCCTGTTGGCTGCGCTCCTTCCACCCAGACATAGGAATGCTCGGTGTCACCAGGACTGCCCTTGTACCAAGTGGTTTCTCCAGGCTCAGTGGCCCTGAACGGGTCATTGACTACCCGCTTCCAATATCCCTCCATCCCTTCTCTCGGAGGTTTCATCTTTGGGATGTCTGCTTCAGGTGCTGCGCCAGTTGCTTTGGCACCTCTGCCCCCCACCGTGGGCCTCTCCTGCGCCCACGTTCTTCCCGCAGCCCCTGTTGCTTCCTCTTCCGAAGACATGATGCCTCTTACCTCACCCGTCCCAATAGGCTTGACCTTTGACAGTCCTTTGGTAAGGCTCACGCCCCCCTTCTCTCCGGCCAACTCCGTGACTGGGATTTTGACCGAGGAGGCAGACACCACCCTGGTCAAAATGGGAGTTCCAATAGGTTTGGCACCACTGAAGACATATCCAATTCCTTTGACCGTATCTAAGGGATGTCTGATCGGGAAGATGGATAGCTCCACCAAGCCCCTGCCACCCTTCGCCACACCTCTGAGGGTCTCCACCGGAGCAACGTACAACTTAAAGGGGGCTTTCACCAACCCTGCGGCTAGTCGTATCCCTCCCTCTGCCGTCCCTTCAGCCAGCACAAGGCCCGTCTTACCTACATTCGCCACACGTCCGGCGATGCTGATGGTCTCGGCTTCTGCTCCAGCGGCTCTTGCTGCCAAGGCCGCTGTTCTACTGGCAGTTCCGGCCTTTCCCAACCATCCTAAGATTGGCAGGACGAAGGCCACGTCTCCGGCAATGGACAAGCCCTTCTGCCAAGTAGCCATCTCATGCCAGTGGCGTTGGGTGCCATACCCAGGCAGAGTGAAATCCAAGTACGTCCTGGCAATGCTGGCCGCCTTCTTTGCCCTCTTGTACGACGGAGAGGCATACTTGGCCTCGATCTGAGCCTTGGCCTCCAGGTTGCCCTGCTTGATGGCGGTCATTACGGCATCGTGTTTCTCTTTCCTGACCTTCGCACTATCACCCGACTGGGGGCCGAAGATCAACTGAATATCACCAGGAGAGATAGGGAGGTCTCTGAAGATACCCTTCAGATCGTACCCACCCTCGGGATTCTCGGGGGTCGCAGTGGTCTTGTAGCTCTCGATCTTGAGCAAGGCAGCATCGACCCTGGCCGCGTCCTGGGCATCGCTGATTAGTTGCCCCTTCTGGTCTTCGGTGATGTATTCGGCCTTGACTAGCTCGTCAGCAGTTACCACCCCCCTAGCCACAGCCTCTTTCGTATAGTAGCCGCCTTCTGGGGCCGCAAGTCCCGCCGCGTCCAGACGCGCAGTGATAGACTTCTGGAAGGCTATGGCATCGGCATCGCTCTGAAACACGGCTACCTCGGAGGGCTTCAAGAAGTGAGCGGCCACCAGTTCATCAGTAGTCACCGCCTTGTCGGCCACGGCCTCTTTCGTATAGTAGCCGCCTTCTGGGGCCAGATAGTTGGACAGCTTGGGCATCACTGCCGCCTGCGCTGCTTGCGTGGCCTCCACATCCTGCCGATACTGGGCCAGACCGACCTTATTGAGATGTGTCTTATCCTCTGCCTCCATAGCCTCATAGGCAATCCGAGGTATGTAGACATCCCCGATCTTGATGTTGGCCTGCTCAAACTCGGCCTGGGCGCGGAGTTCGTTGGCCTTGTTGCGCCGATTGTACCCTTCCACGCCGAGGGCCACGACCATCCTCTGCTGCTCCGGCGTCATGGTGTCATAGGCCGTCTTCTCAACCCAGCCGCCTGCGACCTCCACGTGGCTGGCCTTCCACTCAGCATCTGCTTGTTCCTGCTGGGCTACCGCCTGCGCGTAGGCGCGATTCTGTACCATCTGCTGCTGCCGCTGGACGGCTTCCGCGCCGGAACCAGCGGGAGTCATGCCGCGCTGCGGCGGGGTGGGGCTGCTGCCGTCCATCAATCCCCTAACCATTTCACACCTCCGGCCCCATCATGTCGGGATACTCAGGCTTCTTGGGCTTCTGGCGGTACACAAAGATCGCGGCGAGGAAGATGCAGGCGACGTAGAGCAGCTTCAGGATACTGGGAAACGCCTGATACCACGCCGGACGAGTGCTCGGGACATAGCCCCAGGTCTCATACAAGCACTGCCTCACTGGGGGACACACGAAGCAAGGGTACCCGTCAGGATAGGGCCACAAGTACCAGATGGAGCCGATGGCCCAGCCTGAGAAGGTGGATGTGGTCTTCATGGCAGAAGTCGATTTCCCCGTCCCTCCATCGCTGGTAGCCTCACCAGAGGTCTGTGTGTCCCAGTAAGAGCTAGTGATCGCCCCTTCGTTCAACCCGCAGAACCCGCCTCGTTCTGTACCGCCGATGCCGAGAGACCCTGTGGAATAGCACTTGTCGATGAGTCCATCGGGGTCGTTCCACCCGCAGAACCCCCCATTATAGGACGCATCGTCTACTGGGCCTGCCGTTACAATGATATTCGTCCGGCTGTAGCAGTTGCGGATTACAGCCGGACTGAGGTCATCGTGGTACCAGTTATCTCCGACAAACCCACCCACTGTAGACAGCCACACATCCTCGGTGTTGTCTATGAAGATGTCTCCGCTGCTGAAGCACTCCTCGATAGTGCATCCTCTGTTATAGGCTACGAAACCGCCAACGTATGTGCCTCCGCAAAAGCTGGTTGTCAAATAGACATCGCCCGTGGCGTAACACCCGTGAATGGTCGTGAGAGTCCCATAGTCAGCAGTCCACACGGCAAAGCCGCCGAGTTCCCCTATGCCGTACACGTCTCCCGTGGCGTAGCAATCCGTTATCGCATCAGCATACGACCAAGAGGTAAAGCCCCCCACCTCTGAGGTAAGCGGGGTATTTACGTCTCCCGTGGCGTAGCAATTCGTGAATGTCCCTCCGTCAATCCAGCCAGCGAAGCCGCCGTATAGACCAAAGGTATCGAGAGGAGCAGTGACATCCCCCGTGGAGAAGCAATCGTGGATATACGTCGTCCCGTACAATCCGGTATCGTCTGTGTCAATCCATCCGATGAAGCCGCCAGCAGTCCCTGAGTCATCCTCGGCCACTATCACCTCTGCCGATGAGTCCGAGCCTGATATCTCTCCTTCATTCCACCACCCCATCATCCCGCCGAAAATCGGGATGGCTGCGCCCGAGTCGGCGGTGATACTGCCGCCAACAACATGGCAGTCGTTCATATCTGAGTGCGCGTTGATACCCAGCGACCAGTAGGAGTTCGTCATCTCCATGCCCAGGAAGCAGCCCCCGTCCCTTTTCGTGTGGATGTCAGGGTTGGTCACAGTCACGTTGTCATACAAACACCCGCCGTAGTCATCTCCGGCAATGGCCCCCGCAGAGTCATAGACGGTGATGACCGGATCAATCATTTCTAGGTTCTGGATAGTCGCGCCATTGACGCAGGCGAACACGCCACCTAACGGATTGTAGTCATCCGTCCCATTGGGACGGTTCACCGTCAATCCAGTGATAGAATACCCTTGCCCATCGAGGTGCCCCGAGAAGTAGACATTGTTGAGATAATTCGAGTTGTCGCGATAGGAGATGGGCAAGAATCCGTGGTTACTGTTCCAGGTAGCCGACACAGAAGCGTCGATGTCGTTGTCCACTACATAGTGGGCATCTAGGTCTACCTCTATGGACTGAAGCTCATAGACATTCGTGATATGGTACGGATTTCCTGGGGTTCCGTCCCCCACAGGGAAGGGAGGGGCCGGACAGGAGCCGGACGAGACGGCCACTTGCAGCCGTCCGGTGCATCCCTGTTGGGGTTCTACAACGTATAGGTTCCCGCCCATGTCAACCATACGCATGGCGCGGCTTGGCTGTATCGCATTGCATAGAGTCCCTTCATCAACCCAACTGGTGCCGCTCCCCGAATAGGCCCAGATGTGACCACGCCCTCCGCTGCCGAAGTGTAAGTCAGTGCCGTCCCCATACACGAAGGCCGCATCAGCGAGGTCGCTCACGGGGCAGCCCAGAGATGTCCAGGTGGTGCCGCTTGACCATTGCTTCACGTCAACCACAAAAGAGGCATAGGTGATGACAACGGGCTTGCCGCCCCATTCCGAAGGATAGACCTCAGAATACCCTAAAGGGGTGCCCAGAGATGTCCAGGTGGTGCCGCTTCCCGCATACTTGTAGATGACACCGGATTGCCCACCCAAATACATGCTCCCGCTCTTGCCAACCCACGGAGATGACACTGAAACATAGGCCGATGCCCGTATACTCGTCCACACCCCGCCCGTGTACCTGTAGATCGTGGCGGAGCCACCGGAGACAACCTTGACAACGGGAGTCCCTGCGTAATACACCAGCGTCTGAACTGACGCTGAAGAGGCCCACGGAACACTAGCCCCGACATGAGACCACGAGGAGGACGTTGTGGACGACTGCCACACCCACGGGTAGGACTCCGCTGGGAGCTTTGAGCCGTAGGAGGCATAGACCGTAGTCCCAGAGGAGGCCAAGCTGTTGGCGTATGAGGCTTCGTACCCAGCAGGACAGCCCCAATTCTGCCAGGAGGCACCATCATACCTCCAAATAGGTTGGACATAAGGGTTGGGGGCCAGCCAAAGATACGTGCCATCACTTGTGAAATCCGTACACGCTGTTGCCGTTGGCCAGTTGTCCCCGATCACAGACCAGTGGCTGGTGGTGATGGCCTCAGCAGGCTCAGGAGACACCAAGCCAACAGAGGGCACCAAGGCTCCCCCAAGGGCCACGACTAGGGCCAGGATCAGCAGACGTATCTTGATACTCCCCATGCCTGAAGGCAGGGGATTCTGTTTGGCGTTATGCTGTTGCATATACGTTTCCCAGAGAGGGGGCTACCAATAGACCCCGCCGCAGGCGCACTGAGTCCTGCGGTTCTCCACCGCTTAGGATTCCGTTACCGCGCAAGGCGATATTGAAACCCGCGTTAGCGTCACGGTGTTCGATGTGTCCACATGCTCCGCAATGGTATGACTTACCATCGGGCTTCTGGATCGCCCCGCATCTCGAACATTCCTGGGAAGTGTACTCGGCAGGAACCGAGATGACGGGAACGCCGCGCAAGGCCGCTTTGTAGCGGGTGAAGGTCTCAAGTTGAGCCTCGCTCCACTGGCTCTTCTGGCAGAACCGTTTGATCTTCGAGCCTTTGGAGAACACGCCCTTGAGTGCTTCTATCGCTATGGCGAGACAATGTGATGCGGCGTAATCCACGATGCGCTTGGACACTATGTGATTCTCTAGTTTTGTCCTCCTTCCCTGTTTTCTCCTAATCCTGGCCACAAGCCTGTTCTTTCCAGCCTTCTGTAGATTCTTTCGCCTGTTCCTCCACACCTCCTTTGTCCTGGCAGGATTGAAACCAAGGTGCTCCACATACCCCGTCTGAGGGTCTGCCAAAACAGCCACGTTGCCTACGGAGTTCCGGTCGATCCCGACGCAACCCACAGCCTCAATCGGCTTGGCACCCAAGGTATTGTAGGAGATCGCCACGAACCACTCCCCGCCCCGAAGCAGAAGCTCTGCCTGACGAATGTGGCCCCCGACAGGATGCCGCCACTCAGCAGGGATCACAGCCTTGCCAAAGATCGCCGGAATACGGAACCCCTCCGGCACTAGCTTGATCTGCTTGCCCTTATCTCCGCAGATGGGCATAGCCAGACGCTTTACGGAGCGGCAGCGCGGGTTGCGCTGGTATTTCGTGATGAGGCTCTTGGCTACCACACAAGGAATGCCTGGGTAGAACTTTGATGAGGACTTCGCCCTATCAGACAACATCAGCTTAACTGCCTCCAAAGCACCAATGAGGAGGCCATCGAGCCTCGGCTTGAAGACCGCTGGCACCTTAACTACTTGCGTCACTGTCTGCATAGTTTCTATGCTCGCTCGACCCCATGTCTAAAGCCAGGGGATTGCGCTCGCTGGTTGTTCATAGTGGCCTCGGCTTCTCACCCTTCTTGACATCGAAGACCACAGGGAACGTAAGGGATTGAGACCCCTTACTTATCACGACCTCTAGGGCATACTTGCCATCACTCACAGTGGTGGGGAGTTTCACCAGGATTGGGATAGAGGCTGATTTCTGGGAAGGGATGGCAGGGGTCGGCGCGACCTTGAGCCAGGATACATCACCTGGATAACAGCCCTCTGGGGCCGCTTCCCGCACGTTCACATCACAGGTCAGGCTCATGTCAGCGTAATTGGTGACCACGACCACGAAATGCCGTGAGTACATGGTTTCATTCGCCACGCAGCGAATCGCCCTCCCGTCATAAGTGACCAGCACATTATCGGTAGAGGTGGACATCGTGCCCTCCCATTTCACCTCGGGCGGGGTCTCATTATCAGTCCTCCCATCGCCACCACCACCTGCCAGGGCCAGCCACAGGATAGCCATGACCACTATCACAATCCCGCCTACTATGGCCACCTTCTTCACATTGGGCCTCCTCCACCACCACAGCCAGAAAACCACGTGGCACCGCCATCATCGGAATAACTGTATCCGGTGGCCCCGCTTATCGCTCTCCAGTACACCTCACCCGTGCCAGCGTAATGCAACACCACATCGTAGGAACCGACCGACACGGGCAGGACTGAGGTATAGGTAACCGTCGCAACGGCTCCAGGGCTACTCACACTAAGGGTTGAGGAGGCCAATGTCCCTGTCTTCAAGACTGCTCCGGTCGGGAACCCACTCCCGTTGGCCTTGTAGAGAGCGACAGTGAGTGTCCCTGTGCCAGCGATGTGCCAGACCTTCACCTTGACGCTACTGAGGCTGTAACTACTGGTGACCGTAAACGTCTGCGCGGCCCAGTTGTCACCGACCACAGTGATATCCTGGTCATCCCCTATCGAGACATACTGGCGCAAGCGCGGCACAGGGTGGTACACCGTATCCCGCAGAGCATCCATCCACGGGAACACGATCAGTGTCAGCAGCAACCCCATCGCCAGGATACCGATGGCCTTCAGTACATTCATCTGCCCCTCACAAAGCTGGCGACCTGCCAAGCCAAAAGCACCAGGAAGATCGTATTGATGAGCCGCACCACCCAGGCCAGCCAAGATGCCATCCAAGAGTAGTCGATGGTAAATATCTTCTCCATTGCGCTCGCCTTCGCCAAGATGTCCCCGTGATTGATGTCGTGCATCACACCGCTGTCCGGCCCTGCGATGATACCATCACCAATAGCACAGAAGACCGTGAGGCCCACCGCTACGATGAAGAAGAACATAAACCACTTGGGATTATCGAACATCGTTCACTTCCTACCTCGACAATCTCGCTTTCGGTGCCCTAATCTTTCCCGCCAGACGCCGCCCTGTGCCAAACACCCGTTCCCTCATTGACGCCGGAGGCTGGTAGAGCGTGTCATAGATCAGAAGTACAGCCGGATGAACGAGGGTCTTGTTAAAGCTCTTCGCTGCCGCTATTGCTTCATCCTGCGTCGGGTAGACCCCCACACAGCCCACGGGATACACGTGATGCCCAAAGAGGCCACCATAGGTCGCTGATTTGGTAACCGTCCATTGCGGCGCAGGGAGGCGTTCCGGTGCTAGAACTCGTCCCTCCCCTGAATACTCTCGGTGCTTCCAGATCGTGTGTATGATCTGGAGGTGAGAAGGCTCCTTCGTGCCCTTCTTCGCTTCTCGGTAACCCCCTTCACCAGTAGGCATGAATGTCACGTGATCCATCTCACACCTCCTCATGCGTATACGTGACTGGCTACCCAGGATAGTACAATGCCCAGGAAGACAAAGGCGATGGTCACCCAGACCGCCACGATGTCCTGCGTATTAGCCACTGCCAAGATCAGACCGCCGACTCCGGTTCCCATCAGGCCACTCTTGGTAGCGATGATGGCCCCCATCGTGGCTATAATGCCAACCAGGAGGGCCATCAACCCCCAGTAGAAGCCGTGATCCATACCTGCAACATCAGCCAGGTGTTCTACCACACTATGAATGGGCACCCCAGTCATAGCAGCGTCTGTTGGCGGGTTGAAAGAACCACCCCCAGGCATCGACGGATCATCGAATCCGGCTGGCGTAGTGCAGAGAGCACTGACAGCCGACGTATAGTTGTCCGTGAAGCTGTCATAGAACCACACGCTGAAGAAGTATGGCGTACCAGCGGTCGCAGTCTCCCAGGTATAGTCCTTCACCCCTGCGTCTCCGGTGATCTCGGTATAGATGAGGATATCGCTGGGGTTCGGGGGATTCGGCGGGTCAGCCGGATAGGTGCCTACGCAGCCATAGAGGATCGTTGTCACCGTAGGGACACTCCTCATGCCTATCGGTACAATCCACCACAGATTGACGGTCGTGGCATCGTCCGGCACAGCCTTCAGGCTTACCGGAGGAGGAACGCTCAGGGTGACCACCACCGTGCTGTAGCCGCTGCTCCAGACATCGGAGCCGTCGATCCACGACCACGCCGCAAAGTAGTAGGTCTCCCCTGGGGTAAGCGAGTCCACCGTACAGGCTTCATCACTATTGAAATATGCCTCCGTGCCCTGGTCTGGCCCTGTGGGGAAGTCCACCGTAGTGCTGGCCGTCTCATACCGGATCATGGTCTTCGCGGCATGTGCGCCCTCCACCCAGGTCAAATCGACCGTGGTATAGCTCATGGCCCCAGCCGTCAGCCCCGTGGGGTTCTCCGGTATCGTCCCGAAGTGGGTGTCGCTGCCATATCCTGTCCCATACGCATTCGTAGCATAAGCACGATAGTGGTACTTCGTGCCTAGGGTCAAGGTCAGCACCGGAATCGTCATCCAGCCTGGAGCCAGAACGCCGTGGACATGCGTATCCTGGTCATAGGTGCTGCCGTGGCCCACGTAATAGGCATCCGTCGCAAAGGCAAAACCCCACACGGTGGTGTTGCTGAACCAGATGCTGTCCAGCGTCCCCCTGAAGTTGGCCGAGGTTCCGGTGACACTGGACGGGGTATAGGTCGTCACGTCTGGGTGGTCACAGGTTGTAAACGACTTCTCGGGATTGGGCGAATAGGCCCAGCCGGAGCTATTCTGGGCACACGACCGGAAGTAGTAGACCGTTCTCGGGACTACGGTGATCGTGCGCTGGAAGTTGCCGACACCCCTACCGCTGCCAGCCTTCCAATAGTCACTGTAGGCTGTGGCCGAGGGGTCGGTATTCCCAGGATCGGCATGGGTAGTGGTAGCCCAGACAAACCCGTAGTTAGCACAAGTGGGATCACCCCCGCAACTGCTGATGGAACCGTTGAGCACAGCCGACACATTTGTGACACTCGTCGCTGCGCTGGAGACAACTATGGGAGGGTCGTTGGTTGTGCTGAATGTCCTCGTAGCAGCAGCCCAAGTCGTACCGGAAGTGTTGGTTGCCGCCGCCCTGAAGTAGTAGGTGCCCCCAGGTGTCAAGCCACTGATATCTTTGTAGAAGGCGGCCACCCCCTGCGGCTGCGCTGGAGAGGTTGGGGCACCAGAGTAGTCCCAGTTCCCAGGTGTAGTGACCCCATCATTATCTCCCCAATAGACCACCACCGTGTCGCTGGCTGGCCACCCTGCATCCGTCACATTCCCAGGCAGACGCGCCGTGGTGTTCATCACGGAGGTCGCCGCCGAGGTCGTGATGAGCGGTATCTGTAGTGTATGGAAGCTCTGCTCAGTGTTACTGTAGTCGTACCCAGTGACTGGGTTATGTGTCCACATCCGGTAGTAGTAGACCTGATCTTCACTCAGGCTGGACAGGGCAGCAGGGAAGGCTCCAGTGCCCCAGCTTCCTGGGTCATGGGTATGGTAGGTGTACACGCTGGACTCGGGAGGCACACCGGCAGGGTCACCGTGGCTTGAGGTGGCATAGACACAGCCCCGATCATCATTGTTGTCATAGCCCGTATCCGTGATATTTCCGTTAGCCGTGGCCGTGGAGAAGTCCACGCTGGTCGCCGCCTGGGAGGTCACTGTGGGCAGGGTGCTGTACCAGACCTCAAGATAAGGAGGGTCTATACTGTCAGCCGACCCATAGTCCACATAAGCTCGTTGACCATTGGCAGGCGAGTCATCTTGCCAATCCCAACTCACCATTGTGCAGAGG
>Ga0315288_10007640_pt1 | contig 13694 bp, 10 predicted proteins | sample YL17G11_20_MG_FD_203454 | JGI IMG/M metagenome (GOLD analysis project Ga0315288, IMG submission 203454) | Sediment microbial communities from Yellowstone Lake, YNP, Wyoming, USA - YL17G11_20 | ecosystem: Environmental > Aquatic > Freshwater > Lake > Sediment | place: USA: Wyoming | collected...
CGTCCCGGTCTTCGATCCCCACTGTATCGTACCGAGAGAATCGCCGGTATCGCTTCCCCATTGTCCGTGAGACCAGGGACCCATCACGATTCGGTTTTGGTTGCCCGGGTTCGCTTTCTCGATGGTAGCGTAGAGGTTGAGCGCGCCGTAAAGGTTCTCCGAATCGTACCATCCGCCGACGACAAGCGTTGCCGGCTTGATGTTGCTCAAGTGGTTGAGGATATTACGCGCCTCCCAGAAACTATCCCACTTTCCGTGATTCATCATGTCGTTCCAAAACGCCACGCTGTCTTTGAAGTATTTCCGGTTGGCGTTGGGAAGCGGACCGAGATCGAGGAAGAACTTATAGCCATCGGTAATGCCGTGGTTGAATCGGCGTGAGTTTGATGTTGTTGGCCCTGTTCGGGGCCATCCAAAGGAAGCGAAAAAGTCGAACGCGTGCGGTAGAAGAAACGCCCCGTTGTGGAAAAAGTCATCGCCGGACATCCACTTTGAGACTGGCGCTTGCGGAGAAGTGGCTTTCACTGCTGGGTGTGCGCCAATCGTGCCCGTGGTAGCGTAGAAACCGGGGTATGAGATCCCGTAGATTCCAACGCGGCCATTATTGTGAGGAATGTTTTTGATGAGCCAGTCGACGGTGTCATAGGTATCACTGCTCTCGTCGATATCCTGCCGGTCCTTCTTGTTATCGATTTGCGGGCGAACGTTGACAAAGGTGCCCTCCGACATGTAACGTCCGCGGACATCCTGAGTGGCCATAATATAACCGTCGTGTGCAAACCTCTCTGCCTGTGCGCCAATGAATGGGGGGTAGATTGTTTCACCGTACGGGGCTGAGCTGTAAGGCGTTCGGGTCATGAGTATCGGGTAATTCTGCGTCGTGTCCTTTGGCGTGTAGACGGCGGTGAAAAGCTTGACCCCGTCGCGCATCGGAATCATGTACTCGTGCTTGACGTAGTGATCGATCAAGCTGTAGGGCTGTGCAAGGAGGTTGGCGCCGCTGATCAATGATAACAGCGTGATGATTGCAACAGAGCGTGAAGTGAGAAAGCGAAACCGGGTATTCATCGTGACAACTCCTGTGAGATGAGTGTGCAGTGAGCGATCTGCGAATGTCCTACGAAAATCTTTTGAAGCGTCCAGAAGTCGATCGTAAAGACCCCGATGTCGCGGTTCACGGTATTGTGAACCATCGAGTCGGCTAAAGCATGCGTCGGATTCTATGTCGTTGACTGGGCCGTCGAAACACTCATCGCATGCTTCTGGGTTGTGACCTCCTGATACAGCCGGGTCTGGCCGGCATAGAAAGTTGCCTTCAGCCAGAAGCGGAACAGCATGTACAGTTGCTGCACGAGAAACAGAACCACCAGCGGCCAGTACGAATTCTGCGGAATGATGCTTTCAAAGAGAGCATAGAGAACCATCAAAGCGACGCCAACGACGATGAGCAAGAGGTACAATCCATATGTGCTGAGGAAGTTCGACATGGCAAAGCCCGCACCCGCAAGGGAAGCGCCGAAAGAACTCGTGCGGTCGTCAATGACCATCCTGATACGGGCGTAGTCGAAGATCATTGCCAGGAGTGAGATTAAAAAGAGAACCACGAAGTTGCGGATCATGTAGTACCTGTACGGAATTACTTCCGAAGCTTCGTTCTGCGTCCACAAGGAAATGCTGCCGTTGATCCAATCCACAATAAACGCGTAGAAGAGGTAATAGAGGATAAGGGCGATCAACGCCAAGCGAAAGAACTTGCCAAAGTATTTGGCGCCATCCATGAGGAATTCAGTAAAGCTCGATGGGTAGTCTTTGGCGTAGATGCCTATGAAACCGCCCGCAAGAAAGGTGTTTACGCAGACATAGAGCAGGCTGAGGAAAAAGAGGAGCGACGCGGGTCCGAGGTTGAGTTCCCACCGGACAAAGAAACTGTAGATGAAGTTCGCAAGAGTTTTGATGAACGCACCGCTCATCTGCGCCTCGAGGTGGTTGAGGAATGGAGCGTATTCGTAGATGGTCCAGTCGAGAGAACGGATAAATTCACTTTTCTCCATGTCCGCCCGGAAAGCTCCCGCCCATGCTGGATCCATGCGCTCGAGGATCTTCTCATCCATGACGGTGCCGCTCAGATAACCGTCAAGCTGTTTCATGGCGGGGAGCGCAATCGCCATCGCAAGCAGGACGTTGACAAACCACGCAAAGAAAATCATGCGTTTCGTGCGCCTGGTGAGCGTGAGTCCCTGCTTGAACGAAGAAATGATCTTCATGATTGTCTCCTTGTGGAGAACACGATGTTAGGAACCGACAAGATCTCTTGCTAAACCCGAAAAGCTAAATCTGAAACTCTAAACAAATTCGAAAAATCGAAATAATTCGCCACGTTTTCGTGCTTTGGGCCTTTCGCTCTGCGTTTCGTTGCGAGCTATGTGGTTTTCCTACCACAGACGCTCAGAATGTCGCGAATTCGAAATAGTTCTGCACCCAGAACATCCACTTCGCTCCATATTTCCTGGCTGCCAGCGATCGGTACCCAGGCTCGCGCACAACCTTGCTGTTATTGTTATAGTTGATGTCGAGCGCAAGCTTCTTTTCGGGATCGACAATGGCATAGCTTACGGGCGAATCTGTGTGATAAACGAGTTTCTTCCACCGATACTGTCCGTCCCAACCTTCCCGACGGATATCCCCGTTCTTGAAAACGATCATGATGTCAACCGGAGCGATCGCTTCCCCTTCCCGCTTCACAATGACTTCGCATTCGTACTCCTTTGAATCCAGCGTTTTAGTGCTGTCTTCCGGCTTTCCGTTGACAGTAAATATACCTTCGCGGGGGGGTATCCTCCGGTTGGCGATGTTGTCGATGCTGTAGTCGTAGAGGTTCGAGCTGAACCACGTATTCTCAAAGAACCAGCCCATGTTTTTTCCGCTCACCTCGTTCACGACATTAATAAAGTCCTGCGTGGTAGGGTGCTTGAACCGGAACCGGTGGTGATAGGTGCGCATCACGCGGTACATCATCTCCTCGCCAAGGTATCGCTCCAGCATGACCAGCGAGAGGGCGGGCTTTGTGTACGAATTCAAGCCGTAGGTCTGATAGTATTCCCACGCCTTGCGCGTCATGATGTCATTCTTGCCGGCGTAGCGGATCTCACTATTGCTCGGTCCGAGCGGTGGAGAATTGACATCGCGCAAAACGTACGGGATGCCCACATAGTTACTGGCACCGGGGCCTCCGAAAAAGTACCGCGTGATTTTGAATGGCTGCCAGCCGGCGTTTATCGCGCGATCGGTGGAATAAGTGTTGAATCCCTCATCCAGCCACGCTTCCTCAAACTCGTTGTTGCCAATGAGCCCGTACCACCACTGATGGCCGCATTCGTGAACCGTCACTCCCTCGGGTGAGGATCTTTCCTTCGGACTGTATCGGTTGGTGCCGCCTGTGAACAGCGTGGGGTATTCCATGCCATCCGACTCACTGCCGTTAGCAGGGTCAACGACGGTGATTGCATCATACGGGTATTCACCGTACCACTCGCCGTAGTACCGTAACGCGTTGAAGGTTGCCGTAAAGTAGCGGTCGATCATGTTGTCATGCTGCGGCTGAGTCAGGAGAATAACTGTGACTTCCTTCAGCGGATGATGCCGTTCGGCTTGCTCATCTTTTTCCATGTCGACGTGACGGAAATTCCGCACGGTCGGCACAAGATCCGGTGAGGTCACCCAGGCAAAGTCGTGCACATCTTCCTGATAAAACCGATGGGTGGCAGTGCTGTCCTTATTCTGCTCGGTGCTTTTTGCGATACCGCCGGTCGCTCCAACCACATAACCCTGGGGCAGGGTAATCCTGACGTCGTACACGCCGTAATTGGCAAAAAATTCTGTCGTCGCGTGAAACTGGTGACAGTTCCATCCCCCATTCCACCACACCCCGATTTTTGGAAACCACTGACCCACGAAGTGATAGGTTCGAATTGCGCCAGTGCGGGCAATCGGCGCCGGCTGTTTTGTCTCGAACTCTATCTTGAACCGAATCGTCTGTCCGTTCGGCAGTGCTTTCGGTGCACGTATCTGACAAACCGTCTGATCGTCCTTGTTTCCGTCATCTGGCTGGATGTACTTGAACGTATCAGTGATGTCGGTTTCGCCCTTGGCACCGAGGACCTTTACACTCTTCACGTTGGTATAGCCGTAATCTTCCGTGGCGGCCTGACGGCCGAGCAGCCAGTCATTCTCTTTGGCGAACGTGCTGCGGTTGTTCTTCCAGGCATTGTGGTACAGGTGAAATGGAAATTCCCGCTGTGCCTGGCCTGTGGTGTTTTTCCATTCGAGGATTTCCCAGCCATGAATGGTGTTCGTCTTTGTATCGAGCTTCACATCCATGGTGTAATACACGATGCGGTCGCTCTGAGTGGGCAGCTTGAGATCTTTGTCCCATGGCACGGAGCTTTGCCTGAGCTTCGGGATCGGTGGTGCGGGGGCCTTCTGTGGGATGATTCCTTCGCCGGGCGGGAGCCCGACAAACGCCACGATAAGAACAGTCGCTGCGAGAATGAATCCATACTCCACCAGCGCAACGAGGATCTTCTTCATTGGAATCCTCCGGTTATGTATTCATGATGATTCTGGTGTCGTGAGAAGTGAAACGTAAGACGTCAGACGGAAGAAGTGAGACGTAAGCTGACTGCTGGCCGCTGATCGCGGAAAGCTGCCCGCCCGCTGCTTACTCCATACTGCCCACCATCCTTCGCTTACCACGTCGTTTTCAGCCACGATTCGTAGATCGATTTCTGCAACGGTGTTGGCTGATCGACTTTCACCACGTTGTATGAAGGAACGTCGGGGAGTCGGAGTGTAACCGCGAACTCCCGGAGGTTGTCTTCACGGAAAACGGTGAGCTTGACAGTCTCGCCGGGTTTCAGCTCTGCGATGCGATCTTGCAGGTCGCTGCTCCTGACCCGTCGTCCGTTGAGGGCAACGATTTCGTCGCCAAGATCCAGGCGTGCATCAGAGGCCGGTGAGCCAGCGACGATGCCCCGGATGATGGCGCGACCATTCTGATCCATGGTCTGCGCCCCAAACCACGGCTTATGATCGGATTCCCGCGGGCGCAGTTCCAGGCCGGCATACCGCAGGGTGGTTTCCCAATCGAGAGGCGTCGTGCCATGGACGTAGTTTTCGAAAAAGCTCTTCAGACTTGACCCGGCTAGTTCTTCGGAGATTTTCTGAAGATCATCGACGGTGTACCCATTGCCGCTCAGCGGGAAACGACGATAGAGCGCTCGCATAACATCATCAAACGAATGCTTGTTCTTGGAGCGCTGTCGTATCTCCAGGTCAAGCAGGAAACTCACGTTCGAACCTTTTCCATAGTAATCGCTTTCAGCGTTGTACGACTGTTGTCCGTTCTTCCAGAATTTGACCCAGGCGTCGAAGCTTGATTCCAAGAGCGACTGGATCTTGTTCCCCGGTCTCATGCGGTCTGCTTGAACTGTGCCTCCAATGCCGGTCACGAATGTGGAAGCGGAAGAGAGCCCGCATCGGACGAGCAACAATCCGTCATAGTAAGACGTTGACCCTTCCGCGATCCAGAGTTCCTTCAGGTAGTTCTCATGCAGGTAGTCGTACGGAAGTATGCCTTCTGGCCGGAGCCGTTTCACGTTCCAGGTGTGAAAATATTCGTGCGAGACAAGGCCAAGGAAACCCTGGTACGCGGCCGGGGTTTTGAATGATCCCGCGCTCGTCTGCATGATGGTAGAGTTGATGTGTTCCGTGCCGCCGCCACCACGCGGGGTTATATGAAGCATGAAGACATATTTCTGGTATGGGAGGTCACCCCAGAACTCTTTGTTGGCCTTGACGATCGTTGTCAGGTCTTTGATCATCGTTTCGGCGTTGTACGCTGCTTCGCCGTAGATCATTAGCACGTGTTTTATTCCCTCGACGTCGAACTCAAAGTCCTTCTGCCGGCCCACCTCAATCGGGCAATCTGCGAGGTAGTCGAAATCCGGTGCGCGGCGCTTGAATGCGTCCTGAGAATCCGACTCCAGTCCCGATGTGACATGCCAGTCCTCGAACGGATCGACCTTCACCGTGAGAGGGTGATGACGGTACCCCTCGACATACATGAACACAGCGCAGGCGTCGATAAATGCGTGCTCATCGTTGAGCCCGCGCGTCCGTTCACCAAATTCGTTGGCGTACACTTTGTATCGGATGGTGAGAGCATCCGCGGCCCCTTTCTCGACCCGCCAGGTCGATTTATCGGTCTTTGACCACAAAACCGCTTCCTCAGAACCATCCAGAGCGGAAAACTCCTGCACGCCGCCGGCGAAGTCAAACACGACATACCTTCCCGTCCGCCAGATGGGCAGCAGGAAATCGACAGCCGATGGCGAGGGGGGTAGTCCCTTGATCGTGAGCTCCACTTCGAAGCAGTGGGTCCAGGGCTTCGACATTCCAATCCTGTATTCGATGGTCGGGGTCTGCGTGTGGACGAGTGCCGGAAATAGGAAAATGGCCAGAAAGGTTAAGCGAGTTGCACGTGTCATCGATGCAATCTCCTCGAGTAAACGCTGTCCGCCTTGTGCTGTCGGGCGATAAGGGCGGAGGCTAGCAAATCGTACAATGCTCTTTCCTCAACCGCCTGCGAAGAGGCGAGATTCAGGAGGACTCCGCCTCCTTCATAGTAGGCAATTGCGGATGAGTCAATGACGGCATTTTTCCTGAAAAACTCCAGATAAGAATGAAAACGGGGGCGGAAGTCACGGGGTGCCGTGATCGCCTGTCCGTCAAACTCCATCTCCAGTCCCATTTCATGAACGCGGGCGAACGCACACGCCTCGTTCAATCTATCGTCGCTCACTTCCGTGTGAAAGAAATGATTCGGTTGCTGATATGCTGCGTCGAATCCAAGAGATTTCCATTCTCCGGCGAGCGGCGCATTCCAGTATGGAATCCAATAGAATCGCTTTCCCTTTGATCTGACAAGCTCTCCGATGCGTGGAAGAATGGTCTTCGACTCCGAACCGTACTCTGCCACCCAGTAGAATCCAGCCAGGTCGAGATTCTCTGGCGACAGCGCATTCCATAGCGAGAGCGCCTCGTCCATGTACCATTTGCACGCCGCGATGCGATCGTCGGGCCTGTTGAAATCCAGCTCTCGCCCGTTCAGCGATCCCCAATCTACCTGCCCAACAGTTGGCTCCGGGAGCGTCAACACGACTTTTCGCTTTCGCAATGGCGGACCAATCCTTGCCGCTGTAGAGATGCAGGCGCGGTCCAATCCCTCGAGGGCAATGCCTCTTTCGAAGTTCCTTTGAAGGAGCCACATCCATTCTTCTTTGCGGGCAGGACGTTGATTGTATCCATGAGCGTATTCGAATCCGCGGTTATCCTTGAATTCAATGAAGAGGAATCCATCAAAGAGCCATTGCTCCCTGTGGCTCGTACGGTCGGTGGTGGAAACATAAGGGAGAAAGTGATCGCTCGTCCACGCGAGCCTGTGTGTTCCGCCTTGATAGATCAACACCAGGTCGGTGATCGAAAGGGAGTCGGACTGAGTGAGCGCGGCGTAGTGTTGTGCAAGCGCTTCGCTACGCGCAAGGGCAAGCAGTAGAAGCAGCGCAAGACAAAGAGCAAACCGCGACCTGATTGTTTTCATGCTTGAAGTGATCCAGCCACGTCAACAACAAGGGGAGAGAAAAAAAGAGCATCCGGGTTCTTCCGGTGAGCATCCCAATCTGATAGAAGAGCCGTCGCCTTCTCCTGAGATATGAGACCTCGTTCTGCCATCGACGGAATGTGTAGCGAAAAGAAGTGATGAGCCCACTCTGTGACATCACTGGTTGGTCCGCCGCTGAGACAGGTTGGAGTAAAATCGATGAGCTTGAGATGATACTTCTTGAAGATCGCCGGGATTTTGGCGGTGACGTACGCATCACCTCCGCCGGAGCGATAATATGCGCGCACAATGTCTGGCATTTCATCCCATGGACCGCCGTGAGGATAGAGTGACAGACCCTCGTAGTAATAATCCTGAATAGCGATGATCCCGCCGGTTTTCAGAGCCGGAAATAGCGCAGCAAGGAACTGTTCCGGATCGGCGACAAACGCAATAACCCATCGGACAAAGATAAGGTCAAAGCGTCGCGCAGGAAGAGGGCTTTGCTCAGCTGTCCCCTGCACGCACTTCAGGTTTTTCCATCCTTTCATCGCGATTTGTGTCTCGAGCCATTTGACATAGAGAGCGGATGGTTCAAGGGCTGTGACTTCACCGGGTTCACCGACGAATTCACGGAGGTCGAAAGAAACCAGGCCCGGTCCGGCACCAACATCCAGGCAACGCCACCCCTTTTTAACGCCAAGACGCTGCAAAAATCTGCGTGTGACGGGACCCCAAACGCCATGCTGAAATTGCAGTCGCTCAAGTTCCTGCTGATTGACGCCTAGCAAGTAGTTGGGTTGGTGGTTAGACTCGCTCATCAGGATATTTGTTGACAATTGGCCATGCAACTAAATGACGCCAATTTGTGACAGTTTCTGCGAAAGGCAAGAATCACGAATTCTCCAGGTCGCGGCAAGGCGAGGAGGGAACAGAATACCGTCTCCCTAGTGGGTCGCACTCTGAGAGCTTGTACACTGCTCAGTGACTCATTCAGACTTCACTCAGTGCAACGATATAGTTATGCCCCCACTTCTTCGCGCATTTCGGGCACGTGGTGTAGTAGAAGAACAACTTTTTCGATTTCTTCTGCAGAGAGCTAAGATATCCTTCCATCTCTTTGATGTATTTCGGGACTCCCGAATACGGACCGTCGAAGACCATGCTCACGTAAGTGCCCGTCATTCTGACTGCATCTGCTTCTGGAACCTCCTTCGTCACGGCAACGTAGAGCTCGGATTTCCATGGTGAGGGGTCGAAGGCGAGGAGCAAGAAATCCTTCAGTTCGGGTGCAATGCCGAGACGCTTTGCCTTGTCCCACATCCGCGTAATGACTTTTCGATACATCCAAGGCAACGGCATGTGCATGAATTGTGGTATGCTCTCGGTGATGAAGGGTTTGTCCTTCCATTGATGTGTGATCTTGTCCCATGGCTGAGGATCGAATTCCAGGCAACACTCTCTTGATTCAGGCATGACGCACCTCCTGATAGTTTCTGAAATCAAAACCGTAGTTCGGATCCGCTCTGGACCTCGCGCCAGAACGTAGAATCGCGGTGTAGAAACAGCAACAGCTATTTCGTGAGTATCTTCACCTCCTTGAGACTCTTGGGGCCAAGCGAATGCTCCTGTGCACGTTTTAGCACGAGGAGTTCATCGGGATTGAGCCCCAAATGTCTGACGCAGTACATATCGACAGCCACACCGTTCGTGCCTGCTACGACCTCCATCGGTGTCTTTAGTCTCCCAGGCCCGGAGGGCCCATTGGTTGTCAGAATTTCCGTTACGTCTGCCACGCTCAGATCCGGAGACCGAACGAGGTTGAGGTCTGCGATAGACTGAGAGAGAAGCCCCATCTTGCTGTAGTAACCCTGGAAGAGCTGCGTTACGATCGACTGATCGCCAAAGTGACATCGCCGGCAAGTAGCGGAAGAGAACGCACCCATCATGTTCTTGAGATTTCCGGTGTAGCGCGTGCCCTGATGATCCTTGATAATCGGTATATTGATGAATACGTCGCACGACAGGAGTGCTGATGAGACTGTTCCCTCCTTCAGGGACTTTCCTTGTGCGATCTTGATATCCTTTTTCTCCCGGGGTTGTCCAATCAGGCTGATTTCCCGCGTGAGTTTTGGGGAAAATGTGCTCCGTTTCCAATACGAACTTGGTGTGTCCTCAATAGTCATGACACTCTTCGCCCCAGCATCGAAACACATTTTCACAACGGCCAGCGGTATGTCGGGATTGACGTACGTGCCCGGCCTGTCGAAAACAGAATTAATGAGGAGCGCCACCGACGCGCCCTTCTTGACAAACTTGTTCATCCCGCCAAGTGCATCAATCGCCCGTATCGTGTTGTCGAAAATCTTGTCACCAGCAACCGCACACACCATGACCTCGGGGGCAAGAAGCGAGGTTCCTCTAAGAAGTGCAGGAGGGAGGAGTGAACCGATGAGTGCGCCCGCGCCGGAAGAGACGCACCGCTGCAAAAACCTGCGGCGATCGATGGGGTGTTTCATTATCAACCTCCTGTAAGATCATCGCGGTAGGACAGATATTCTTACCTGTCCTGGTGTATCATCATATCTGGTGGGACAGATATTCCTATCTGCCCATTATCGGCGTCTGTCAGTGGGTCAGACAGAAATGTCTGACCCTACCGCTCGTAACCAAGAAGGTTCTTGTTGAGATACCACCCAACATAATCGCCAGGATCATCTGTCAATTGCCTCTTCACCGGGTTGTTGAGCATGTAATTCAGTTTCTCATCAAACTCGGCTTGATTGCGCATTATTCTGTCATACGATTCAGATTGCCATACCTTGCCCATGGTTTGGCGGTGTAGGTTGATTTTACGGGCGCCAGCACCCTTTATTCCATGCATAATTCTGCTGAGGGAGATTCCATCTTTGGGTCGCAAAAGGAGATGTACATGGTCGGACATGACCATGGCGGCAAAGCAATCATAGAACTTACCATCGCCCCCCTTGACGTGCTCTACGATGATGGTTTGTTCCTCTGAATCAAAGGTGATATGATAGGTGCAGAAGGTGACGAAGTATATTGCGCCATCGATGGTCCAATGTGGCAGATGACGCCGCGATATTTTCAATTCGTCGAGCATGATGTACACCGAAACCGCTTTGCCTTCACCTTTCTCGTAGGTCAGCCAAGAATGACTGACCTACAACCAAAAACTCCTGAGCAGTGGGACAGATATTCTTATCTGTCCGCATGTGTTTGTCAAGATTCCAACGGCCTACTTCATTTTTGAGCGTAGAACCGTCGTCCCCGCTTTGAGAGCACGCTGCTCACCGTCCGGAAGAATTGCTGTGGTTTCAACCCCTTTCGGAATTGTGACATTCATTGTGAACGCGCCCTTCGCTTGTTTCCACGTCACCTTGATCTTGCCCGCCGGGCTCTTGAACGAAGCAGAGGCGCTCTCTAGCGGGCCCGGTGTCGGAGCGATGAGAATTTTCTTCCAGCCGACACTTCCCGGCTGCTGGCGAATGCCGGCGACGTACGCAAAGTGCCACTCCATCAAATGGCCGAGCATGAAGTGATTCATGCTGTTGCCTGTTCCCGGTCTCGCATCCCAGCTCTCTGGCAACGAAGTGAAGCCCTGCTTCACCATGTAGCCGTAGCTCCCCCGATTTTCGCGGCTGTAAACGCGGTGGAGCACATCGTTCCGGCCCCCTTCGCCCAGAGCACGAATCAAATATACCTGTAGCACCTCGCCAACCGTCTGCTGCCAGTTTCGTTTCTCAAGATCGTCGACGATGGCCTGCAGGACTGCCTCGCAATCCGGAGTCGGAACAAGTCCGATACATAACGCTGCACTGTGCGCTGCCTGACAGGATCCCTTGTTCTTGAATGTTTTCGAAGCAGGATTGTAGAAATGCCGCTGAAAGTCCAATTTGATTTGGTCAAACAACGCGCGGTACAAGGTTGCCTCGGAAACCTTCCCGAGAATTGAAGCTGCGTCCGCAACTGTTCTTGCTCCGAGCGCCCAGGTTGCCGTCGCGCTTAGCTCGTTCGGAGTCCACTGTGACGGCCCGTCTCCTTTTCCGTGACCGTAATCGTACCAATCGCCAAGATTACTCGTGATGATACCGTCCTTCGCCTGAGAGGAGAGGTAGTCGACATACCTCTTCATACTTACAAAGCTCGACTCGAGGACCTGCTTGTTTCCATACCACTCATACAAATGCCATGGAACAAGAACACCGGAGATGCCCCATTCGGGGGCTTCGTTCCAGAACCCATGGGGTGGGAGACCGACAAGGTAGTTTGGGCAATTGGTGGGTATGTGTCCATCGGGGAGCTGGGTGTCGGACAAGTCGTGCGCGATCTTGCTGTACCAGCTCTGCACATCGTACCGATAACTGATGGCGCGGGCCATGTGCCAGTTCTCTTCCTGCCAACCGTTCTTTTCCCGGTGCGGACAATCGGTGGCGACGTAGCTCATGTTTGACTTGATCGACCAATCGATGAGATGATGTGCTTTGTTTTGCAGGTCGCTCGAGCAGGTAAATGCGCCAACAATTGGATTCGCCGTGCGCACGTGCACAAGCTCGAGCTTCCTGATCACGGGCAGGTTGTCTGGATTCGGAGAGCCTTCCGGCACCGCTCCGGTAACGCCGACGTACTGACAGCCGACATAACAAAATAGAATCTGATGCGACTCGGTTTTGTTGGATCCGACGGTGTAGTCGTGCCAGATGTCCTTGCCCGTGCCCCACGTGTAAGTGAATTTTACGTGCCCTGTTGAGTCCATGAACTCACATGGCTTGAAGCGAATTCTCTGACCTGGCGACCCGGTTACGGTAAACCGGAGGAGGGCGGAACAGTTTTGCGGAAAGATATACGTGTACTCGCCGCGTACAGGGGAAACAACTCTTGTGGGTCGAAATACGTCGAATGCCTCCATCGGCGGACCTGCGTATGGTTTGAGCAGCGCTGCGGGAGGATCGACAGTTAACACAGGTTTCCATGAACGGTCATCGAATCCGGCTGATAACCAGCCATTAGAAGTCGATCGGGCGTCATAGTCCTCTCCTGCATAGATATGTGAGAATGTGAGTGGGCCATTGGTCCATCGCCACAAATCGTTGCTCGTCACCATTTGTTCGCGACCGTCTGATGTTCTGATGCGGGCTTCAAGCCAGAGGAGGTATGGGAATCCATTCGAAAAATCCGGCATGGCATCCGTCTTGACGTATCGCATCGAGTCGTTGGCGACTCCGACGTGCCAGAAGGAATTCCCGAGCATCACACCCCAGGTGTTCTTTCCCTGACGAAGAAGCTTGCTGATATCAAACTCCTGCCAGTAGAGTGTCTTGTCGTACTGCGACCAAGGTTGGTTGATCAGCGATGTGCTGACGCGGTTACCATTCAGATAAAGCTCATAGTGGCCGAGCCCGATGATTCGAACCGACCCGGAAGTCGGGTGGCTCTTTATCAAAAAAGTCGAACGCAGGATGGGACAAGGCGTCTTTTCGTTTGTTGCCCTGGCGCTGTAAGGAGAGATCCAGAAGGGGGGAGGTTGGTTCGTCGGCTGACTTGAGGAGATCTCGGGAGCCATGGAACATATGATCAAGCAGAGTGTGACGAGCATGCACAGTCGCATAGCCGATGTCCGTTCTAAACTGTTCGTTGTCCGAGAGTTCAACTCTCGGACATGGACTATCTTCGACAGTTCAACCTGCCCGCCTTATGGAATTGCAAAGAGGCAGGCCCCGACGGGGTCGGGGCAGGCGGGCGCTCCTCGCGGTGACATAACGCTCTAGAGAATATCCAGCAATTCGGGTAGCGAGTCGATCATAAGATCTGGTTTGAGCTTTCCGATCTGTTCCTTTGACAGCGACCCGTACGTCACGCCGCACGTTCGAATGCCCGCCCGCTTACCTGCTTCGATGTCGTTATCGGTATCACCCACTATCAACGTGTCGTCCTTCTTCCATCCCTGGTCTGTCAGAATTTTCGTGATGATAAAGGGGTTGGGTTTGAAAGGCATATCATCACTTCCCTGAATCTG
>Ga0315288_10007641_pt1 | contig 13692 bp, 23 predicted proteins | sample YL17G11_20_MG_FD_203454 | JGI IMG/M metagenome (GOLD analysis project Ga0315288, IMG submission 203454) | Sediment microbial communities from Yellowstone Lake, YNP, Wyoming, USA - YL17G11_20 | ecosystem: Environmental > Aquatic > Freshwater > Lake > Sediment | place: USA: Wyoming | collected...
ATCTTGAACTTTCAACAATAAGGTCCCTTAATAGGTTGGTAAATCTTAAAGACATAATGTAATTTTATAATAAATATTAGATTAATTGAAAAAATTAATAATTCATTATTAATAACTCCTCGCCCATAGTTTGAGTCTTACCCTTTTTAGCCGCTGCCGCTTTGGCAAACTTTTTTTTCTCCCATTTGTATTGGTCTTCAGGAAACCATTCGTGTAATAATTCAAAATCATAATACGATAAACTAAATTTACCTTCCATACTTGTTAAAGATTTTGAAAGTCTTTCGTGGTCTTTACGATCAAAGTCATGATTGGAGTAATAGTTTTCTGTTTTCCAGTATGGAGGATCCACATAAAAATAAGTGTTAGGTGAATCATACTTTTCAATAACTTCAGCAAAGTCCATATTTTCCACATCACTTATTCTTAAGAAATGTTCAACCCAATCAGGTTTCATTAACTTATCTCGGAATGTTAAATATTTAGATTTGTACTTACCTTTAAGGTCAATAAAAGAACTTGTCTCAGGTTTAGATCCTGAGAACACTTGTGTTAAAACATACACATATTTAGCCGCAACATCATAATTACCAGGTTCTACCCTGAAATTTTCGGCAAATATTTCAGCCTGAAACCTTATAAATTGTTCTTTATAGATTGCAGGTGTTACTTCTTCCCCAAATTTTTGACAATCAATTGAGTTGATCGCCATTAATAACTCCGTTGGGTTTTGAATACACTTAAATAGGTTATAATTTAGTGGATTAAAGTCGTTGTAAACGACTTTCTTTAGGTTAGGGAACTCTTTTAAGTCCATATTATAAAAACACCAAAACATGCCACCAAACACTTCAACGTATGTTTCCATATCTTTATCGTAGAAAGGGACTATCCACTTTCCAATCTTACTCTTACCACCTATATAACTTAACATAGATAAAATATAAGATATTTATGGTAATCAGTCAATGGAAGTTTTTTAAAAAAAGATTACAAATGTTTTGGTAGAACCAAAAACTTCCTTATCTTTGTATTGTTGATGTGGGTAACACTACTGAAAACAAGGATGTCAGTACTCCTAACTAACAATCTGAACGCCTGGTGTTGGGTGTGTCAACGCAGGATGTCAGCAATCCTAACTAACAATCTGAACGCCGGGTGTCGGGTGTGTCGACACGGGTTGATAACCTCAATTGAATAAATGAAATAATCTTGCGAAACCCCTTCATTTATGGAGGGGTTTTATATTTATAGTAATATGAAATTACTTAATACAATAAAAAATATCATACTTGAGGGAAAACAACTATTGGATAGGTATGAAGTTGGTGGTCTAAACGTTGACATTTTTTATAATGACCATTCAAATATGGCAATAAGTAATTCATTATACGGTAGACAATCAATTGAGGATATAAAGGAATCGATTGTTGACATTCTAGACATTATTGTTGGGGTATCTATAGATATACTTAATTCCCCAAGTAAAATACAAGATAAAGACCATTCTATTTTAATTAAAGACTATATGATAGGCGTTGATTACCATATTTGGGTTACTCAATCTAAAAATAGTGATTTATTTTTAACCATTAATACATCAATTGGTCACCCAAAGAGTTTACCAAGTAACCAAAACGATAAAACAATTATGGTTACCAAATCAGGTGAAACGGTTATCAGAGAAGATATTGAGTTTAATAACTTTACTAAAATAATTAAAGGTGATATTATTATATATATAATTTAAAATCATAATATGGAGAATCAAGAATCAACACAAGTTAAATGTCCAACATGTAGAGAGAGCAAACAAGTTAAGAACACACAAACATTTGTTTTAATATTTGGTGGAATTTTTACGTTTTTTGCCATATACGGGTTTATAGTCGCAATTAAAGATTTAATATCATTATTTTAATCTCTTTGGAATTTAACAAACTGATTTACAATTAGGTCTCCAACGGTTTCTAATTTAAACCCTTTAGATTTAACCCTTAACGGTCTTGAGGTATCCACTGTTTTTGGTAATTTTAAGTTTAAATCACCATCGGGATGGGGAACCATTAGATTACCATTTTTAAGATCTTCCATATTTAAAAAAGCATTATAAATTAAATGGTTATCAATTTTATCAAATCCATTTTGTGGTTCAACATTTATTCTAACAATTAAATCACCATATACCCCATTTCTATAGTCACCCATCCCTTGTAGTCTAACAAATTGACCATTGTCTATCCCATATGGTAATTTAATCTCTAAATTCTTAATATCCCCCTTAGTTCCCGCACCCTGACAAAGAAAACATGGTGTTATAATAATTTTACCAGTACCTCGACAACTATCACAAACCATCTGTATTACTTGTACAAACATACCTGAACCAACTTGTCTAACAATATTACCAGATCCACCACAAATATTACACAACTTTTTATCCCCACCTGTTCCACTACAAGGATCACACGGAATTTGTCTCTTATATGTTAAATTTTTCTTATCCGCATTGTAAGAATCCAAAACCCCAATGTTTACCGAAATTGTGGTTGTATGGGCTTGTCTTTGTTGGTTTGGTCTTTGTTGGTTAAACATTGAGAACATATCCGACATATTACCAAATGGGTTTTTTCTTTGTTGATCATATTGTTGTCTTTTTTGTTCATCACCTAATATGTCATAAGCGCTTGATATCTTTTTAAATTTGTCCTCATTACCACCAACATCTGGGTGATTTTCTTTTGCTAACTTTCTATACGCCTTTTTTAATTCGTCTTGTGTTGCCGTTTCGGGGACTCCCAAAATTTCGTAATAATTTTCAGCGTTCATTTATTTGTATTGTTATTTATATTTCTATTATGAATTATTTAGTGGTATTATTCAAAAATAAGGAAAGAAAAAAAATAATCAATAAATTTGTAACTAAAGAACGAGCACAAGCCTTTTATAGTAAGTTATTAAAGGATAGTGAGTCCGTAGTATTTGATACTCGTGTTGAAAATGCTGAGGATTGTTTTTTTGAATTGGGTCTACTGGAGAAGACTAAAACCAATTTTGACCTTTATTTCATAAGGGATAATCTTGGTAGACAGGTTAAAGTTGAGTTGGACGACCCAGATTACAAATTAATTCAGGTTTCCAATTATAAACTACCCGATAAAATTTTTGATGTTATCGAAAATAAAAAAATAACTTTTGATACGTTCGTAAAAAAATATCTACCAAAAACATATGTTAAATTAATTTCAAGGATAAATAATAAAGTTATTTTACAGAATGACGATAAAATAAATTTATTTTCTTTTAAAAATGAAACTGAATCTTTGAGGTTTTTATCATCTTTAAGTGAATTTATGATGGATAATTCAAGGATGGATTCAATAATTGTTAGTGAGACATCTAAACCACAGAAAAAATATTTGTATGATCTATTAGAAAGTAAGGGAATAAAAAAATCCTCACTTTACAGGAGGACCACTACTTTTAGACCCAGAAAATAAATTTTTTAATTTTCCCATAAAAGATATTTTAACTTCTTTTATCAATTCTTTTGGTTCATCAAAACTAATTTGACCTTCCAAAATAAAAACCAACTCTACACCAGAAATATCAATTGAGAATTTATTATACCCATGATCAATACCCCTAAAATTTGATTGCACATTTTTGAAGTCTACCTCCGACAATTCAAAAACCATAATAACTTTCCCATTTGGGAATATCGTTTGTGTTGCGTCAGTTACTATCGCCAATTGTTCAATTATCCCAACAACACTTTCTTTATTCTCTTCCATAATGTAAGTTCCTCCTTTGGTCTAACAATTTCTTCTTTTTTGAAATTTTTTAAAGATAATATTGTCCTTTGTTTTTCTTTTTCAAGTTCTATTTTATCTTTTTCGGTTTCATTTTTAAGCCACTCAATTTGAGTCTCTTCCCGTGTTAATAATTTCTTCTCCATCGTCAATTTTTTCTTCAATTAAATCAAACTTTAAACCTTGTAAACTTTCAATATTTTCAGTTTCAAAAATTCTCTTAAGTTCGTCAATTTTTTGTTTTAATAATCTTTCTTTCATTTCAATCTCTTTGTTGTATGAAATAATATTTTTAATATTACCAACAGTCTCATTAAGATTTTTCTCATCAAATTCGCTTACAAATGAAAAAAATCTACAATCGTTATCAATTTTTTCATTCTCGACTATTTTATCTTCATTAACATACTTTTTTGGTATTTTCCATTGTTTTGGGAATTGTATATCAATAGATATATAATTCTTAAGTTTTCTAACTGAAACTAAATAAAGAAAAATATCTTTTAATTCGGTATACATACTCATATTAAATTAATTATTAAATAAGTTATTAAATAAGATATGAAAAAATAATTGGATACCATTTCCCACTTATTATATTGTATTTGTTTTGGTGTATGACTCAGGATTGAGGTCACAATTTTTAAAATAATGTTAAATAAAAATATTGTAGACAATACAAATAAATAAAGAAATAAAGTATCCAATTTTAACATAATTATTTTTTTCTTTCTTCTAAGATCTCAGTTCTAAGTTGTTGTATAAGGTTTTTTAAATCTTGTGAGGTTTTTCTAGCCCTTGTTCCAGCACTATTATTTCCTTCGTAGAATTTAGTTACGTCTACACTCAACTGTTCGGTGAGTTCTTTAATTTTCTCTAATGTCTCCATTTCTATTAAAATTATTGTTTATTTGTAATATATTAAATGTAATTACCTATTTTGTAAAGTTTATATGGTAAGATTTTTATCTAAAGTTTTATAGATATTAAATATCAAATCTAAATCTACTTGTGTAAATGGTTTGTCCCTATTAAAAAGGTCATCAAAAAATACATCTATTGAGTTTTTTATTGTTAACTTATCTTGATTATAAAATATTTCATTAAAGAATGTTTGAAAATAATCGTAGTGTTCTCCTCTTTCTTCAAATAGGATATTTTCTTTACCAAAGTTTTTAAGATTTTTGTCCCAACACCAATCAAAATGTTTTTGGTTATCGGATGGTTCCATCTTAACATTTGTCTCTGAACCAACGTCAGAATTACCCATATAAGTAATTGATATTAAAAGATATAAGGAATAAGATAGTTCGTAATACAACTCCATCTTTTCTGGTATAATATTATTAACCCTGAACCAGATATCAACTTGTTCAGGGTCTAAATGTTTTGTTAGGTAGTTTAGAAAATTATCCATAGGTATAACTATGAAAAAATTATAGGTTATGACCTATGATTTGTAAATTATTGGGTCTTATCGGTATAACCCATTAACAACTTCATTCTGTCGAACTCCTCAGTTAATTTTTGAGATTCTTTAGTATTAAAACCTTCATCCAATTTATTTAAAACTGATTGTGCCGTTTTTTTACCTCTTTTAGATTTTAAAGATCCTCTTTCTGTTTCCTCACCAGCTTGATCAACAGGTTGTGGTTGTCTCTTATAAGACGCAAATTGTTGTTCTTGACCATAAAGATTTTCTTCAAAGTTTTTAAAGAATTTTTCACCAACTTTACTTGGAACTACATTCCCTAAAGCTTTTCCATCTTTATCAACTTGAGCGTTACCAGTAGTACTATCACCCTTCAAATATTTTTCAATATTTTTCTTATTAGGTTTAACGTCGTTAAATATTAAGTTAGTTTGACCCGGATAAGAAAACGCATCTAAATAATCGTCAACCGCTTGGGATGGTGTGTATTTTTTAACCTTATCATTCTTATCAAGAGTATAATTACTTTCAGGAAAATTAGTCGGATTTTCTTTGTAGTTTCCTTTAGTTGAGTCCTTCAAATAATCTTTCATTTTTTTAGCTAAAAGTTTAAAATAATCCTCTTCTTCTTTTTTGTCGGTTTTATGAACTCTTTCATATTCAGTATACCCTTTAGGTTGTCGTCCAGCGTTAAATTTCTTATTTTCTTCATTAATAATTCTTTCAACCATCTCAATAACTTCGGACTCTGTAAATAATGCAGATTCTTTAACCATTTTATTTTGATTGAATTTATTTGGTCTTTCAATTTGTATTTCATACAAAGTTCCTTCCTCTCGCACACTTTCGTAATCATTAAATTCTTCAATATTTTTTCTTGTTTTTTTATTCCTTAACATTTTAAAGTCTTCAGAATCCAATCTTCCATTTTTATTTCTATCAATCCTACGTTGGTTACCATATAGTCTTTCATCTAATTCCGTATCATCATTGTGTTGACCTGTATAGTTATCAGTTGGGTAATTATATCCTTCATAGTCATCATCTTCATAGTCATCATCTTCATAGTCATCATCATATTCCCAACCATCATAAGTAACTAACTCACTTAAATTTCCATACTCTGCACCACATTCTTCACAATTCTCACCTTCGTTAATTTCTCCACCACATGATTCACACATTTTGGAACCTCCCATATGTTCTGTTTCTTGGACATAATCAAATGAACTACCTTCTGGGTTAAAATGGGCTTCTTCATTATAGTTTAATCTGTTTAAGATATCGTCAGCTTTCTCATTTATATTTTCTCTCAAGATTTTTTCAAGTCTTGATTGTATGTATTCACGTTTGTTCATCTTTTCTTTTTTTAATAAATATCTTTATTTTTGTCTTTTTCTGATTTTTTGATATACAATTTCAGAAATATATTCTTTATCCAACCCATAACTACTCGAGACACTATCTATCGCGTTTTGCACTGACTCATTTTCAAATATTTTAAGGGCCTTTATATCACCTTGATTACAATATGGGAACTTTTTACACTTCTCCTTAACTTGAACAAATTTACCACCAGGAAGTTGTGTTTTAGAATATCCTCTAAAATTCTTTTTACTCATGGATTTAGCCCACATTGATGGTTGGTTGTATTGCCCTGAAGATGATGAACTTGTAGCTTCTTTAGTTTCTTTTTTAACCACATCATCATTACCTTCTTCAGTTGTTTCACCCATCTCCAATTGTTCTCTAACTGTTTTCACGCCTCTAACAATATCACGCTTGGTTGTGAAAAGTGGTTGTGAATATCCTCCAGAACTAGCAGATCCTGTTGATTCTTTTTCTTCACTTTTTTTACCTTTGTTGGTATCTAAAATAGAGTTTAAAAAATCTCTTAAATTTTCAGGATCTTTTAGATATGTCTTTAATCTTTTTCTAATTTCGTTATTAGATAATTTTTTGTTTTTAATTAGTAGATACATTTCACCAATATCTTCTTTATTTTTTAAATAATCCAAAAAATGAATAGTTAGTTCAAAGTTATTATCATAACCGCTCTCTTTCAAATTTTCAAATGCTTTTAACGTATCTGTTCTTGCAGGTGAGCCCGCAAGTTTACTTGAGATGCCATCTTTCATTTTTTGTATTACATCTTCCATTACGCATTTCTGAATTTAGATTCCCAAAAACTTCTTTGTTGATACATCAACGTATAAAATTCTCGGAAAGATTTGATTATGACTTCTTTAATATCTTTTTCCATTTTACCTCTTTGTATGTCTTTCGATATTCTGTCCATTAGTTTGTCCTCAAATTGTTTAACCGTATTTGAACCTAAAAAATCTTTAATTTCTTTTCTAATTAAGATTTCAATTTCTTTTTTTTCTGCTATTGATAGTGCCATTATTTAAACAATACTAAATAAGTTAATGGGGCAATGATTGCTCCCGAAATTATGGAAAATAAAGTATTTTTTGTTTTTAATCTTTTATTTTCTTTAGATAAACTTTTATTCTCCTCTTTATATATTTCAAACTTTTCTTCTGTTTGTAAAATTATTTGCCCATTTAAAGAATCTTTTTCAACCCAAGTGTTGTTCGTTTTTTCTAACAAAACTATTTTATTGTTAAGTTCAGTAATTTCTTTTTTATCTAACTTAGATAACTCTCTTAATTTATCATACTCATTTAGATCCAACAACATTTTTTGAGCAACATCGTAAGGAATACATATTTGCGCTGTATCAACAGGTTTTTTCACTTGAGCCTCATAAATGAAACTAACAAACACAAATGAAATTAAAAATATTAGTTTTTTCATGTTAAAAATTATATCTACTTCTTAACAGACTATCAATTTGTTTGTTGTCTGCATTTTTTATCTCTTCTTTTTTTTGAGTATAAAAATTATTTACCTCTTTTTTCTCAACTTTTATGTGTGAGATTTTATTATCAATCTCATCTATTTTATGTTGATAAACCTGAATTGAATCACTTAAACTTTTTTGAAGAGTTTTCATTTCATTTATGTGTTTGTCAATTTGTTCTAATTTGTATTTGTTTAACTCTGAAATGTCTTTTGCCGGAGTAAAAACCCTAACAAGTAAATAAATAAGTATTATCCCAAGAAATACAAGGACAATAGTTTTCCAATTTTTACTTAAAAACTCTTTCATTCGGTATCTGTTTTTTGTCTTGACGCAATTACTTTACTCCATTTTGTTTTAAATTTTTGATAATATGATTGTAATTTCACAATCATATTCATATAGTCTTGATCTATATGTATCATCTGACCATTTATATATAATCCATCGGACTCGTTAATTGAAAAGAAGAACTCTAAATCAAGTTCTTTAATTTTACCTGTCCATTCAACATTGTCATCAAACACACTTAATTTACCAAAATCAACAATTTCTGCAACCTCCTCTCTAAATTCATCCATACTTTCCGTAAAAGCATTTTTCTCGTCTGTTGTAAGTTGTAAGCTGGGTTTGTCTTTTCCATGTAAAACAATGATATCACCCATAACCTTATAAGTTCTTTGTTTATCACTTTTTTTGCCAATATCGTCAGAATCTTTTGGTGCAGTTTCAAACTCATCATCATTAGTTAAATCTCTTTCTTTGTCAATATCAATAGTTTGTTCATTTAAAAACCCATAAGTTTTTCTAATTTCTACCATCTCATTAAACATTCCTTTATTTAAAGCTCTTCTTGAGGTCTCAACTAAAGATTTTATTTCATCATATTTATTCATTTTCCAATAGTTTTATAAATTTTTCAAAATCAAATGCCGGACTTATATCCGTAGCAAACTCATCAAAGTTTGATCTTGTAATTATTCCCACATAAGAATCAACCCCTTTTATTTTTGTGTTGTGTCCTATACATTGTGTTAAAATCTCATGTTTTTTTGAGAGTTCCTTACATAGTTCAGCGGTCTTTTCTAACTGAATTTCAGTGTATGGGTCCCAAAAAAAATAATCTCTCCACTTACGATCAAAAACTTTTTCTCTATAAATACTTCCAATCCAGTTTATGTGATAATTTTTTAGGGGTTGTTTTTCAAGCCAACCTAAATTTTCTAAACAAATGACTATACTTTTATTATTTACCTTGTCCGTATTGAAGTATTTACCATTTTTATCATCATCTAATATTTTTAATATTTTACCATCTTTACCTATTAAATAATGGGGTAATTTGATGGGCTTACCCCCAAACCTAAGTTTTATTGCCATCATAAAATCAAATAAATTTCTTGAAGTATGGGTAAGAACTATCTGAGTTTTTTTATTTCCATTTTTAAAATTATTTTCAATTACTTTCTCAATAACCTCCATATATTATTTTTTATACATTAATATTCTTTTTTCAATCTCCTCAATTTTCTTGTTGAATGTATCATCATCAACTTGATTTCCTTTATCGTCAAAAACATTCCCGTTGTCATTTACATAATATTTAAATGGTATTTCAATGATTTTATCCACCTCAACAATTTTATCTATTGGCACTTCAATTCTTCTTTCAATTTCAACAACCCTATCGAATGGCACATTAACAATTTTTTCAACAATTCTATCCACAGGAACCTCAACATATTCAATATTAACAACCTCAACAATTCTTTCAATAATTTTGGGTTCAACATGTATGGTATCATGTATGGTATCATGTATGGTATGATGTGTTAAATAACTTTCAGGAATCTCAACATCATCTTGGAATGGGTATTCCTTATATTCAGGTTTAACCTCATCTTCTTCTTCTTTTCTTTTAATATTTTTAAACGCTTGGTTTGTGGAAATTACCAAAGCAATTGCTAATGGGTCAAAAACAAATACTAAAGTTAATATAAAGAAGTTTGCAGTCTTTTTAACGTCCCATCCCGTAATCTCACTTAAATATTTGATTGCCCCCAACTCACTAGATTCAATTTCTTTGGATGTAATGTCCAACACTTCTATATCCAATCGTGTGACACTATCATTAAGTCCTTCAATTTTTTTGGACATAATGTCCCTATTTTCTTGGGCAACATTCAACTGAGACTCAAACGCCTTTCTATTACCACCATTTGCACGAGTGATAACCTGACCTGTTTTTCTATCGATACTTTGAGTTGTTGTGTTATTTGAGAGGGCGTTTCTAAGGTTGGTTATATCTTTATCCAAACCTTCTTTCTCTTTTTGGTAGTCACCTTTGATTTCCTCAAATCTTGTTTTCTTAACCTCAATGTTATCAACCAACTTGTTGTTAATCTCAAGTCCTGCAATGTTCTTTTGGAACCCGCTGGATAATAATCCGTAAATACCTATTGATGTTATGAAGGATAATATTACCAACGCAATTGTTAAATAGATTTTCAATAATCTATATGTTTCCTTCCACTTATCGTGAAGGTATGTTGCTATGGCTATTTTTGATATCTCCAAAAATGATCCCATTATAATGACGGGAAGAGCAACTGACGAGAAGATGATGGATAATCCAACAACACTATAATATGCTGCTGTTCCTGATAGTCCTATTGCACAAAACAATAAAAACCAAGGTAAAAATTTTTTATTCATTGATTCAGTTTATTATATAAGTATTAAAATAACTGAATTAAGAAAAAATATAAACCCTATAAAACAATAAAACCCCCACTGGTACCGGTGGGGGAGTGTAATTTCATATTACCATATAGATAAGATTGGGGATTTTCACCCTGAGAACTTCGTGTCTCATTCCGCCGAGTTGTATGGGTAATCTCGGTTCAACCCATTACTATAAATAGTCAAATAATTCGGAACAATCATTTCGTAATCTACGAAGTGCTTTCTCTTTAATTTGGCGAACTCTCTCTTTTGTTAGACCAAAATCCGACCCAATATCTTCTAAAGTACGAGGTGTGCCTGTAAGTCCGAAGTAATCACCAACGATAACTTTCTCTCTTTCGTCAAGCACATTCAGTAATGAAAACAACTTATCCTTAAGAATATCCTTTGTGTGAAATCCTGCATCAGGAGCTTCAGCATCTTTATTTTCAATTATATCAATAAGAGTGTCCCCTTCTTCATTGATATTCATATCCAAATCAATAATAGATGGTAGAGTTGAGAATTTATCGGATAATTTAATACCTGTTTTCTCAACTTCTTTTTTTGCCCTGTGTAAATCCTGAACCACATTAACTGGTAGTCGAATAGTCCTTGAGTTATCATTAAGTGATTGGATAACTGATTGTTTAATCCACCAGACAGCGTAAGATATAAATCTTAGGTCTTTGTGCCAATCAAAGTTTTTAATCGCTTTAAGTAACCCTAAATTACCTTCAGCAATAAGATCCGACAAGTCTAATCCTTGGTTTTGGTATTGTTTTGCCACAGTAATAACAAAACGAAGATTACCAACAAGTAACTCTTGTTCAATGTCGTGTTTTTCAATGACTGTAAGATCATCAGATTTCATACGTTTTGCTAAATCTCGCTCACGATCTGCGGTCATTACCTTAATTTTTCTAATATCCTTAAGGTAGTGGTAAATTTCTTCCTGATTGATTGGTGCCCCTGTATTTTTGTCTTTCATATATTTAGTTAAGTGATTTTGAATATTCATCTAATTTATTTCTTTCTTGTTCTGATAACGACCCAATCCCATCTTTACCAATTTTATCCAATAACTCATCCAATGTCATGTTACAAACATTATTCGGTAAAATAAATTTGATCATTTCCGCAATGTCAAAAAATTCAGTGTTAGTAGGATTAAAATCAAACTTGAGTTTTTTTGGTGGCGCTTGCACATTTTTTTTCTTTGTGATCTTCCTTAACGACAAAAGGTGATTTAAGTTGTCTTCTGGGAAGTTTGAAAAGTTATTTTTTGTTTTTTGTGTTAGAAAAAACTCAAATCCAGTAATTTCATCCGAAACGATATTCATAAATTCTCCCATTTCAGATAAGGATAGGTCTGATGCAAAATGAAAGATCGAATGTCTATCACCAAACATAAATTTAACCTCTTTTGATGTCATCGCTTTGGATATTTGTCCACCAATTTCGTTTGTTTTTTCTTCCGAGTTTTCTACGGTGTTGTCGTAATATACAAAAAGTAAGTAATTCATATGTGTGTTTTAAATTGTTTTACAAATATAGTGTTAAAATTGGGACTTTCGTTATTTTTATTCAATTCTTTTAAGAGATATTTTGAAGTAGTCTTCGGATATTTCAGATCCCAAAAAGTTTCTATCCGTTTGGATTGCTGCTTTTGCTGTGGTTCCACTACCCATAAAAGGGTCGTAAATTAAATCTCCTGGATTAGTCCAACTTATAATGTGATCTTTAACGAGTTGTATTGGGAATATTGCGGGGTGTTGATACGCAATTTCATCCTCCTGACCATTTTTAGATGTCTTATAAGTCCAAGCATTATATCTTTGCCCATATTCCTCAATAACTTTTTTCTTTCTTTCAACCATAGACCCATCAACTTGTCTTGATGTGTTTTTACCCCAACTACCAACTTGACCACCATAAATGTTTTTTCTGTCTTTAATTGAGTTAAAGGTTTTTGGTTTACCCTTAGAAAGAACAAACATATATTCAAATATTTGATGGTATCTGTTAGACGATGGGTTTGAAAAGTTATTCTTCATATAAATCATAGTGTCATGAATATTAAAACCAATCTCTTTGAAGAATAACGCTTGTCTAAAGGACGTTCCTGTTTCGCTACCTTTCTCAGTTCCGTCCCCAACAACCCAAACAATAATACCACCTTGTTTTGTTGTTCTATATAATTCCTTTGCAATGTTTTCAAAATCAAAAGAATAACCATTAAATTCTGTTTTTTTACCTGTGATGTGATTGTTGTATGTTCTTAAATCATCATACGGTGGTGAAGTAACTGTTAGGTCAATTGAATTATCTAATACTTTGGATAAAGTGTTTAGGCAATTTTCGTTGTATATTTTATTTATTTCTATCATATTGTTCAAAGAATTTTTTAGCGGATATTGATTTATTTTTACCTAATGGTAATTCAAATACTTCATCTTTTGTAACTTCAATAGTATCGATTTTACCGTTATTAATCAACCTTTTATCAATAAGTATATACCTATCCAAAGAATTTAATTTTATTTTAAACCCATCTTCAGTAACTTTTCTACCAAACCCAACTTCTTTTGAGGACGCAAAACTAACCTTGTCAGTTATAGTTCTAATTTCACTTCTTGTGTTGTTTTCTTCTTTAACATCAAAAGATGAATTTTCATTTTGTCTTATGCCATTTTCAGAATTTTCATGTAAGAACTCACCTACCCGACCAAGCATTCTTCCATCATTAAACATTTCAATAGTTTTTTCAATGGACAACCCAAATCCCTTTGAGATTAATTCCCAATTTAATTTATATGTGTTTATTTTTTTCATATAACAAATATACGAATATTAGT
>Ga0315288_10007642_pt1 | contig 13689 bp, 11 predicted proteins | sample YL17G11_20_MG_FD_203454 | JGI IMG/M metagenome (GOLD analysis project Ga0315288, IMG submission 203454) | Sediment microbial communities from Yellowstone Lake, YNP, Wyoming, USA - YL17G11_20 | ecosystem: Environmental > Aquatic > Freshwater > Lake > Sediment | place: USA: Wyoming | collected...
CTTGGCCAAGTGTGACAGCGCGCTGGTGATCCGCTCCGGCTCCCTGACAGACGGCCTCGTGTACATCATGGCGAATCTGAACCGCCAAGATCATGGCCAAATCGACCAGATGCCCTTCGGGATCGCCATCGTTTCAGGGTCCAACTTCACCAGCGGAGCGTTGATGCACCACGGCGACTACAGCCCTGACAGAACCACACAGGGCAGCCCGGTCACCAGAAGCTACTTCACCCTAACCCCAGATCAGGAATCTCGGCTTACGAGTTCGTTCTCCTTCTCACAATTACCAGCCGCTGAGACTGGCCCGTTGGCGAGCCTCGGTGTGCGTTCACAATGGGACGCGTTGAACGCGCTCATGGCTGAGCTTCAGCCACAGATTTCAGGGTGGCAGAGTGCCAACTCGCCGCCCACGACGGAGGCGGCTGCGGCCCCGGCGAGCGGTTCAGAGCCTGTCGCCGATAGCGGATCAGAGTCGGGAGCCACCGACGGGACGACGCCGTAGAGCCAGTCTGCACAACAAAGCACAACAGGAAAAGTTCACTTCGGCGGTAGTTTACTTCGCGCTCGCCAAAAGCCCGACTCCGATTATCCTCCGTCTTCATGCGGAAAGCCCCCATTTTTCGGGGGATTGGCCACCCGAGCCGTTTGGGTTCGAATCCCTTCGCTCGCTCCAATCCTTCATCCCCACTTTCGCTTCGATCGCGTCGGACTGCTGGACCGCCTCGGCGTGCCGTGTTTCAACGACTTTGGCTGCGGCTACACCGTGCCGGGCATTTCGTGGCTGCAGCGGCTTTTCTCAGCCTCCTACCTCTTCGCTAGCTTTCGCCGGCACCGGCGGGAGATGGGTCAGCGCGTAAAGGAGCACGTAGGTCAGAAAGACAAACACGGCGAACAGCGCCGCCAGCAACGCCGGCCGGAGGTCGCTGGGCAGGCTGAACACCCGATGGGCGACGTCGCGCAGCACGTCCAGCGGGTTGAGCAGCACGTCCCAACTGTTCCACCGAAGGAATCGGCCGATGTAGATGCCCACGCCGCCCAGCGCCGCGGCGCTGGCCACAAACAGCCAGCCCACCGCCCGCCCGAGCCGACGCGCCACGAGGGATTGCATCAGGTAGAGCGACAGGAAACCCAACGCCAGCCCCGTCAGCGCGAAGAGCAGGATCAACACAAGGTCCATCCAAAACACGGGCGGCGGCCGCCACCCCAGGTGCACCAGGTCCGTGAACAGATAGGGCGCGTTGGGGAAGAAAGCGAGCCACGCTGCGCTGAAGCCCAGGAGCCGGCCACGCCCACGGAAAGGTCTTGCGGCTGCGCGATCTGCCGCCAGTGCAAACCCGAGCGGCACCCAGGCGAGGAAGAGATTCCAAACGAGAACGAGATGGCTCCAGTTGCCGGTCCAGAGAACGCGCGCACCAAACACCGCGAGGCAGACGGCCGATGCGCCGGCCATGGCGAGGACGGGAATGATCAGCTTCGGAGCTGCGGTTGCGGGGTTCATCTTCAGCCAGTTGAGTCGGCAGGCCTCGTTCATCTTTCGGCTTGGCTTGCGTGTTTGATGCACTCGCCCCAATGGCTGAGGAAGAACCTCTTCTCCGTCGGCAGGAGGGTGTCCGCCGTGCCGAGGAGCGGCCGGAGCGCTGTGGTCATCTGCACCATGACCAGCAGAACGATCACCATCCAGACCTTGAGCCCGCCGGCGCGGTCCTCGCGCAACACGAAGCCCGCGTTCAGGAAACGCAGACCAAAGTAGGTGGCGATCAGCCAGAAGAACAAATGCAGCGCGCCCATCAAGAGCAGCGACTCGGTCGATTGCGAGAACAGCCACGCCACCGGCGCGAACCCGATCAGCAGGATCGTCATCAGGAGGAGCAGCCCGGCGACGAGCCCCACGACCTCCGAGAGCCGCGCGGTCGAGCCGCTCAAACACGCGAAGATGTAGAGACTCGGCAGGCAGATCGCCGCGGAAATGAGCAGGCCGACGGCGACCTTCACCGGCGCGGCCCACAGTTGCGTGCCGCCCGAGAACGAGCCGATCACGATCCCATAGACCAGGCTGCACATGATCGCCGCCCCGAGCATGGCCAGGGTCACCCGCCCCGCCCCGGGTTGGCGGAGTTGGTAGAGCACGCGGCGCGGCTGGCGCAGGATGGCTTCGACGGCGGTGATGACCGATCCGATAGGCGCTTGTTCATCCGGATGCGCGCCAAGCGGGGGCGGACCGGCTGACGGGATCGTGGGCGGAACGGGCGGGGGTGTGGGACCAGTGGGGTTCATAAGTGGTGTGTGGTTGTGTTCAGTCGCTCAGGGACAACACACGCAACAACGCGTGAAAGACGGTTTCATAGAAGCTGCCCTGGAAGGCCGTCGGGCGGAGGAACTCGACCGGCAAGGTTGGTGAGCCGATGAACGGCCGCAGAATCCAGCAGAGCTGGCTGCCGAGAAACAGGTTGCCCGCCAGCCAGGCGAACAGGACCTTCTGCGCCACTCTCCGGTCGCCCGCGAGACCCTCAAGCATTTGCCGCAGGCGCACGTTGGCCGCCACCCCCGCGAACGCAATCGCCGTCACCTGGACGAGCTGGACGAGGTTGTAGGTCGCCCACGGCACGGTGCGCGCGGCCGACAATGGCGGCGTGTTCCAAATGATGAACGCGACCAGCGGCGCGAACGCGCCCAGGATCACGGACGCCAGGGCGAAGCTCATCAGCACGAGCATCAGCGACTGGCGGAAGCGCACGTTCAGGCCGAGCAACGGCGCCAGCATGCCGTTGAGCAGCGCATTGCCCAGGGCGGTGGCGAGCAGCAGGAGCGGAAACTTGATCACGTTGAAGCCGGCCTGGAGGGGCGCGCGCCAGGCACCCATCGCCGCGCCGTATGCGCCGGCGCCGATCACGATCAGGAGGAGGCAAGCGGCGACACGACGCAAGTCCCAATCCGCGGCCCACGCCTTCGCGTTGTCCCCGCCCCCACGCAGGAGGCCAGGAACGTCGGCGAGGGTTGCGCGTGGAGCCAGGGCGCTCATGCGGGTGTCAGGGATTTGGAGTGGCAACCCCCTGAATCTGTTCAAAATCCTCGCGCCGCCGCTGAATGACTTGACCGGCGAGGTCGGCGACCGGCGCGGCCATCAAGACCCACGCGAGGAGAAACAGCGCCCACGGGAAGCGCACGGGGAGCACGTTGCGGATCGCTGCTTCGCCGTCGGGCAACGCGCTGGCCGCGTCCGCCATAAACACGCCCAGGGCGAGGAGGGCGCCCGCCACGCCGGCCCACACAGTCAGCCGCCGAGGCCAGAGCGGCTGCTCCGGTCGGTCGCCCAGGCCGAGCAGCACTCCGCCCACCAGCAACAGCAGCGCGATGAGCGCCGGCGCGAGCACCGGTCCCCACCAAGGTAGCGGGATCAGGAAGAGAATGTCCCAGTCGAGCAACGAGTGCGGCCAGCCGGTGAGAATCTTGACGAAGGCGTAGTAGGCGAGGTCCCACACGCCGAAAGCGACGCAGGCGTAACCGAAGCGACTCCGCCAGGTCCGGCCCGCCAGCCACCCGACGGCCAGCAGCATCACCATCGTGGCAACCTCGCGCACCAGTTCAGCATTGCCCCACCGCCCCACATCGGGCAACGGGTTCGGTTGATAGGGATTGATACGGTCCACCACTGTTCGCAGGTAGAAGACCGCCGCGGCTTCAACCCACGCCATCGCCAGGCTGAAGATGCCGACGATCCACAGGCAACTCTGTCCGTCAGCGGTTCGGTCAATCGGGTTCGACGGGGCTGTGTTCATGGAGTGCCTTGGGGTACTGCCGCGCGAGCCGTTTCGCTCTCCAGGTCGTCCAGTCGCCTCCGGCGCCGGGGCCGCCCTTCGGCCGGGCGGACCATTTCCGTTGGTTCCTCGTCAGCCAAACGACGGCGGAAGACGAGATGACGCAGCCGTGTCCACTCGACCAGCGGTCGCCACACGGCGTGGACCAGCCGGTGTTGGATGAGGAGGCGCCAGAACCGGTTCGAGCGTTTGTAGAGGATCGCCATGGCCAGATACCAGCGAGCCAAGGCGTACGCCCGCTCGGCGAACGTCAGATGGGCGGTGATGCCGACGACCTCCGGCAGCGGATCGAACGGCGGCGGACCTTGCAGGAGGTTCTCGTCCCAGAACTGAACCCGCCACGTCGGCGGGGTGGCGCCGGCAATGCTCGTCAACGCGACTGCCGGCGTCAGCACGTGCTTGCCGAAGCTGCCATGCGGATGCTTCGGATAAAACGGGTTGATCAGCAGCGCGAGCCGACGCTCGATCAGGCCGGCCGCTGCATCCGGCGCCAGCGCTGGCGGAGTGGTCATCTCGCGCGGGAGCCAATAAGGCCGGCGCGGCTGATAGAAGGGGTCGTCCGGCACGCGCTCAGGCAGTCCGGAGAGAAACGGGAACTCCATGGTCCTCCTGGGGGGCGCCGCTGGCCGGCTGGCTCAGTTCGGCCATCCGTCGCTCGACGTCGTCAATTATCGCATCGGGTGTGGACGTGCCGGCGGTGAGCCCAGCAAGCTCCGAGCGCCCGAACCACTCCGCCTGGAGGTCCGCCGCGGTCTGGACGTGGTGCACCCGCGCGCAATAGCGTCGGCTGGTCTCCACGAGTTCACGGGTGTTGTTGCTGTGGGCGCCCCCGATCACGACCACCACGTCGCAATGCTGGGCCAACTCGACCGCCGCGTGCTGGCGCTGCTTCGTGGGTTGGCAAACCGTGTCGATGAACCGCACCTCCGACTGGGGGAATCTCTGGCGGATCAGGCCCGCCAGTTGTCTCACCCGCTCAATCGGCTGGGTCGTCTGCGCCACCACGCCGAACCGCGGACGTTCCGCCAGCGTTGCCACGTCGCCTTCGCTGAGGACGACATCGAACTCCGCGAGATCCTCGGTCAGGCCTCGCACCTCGACATGGTCGCGCTTGCCGATGACGACCGGGTGATAGCCCTCGCGTGCGAGACGGGCGACCGCACGGTGCGCCAGATGGACCAGAGGGCACGTGGCTTCCATCACTGCCAAGCCGCGGCCGCGCGCCTGGCCGATCCGCCGTTCCGAAGCGCCGTGCGCCGAGATCATCACCGTGCCGGCGCGGACTTGGGCCGGATCGTTTTCGATTTCGATGCCGCGCCGCCGCAACGCGTCCAGCACGGTGTCGTTGTGGACCAGGTCGCCGAGGATTGTCAGCGGCCCGCGCTCGGCCTGTTCGAGGGCAAGCTCGATGGCGTCCCGGACGCCAAAGCACATCCCGAGATGTTCGGCTCGAAGGATTCTCATAAACTGCTTTGCACTGCAAAGTATAAGACCATCTTCGTTCTCCTCTGTTCAAACGGTCGGTTACTTCTCCCCTTTGGACTGCTGGACGATCTGCTCGAGCAGGTCGATGTAGGTGGCGAACGCCTTCCGGCCTTGCGCCGTCAACGCGAAGGTCGTCAGCGGTCGCCCGCTCTGAAAACTTTTGGTCACGGCCACGTAGCCGCTTTCCTGCAACGTCCGGAGATGGGCGGTGATGTTGCCGTCAGTCATGTTCAACGTGTCCCGCAGCTCCGTAAACGCGAGCTGGGGCGAGGCCGCCAGGAGCGACATGATTCCGAGGCGCCCCTTCTCGTGAATGACGCGATCGAGCTGGAGGAACGGTTCCGGGTTCACGCTGCATTCTTCCGCTTCTCGGTGAGATACAGATAGGCCCCGTAAGCCAGGTGCAGGCCGCCGAACGTGGCGCCCATCAGCCAGTGCGCGTTCCTCAGCGCGGGCAGGCCGTCCGCGTCTAGCCGCAGACTCACCGCGACCGCGCAGGCGCAGCCCAACACCATGAAGCCCCAGCCGAAGAGCTTGATGCCTCGCGCCATGAAGAACCCGGCAGCGTGCAGCGCGCAGCCGTAAAGGACCATCCAGATCGGCGGCAGCCACCAAACCCGCGCCGGTGGCGCTCCCTCCGGCAACACCACGAGCAACGCAGCAACCAGTCCGGCCACCAACGGCGGCAGGAGCGCTTGCGTGACGCGTCGCATCGGCGGCGACCAGAACGGTTCTTGGTCCTTCAAGGCCTGACTGCGCACCGCCCAGAACGCGCCGCAGACCGCCACCACGCTGACGGCGATCCAGAAGAGGCCGAAACCGCGCGGCGATTCAATCCGCATGAACCAGCCGATGAGCGCGGCGGCCGCGCCGATGCCACCGGTCACGAGCGTGGTGGGGGCGAGCGCGCGGCGATAGACCGCCGCGCGTTCCATGAGGGTTCGGATGACTTGGAGGTGCTCGCTGGCCCAGCCCGGTTCCATGCTTGGACTTTGTATCACAAAGCCACGGCGCGTCAAGCAAGTTTTACGACGCCGGCCGGCCCGGCGCTCCGGGCCGCACCTTCGCCGGATTCGAATGGAAGGTTATCCGCTTCTCCATCCGGCAGCGGAGGGTTTCTGGAAGATCTTCTGGAAGCTTCACGAGAAGCATCGGGAGGCCACGCCAAAGGAACCGCTTCCGTTGGCTGGGTGAAAAGGTGCCTGCCATCGCGGCTTTGCAGATCACCTTCACCGACCTGCATCCCGCCGGGGCAATCTACTCCAAAGCATTCGGTGTCAGCCAGACTGCGCAGTGGGGTCATGTCCAGTTGGGCAGCGACGGTCCTTGGCATGCCGCGTCGTAGTCGGGGACAAGCAACTCGTTCGTGGACTTGCACGCCGCCGGGGCGGATCACTCCATCACCTGGGGACTTAGCGCTTCTCAGTGGCCGGGAGGCGTCAACATCGGCGAGAAGGCACACGCCGCGCTCTGATCGGCGCCCGGCAGCTTATTCGTGGACCTGAACCCCACCGGGGCGACCGCGTCTTGGATAACAAGTACGAGCAACTCACAGCCTTCGGAGGCGGCCAACCCCAGCCAGCACCCAAGCCAGCGCCGAAGCGCCGAGCGAAGAAGCGAGCGAAGCCTGGCCAAGTCAAGAACGCCATCATCAATTTGCTGAAGCAGTCGGGTAAGAAGGGCATCACGGTGAAGGAGATTGCTGGCAAGCTCGGTGTCGGAGTCAACCGGATTCACGCCTGGTTCTACAACGCCCGGAAATCACTCAAGCAGATCAGGAAGATTGGCTCAGGCAAGTATCGCTGGCAGGAGTGAGGCGGCGCGTGACAGCCTGGCGTTCGGTCAGGTGAAATGCACGAAGACGGCCATGGCGATCCCCGAAGCCTTGGCGCTACGGCACCACCACCCGGTAGAATCGCGCCGGCCGGTTCGTGGCGCCAGGGTCATCGAACTGCACCGTGCCGGTCGTGTTCGTCCGCACCGACAGCTTCGTCCACTGCACCAAGTCCGTGGAGGCTTCAAGTACGCAGAGGACGTTGTTCGTGGCGGCACAGGCCACCGTGGCCTGGAACGTGCCGTCGGCTGTGCGGCCAGAGGACGTAACTTGGGGCGGCTGGTCCGGGTTGGGATTCTGAGTCTCGCGCACCATCAGGTAAGGCTTCTGGTCAACCGCGACGTCCTTCAGCTCCTGCACGATGCCGGACGGCCATTCGATGCGAACGGTCTCCACGTTGGTGGCGTCGCCGAGGCCGAAGTGGGCGAGGAAGCCCTGGTTCTGGGTGTCCGGCGTTCCCGGGGCTTCGATTTGACGCAACTGCCAGACGGTTTGGCCCCGGATGGTGGCCTTCACCCGGATCTTCGCCCCCACGCCAGCGTGGTTGGACGCCACCCCTAGCAGCTTCACCTTCAGCCAATGGTTGGTGTTGCCGGTCGCCTTGAGGTTGTTGCGGTAAAGGTAATTGACTTCCGACAGGCCATTGCCGGCCGAGATGAAGAGATCCAGGAAGCCGTCGTTGTCATAGTCCGCCCACGAGGGTTCCATGTCCCGATTCCCGTCATGGATGGGGCTGCCCACGTCGATCGAGGTAAACGTCCCATCGCCGTTGTTGCGGAACAGGACGTTGTCATTCCCCTGCTTCGGGCGGTCTGGATAAAACATATCGCTGCAACTCACGAACATGTCCAGGTCCCCGTCATTGTCGTAGTCGCCCCAGATTGAGTACCAGGCATTCAGTGGACAGTTCACCCCGGCGGCCGGAGCCACATCCTCGAACACCCCACCGCCCTGATTCTGGAAGAGGCGGCCGCTGAACACGTTCGTGCCAGTGAGGACCATGACATCGAAGTCCCCGTCGTTGTCATAGTCTCCCCAATTGGCCTCCACGGTATAAGCGATGTTCACTCGCTGGTTGGCGAGCGGTCCGTCGGTGATGTGCCGGAACATGCCGGAGCCGTCGTTGTGGAGCAACCGATACGTCAGACTCGTGGTAAAGGATATCGGAGCCACCAGCAGGTCCTGCCAGCCGTCATTGTCGTAGTCGACCGGTTTGGCCCAGCCGTAGGGCGATGAGCCCTTCACCACATCGCCGACCTCGCTGGCCGTCATGGACCCGAAGGAGCCATCGGGAAGGCCCCGGTAGAGCCGGTCATTCCCGCCTTGCCGCGGTATGAACACATCCAGCCAACCGTCCTGGTCGTAGTCCCACCAGGTGACCGAAATGTCGTCCGAGCTATCCCTGACGAAGGCCGGCTGTAGTTTCGCGAACACACCCTGTTCATCGTTCCGATAGAAGAGGTCGCTGGCCGTGCCACTTCGTACTACGTGCAGGTCCGGATCGCCGTCGTTGTCGAAGTCGGTCCAGACGCCGCAAAAGAACTCGCCCACGTCGGTCGCGATGGCGTTGGTGGTGATCCGCGTGAAGGTGCCGTCGCCGGTGTTGTGGTAGAGGGTGTTCCTCGCACCGCCAGCAAAGTTGGCGATGAAGAGGTCCAGGAAACCGTCCCCGTCGTAATCCGCCCAACTGGCGCCGGCCGCCATCTGCACATCTTTGCCCGGACCTTCCAAGACCTTGATGAAGGTCGGGTCCACGGTCAATTGGGCTACCTGGCTGGTGACCGGGTTGCCGATACCGTTGGAGACGATGACCTGGTAGTCGCCAGCGCGGAATTGAGTGACGTTCGTCATGCTGAGGAGGGTGTTCGTGGCGCTGGGGAGATTGGTGAAGGCGGATGGGATGCTGGTGGCGCTATGCTGCCATTGGTAACTAATCGGCGGGTTCGTCGTGGTGGCGATCACGCGGAACTGGACGAGGGCACCCAGGCTGACGGTCTGGTTGGTCGGTTGCCCTGTGATGTAGGGATCGTCAGCCCACGCGAGGGTGAGCAGGCCCGACCCGAGAGTCAGGCTGGCCCAGGCAAAGGCCAGCGACCTTGCCGTGAAGTGTTTGGGGCACGGCTGTTCGGATTGGGTGTGAGGTTTCATTGCTGTTTTCATTTTCACTCTTGTTGAGCCCAAGAACCTGTGACGTCCTGCCTGAACCACCGCCGCACGGTTGCTCTGAGCGGCTGCGGAACGACCACTCGGTCAAAACATCGTCCGCGCCTATCCGTTCATGACGAAGAAACCCTCGGTCGTTACACTATTTCTTCGGATACCAGGGTCGATTGCCGACCGAGGCGGGTGCTGGAGTGATTGGCGCCTGCTCGCCGGTGGGGATCGGAATCTGGCCGGCGGACTCCCAGTTCACCAAATCGCTGCTCCGCTTGATCCGTATATCTTTGGTTCTTCACGGAACGCCTGGGTCAACGCACGAAGGCAGGCCGGCATGTCGGAGTGACTCTGCATGGCTCGCGCCCGCGTCTTGGACTGCGGTGACGCAGCATCGCGGAGTCACCGCTTTGGTGTGGGCAACGAGGGCTCGCGAAAGGAACGCCTTCCACGCTCAGCGGGATGCCAAAGCGGCGACTCCCCTCCGGTCCGTCGCCGCAGTCCAAAACCTCACGGCTACCCGACACGTGGTTCAGCGTGCGCCAGCACCGCGAATTGAACTGGAAACCGTCCAAGCCGACTGCAGCGCCACCGCGGCAAGCCGAACGGAGTTTTTACAGAAGCCAACGAAGGGAACGAAGACCTCGTCCCCCCTTCGTTAACTCTTGTTCAATTCAGCTCGTTCACGGCACCGACACCGCCCGGCAGAAGAGGAACGGTTCGCCGGTGACGGCGGGATCGATCAACGTCAGGCCGCTGGCCGGAATCGCGACCCGACAGATGAACTCCCAGCTCACGAGGCCGCCGCGGCAGAGCGCCAGGGAGTTGTGGGACGGAGACGGCCGCTCGCCATTATCGTATTTCTGTAGTTGTCTTCCAGAAATGCAAGGATACGATCCTCCTCATGATTGACCGGCCCAGAGCGTTTGAGCAGTTGCAGACCGCTCTGAAGGGCGGGTGGAGCTGGCGGGGCACCCGAAACACGGCGCCTCCTGGGAGGGCTTTGCGCTGGAGCAGGCGTTGAGCGTGGCGGGCACGCGGCAGGCTTTCTTCTGGGGCACGCACAGCGGAGCCGAACTGGACCTGATGTTGATGCTGGGCGGCAAGCGATACGGCGTCGAGTTCAAGTGCGCCGACGCGCCGGTGATGACGCGATCGCTCCACATCGCGCTGGAGGATTTGAAGTTGGAGCGGGCGAGCATCGTGTATCCCGGCCAGGAGAACTACCCAGTGCATGAGAAGGTCAGGGTCTGCCGCTGGAGGATTTGCTGGAGGAACTCGCCACGGGGAGGCTCGCCCCATGACACCGATCAATCCGCCCCAGGTGCTGTTAGCATTGAACCGCAAGGGCAGCAGGATCTCGTAACGGCGCCAAACGTTCATAGGTGGCCGGACCTTCAACGGTAAACCGAATTCCTTCTGCGGCGAGGCAGGCCAGAGCTTCCTCGGGAACCATCACCTCGCCGCTGCCCCAACTCTTGCCCGAGAACCGGCCCGCCAGATAGCCCAGAGCCCGATGCTTCATCTCGTGGTCTGGAAACCGGATGACAATCATGGCGCTAAGCCACGGCCGCCGTGGCCCGCAAGCAAGCCGCAAGCCCCCAGGGGATCCAGCTCGAGTGGTCGGAAATCGCTCGAGCACGCGATGGCCGGTGCCTTGGCCTTTGGCTTTGGCCCGAGCGATGGCCCGCCAACTGCCAATCGACTCCACCACGAAGCGCACGAAGGGCACGCAGAGGATCTATGCGGAGCCGCAAACTGCCGTTTGCGGCACTTCTTCCGAACAGATCGCCCTGCCGGCTGACGGGAAAGCTGGCTGCGAACGCCAGTTCGCAGCTACGAGGGGACCGGTCGCATCCCTCGTGGTTGATTTCCCCGCGCATCGCCATTCAACGATCACTTCATCTGCTCACGGCACCGACACCGCCCGGTAGAACAGGAACGGCTCCGAAGTGGCCGCCGGATCGATCAACGTCACCGCTGGCAGAGGTCGGGATCTGGCCGCCCCATTCCCGTTCGACCAGGTCGCGGTTCCGTTCGGCGCAGGCAAAGGACGGCTTCAGGGTCGCACCAAGCGGAAGAACTCGCTCGCACTCTCGATCGGCAGCGTGACGGTGTTGGTACTCTCTGATCCGGACACCCTTTCCCAATCCGCAGCCGACAAGCTGGTTGCCCTCTGCAACGCCCAGTCGGCACCGGCTTGCCAGGAGAGCTGCCAGGTGTTCGGTTCGCCACCTAGGCGCTCCAGTAGCAGGCGGCGGTCCAGAAACTGGAAGCCCAGAAGCCCCTGCATGCCCGCAGCCACCCAAACCCGGTTGCCAGACACGGCCACGTCCTCGGCAGCCCCGTCGGTTGCATAGCCAGCCAACCACAGCGGCTTAGATGGGTCGCCAAAGTCGAGAACTTGCAGCCCCCGCCACCCCGACGACTAGGTTGGGTTTCCCGCGAACGGTGGAGCGGTCCGCTGGACAGCGATATACCTGGAGGTCATTTACATGAGGCCACAGGACGCCGCGCTTGAGCTTCTCGTCCGTCGGGTCCACCGTGGCATTGCCTTCGACCCAGGCACCAGGCAGGCTCACATACAGGCCGGCAACCCAAGTCGAAATGTTGGGTGGCAGATACCCACCGTTCGCGTCCGCGTAGAGTTGGCCTGCCAGTTGGAGTTGTTTGACGTTGTTGAGGCAGGCGATGGATTGGGCTTTGGATTTCGATTTCGAGAGCGCCGGCAGGAGCAGGCTCGCCAGGATCGCAATGATCGCAATCACCACGAGCAGCTCGATCAGCGTGAACCCGGCCCGCCGCCTGGCCGGTCCCCGTTCTTCCAACGCCAGAAACTGTTTCATACTGGGCCTTTCGTTCTGAGGCTCGGGAGGTGATCCACACCTCGGAATCCGCGCCTATCCTTTCATGACGAAGAAACTGGCGATCGTTACAGCTTTTCTCCGCCACCCCGAACAACCGGCACCCCTGGCGGTATCGACGCGGATGGGAACACCACGAAATACACGAAACACACGAAAACAAAGGGTTCTTCACGGAATTCCGGGAGAACGAAGATGCTCGGTTCGGGGTGGCTGGGCAGAAGTCGCGCCAGCGTTTGGAGTGCGTGTGCTTGAAGCACCGCATTCCCTTCGCCACGGCACGCCAAGCCTCGCCCCACCGCAGCCTGTGCCCCGAAGCCAAAGCGCCGGTGAAACCGGACGCACTCCAAACGCTGGCGCGAGCAACCTACCACCAGACTCGTCAGTTGTGTCCGTCAAGTTCAGCAAATTGGACATGGTCGCACTGAGGTAAAACGAGGCGGCGAGGGCCGGCGAGCCGCCGACTCGCCGCGACTAGGCCATTCCTTTCGTGTGTTTCGTGTATTTCGTGGTGGCATTGAATGGTCACGGCTCAGTCCACCGTCACTCCGAACAGGCAATAACCCGCCGTAGCCTTGGCCGAAACGAGATCGAGCGCGGCCACCGCCCGTTCCGGGTTCGGGTTGCGCCACGTGTAACGGCAGAGCCGTTTCACCGGGCGAGCCACGACCCCCTGTCGCGAGATACCGACCCACGCCAGTTTGGCTCCCTCGGGTTCGAACGGCTCTAACATCCAATCCGAGCTCACCTCGATTCCCAACCGCAGCGGAACCGCCGTGAAAGTACCATCCTCATAGCGCACCGTCAGGGTTGCGATGGTGGATCCGTGCGCGTCGGTCGCGAGATCCGCATGGTCCAGCAGGTGGATGGATGCACACCGCCTCTCGATGACGATATTCCGAGCTTCCTCCGGCCGCTTGATCCCCGCATCGCGCGGGCCGGCGCCGAACAGGGCGACAACACCCCGGACGTCAAACCGGACACCGCCCAGTTGCTGCTGGCCTGCGTGGAAGGCGCCTGGTTCCCGGCCGAGATGCACCGTGGCGTCCAGCGAGGCATTGTAGTGCTGGCTCAGGTCAATGCAGCGAGGATCCGCACGCGGATCCCGGGGTGGGGTCAGGCCGGGACCCGAAGACGGTCCGCCGGCCAGGGCTTCGAGGCGGTCCAGGCAGCCCTTGGCGTAGCTCAGATCGCCCGCAGCGGCCGTGTTCGTCGGATGCTCCGCGGCGAACCGTTCGAGATGGAACACGGCCGCCCGCCAGTCGAGGACCCCGGCTGCGGCAGCCGCTTCTTTCGAGTGCCAGTCCAGAGTGGCGTCAGGCCCGGGGGCTGACAGCGAGCTGCGCGATGGACCACCGGGGAGTTCTGCGTTCGCGCCCGTGTTTCGTTCCCGAAAGAGCTCGGGAAGCTTCGGCCGAAGTCTTTGCCACCGATCGAGGAGCTCGTCCCCCGTCAAGGGAGTCCAACCGCCCGAGGCGTCGAGGTGGTTGCCGGAAAGCAATTCGGCGGCCGCAATCAAGTCCTCAACCGGCCAGTC
>Ga0315288_10007647_pt1 | contig 13684 bp, 10 predicted proteins | sample YL17G11_20_MG_FD_203454 | JGI IMG/M metagenome (GOLD analysis project Ga0315288, IMG submission 203454) | Sediment microbial communities from Yellowstone Lake, YNP, Wyoming, USA - YL17G11_20 | ecosystem: Environmental > Aquatic > Freshwater > Lake > Sediment | place: USA: Wyoming | collected...
GTTCACCTGGAACTCCATGTTCGGCAACCGCTACTTCGGCGAAGGCGACGACATGGTCCTGGGCAACAAGGGGACGATCCTGCGCGACGACCACGACCAGATCCGCTACGAACCCCAGGACAAGCCCAGGTCGGCGAAATCCGCCGAGCCGGAGGGTGCCGCAAAGAAGAGTGCGGATATCGTGGGCGGGGGCGATGCGACGCTGGCGCACATGCAGAACTTCTTGGATTGCATGCGCAGCCGCAAGGAGCCGAATTGTCCCTTCGAGATCGGCTTCCGTTCCGCGATCGCCTGCTACATGGCCATCACCTCCTACCGCGAAAAGCGAACCGTCCGCTGGAACGAAAAAAACGAGGAAGTCGTATGACCGGAGGTCTGTCCTCCTATTCCCGCGACGCGATGTAGGTACGACGCTGCGAAGTCCTGGGACGGGGGAAAACGCGATTGAGCGTTATTGGCGAATGCGTGCGCCTGTCAAGCATCAATGGGACCACCCTGGACATCTGCCTATCCTCTTAATCAAGATAGGTCGCCTATGGGACCAGTACGGTATCCCATTCTTCTATAGACAGCCGATGGTCATATGTGACCGGGGCAAGAACGCATTGTGGGAGTCAACATTCATCCTGCCGAGCTACGGGTGCCTGGTGGTAGATTACCTGACCATCGTCCAAGTATCATGTACGGCGCGCACAATCGCGATCCGGGCCGCCTGCTGCCGACGATTGGAAGCCCCCGGATCCTCCTCCAACTCCTGCCGAAGCGATCCAACCTGCTCCTCGGCCTGGGACCGGCACTCCTCCAGCGTCACGCGACGCCGGAACGACGACGCCCCTGCATGGGCCCGCACCCGCATCCCGTCCTGGGCCACCCGATGCAGACTCACCAACCCCTCATGCATCAGCGTCGCCACGCTGTGCGTCAGCAGATGGTCCAGCACCTGCGGGTGGGCCGTGCGAAAGTCCGACAGTGTGTGGTAGTTCACCGACACCCCGCCGCAAATCCATCGGTAGGCCACGTGGTCTTTACACAGCCCGGCCAGTTGCCGAGCCGAACCGACACCGTCCACCGTAGCGTAAAGCCACAGGGCCATGGGAATCCTCGGATCAATCGCGTCCCGACCAGCCCGACCCTCCACAGCCCGAACCTGCTCGTACAGCCGGCTCAGGTCCAGCCTCTGGACATACTCCCAGACCAGACGCGCCCGGTGGTCTTCCGGCAACAGACTGTCCAACGAGGCCACCCGCATCACCACTTGATCACGCTCGGCACGCCGCAGCCGGGGCTGCCCCGGAGGCTCCGCCTCCTGCGACGCGGACGCCTCAATCGCAAATAGCCTTGCCTCATTCGCATTCCTTGACGATGGCTGAATTGTCTCTTTCGTGCTCCTGACCTCTCTTATACCACCATCGTGCAATTTGTCCACCACCCCCAGCCCTGAATCTAAGACAGACTGGAATTTTTTCACAGGCTCTCAGGTCAACAGGAATGCCCTTGTATTGCTCTGTGCCGCCCCTCATATCGGCAAGCCCACTTCACCTCGTACACACAACGGAGTAACGGATTGAAACTACTATTGGTCGTGGCACCCGGTAGTTACCATTGGTGAAGAACCTCGCCACTCACAGTCATCTTGCGACCGGTGTCCACACGTGATAGAGTACCTGAATTGCTGATAACAGGTCAAAAGCTGTATTGTCAAGTTGCCTGTGCTTCGTGTCAGTCAAGAATAACCTGCGTGACTGACTGAGAAGCCGGCTTGGATTTATGAAGACCGTCCAAATCAGAACGATGACAACCGATGATCTCACACTCGGTCTGAGACTATCCGGACAGGTGGGATGGAACCAGACCAAGACGGACTGGCTACGTCTGTTGTACTTGGGGCACAAGGGCTGCTTCGCGGCCGAGTTGGATGGCTTCGCCGTCGGAACGACAACGACCTGTGTCCTTGGCCACGTTGCCTGGATAGCTATGGTGCTGGTCGATGTGGACGCCCGCGGAAAAGGCGTCGCTACACGACTGTTGCGTCATGCCCTTGACTATCTCGATGACCAGCAAGTGCCGACTGTCCGTCTGGATGCTACGCCGGCGGGACGACCTGTCTACGAGAAACTGGGCTTCCAACCGGAGTATGAATTGGCCCGATACGAGGGTATCGCCTCACATCGCAAAGTACCCTCGATCGTAGCCAAGCCGACTCCAAAGACCTACCCGGACATCATTGAACTCGATAAGAAAATGACAGGTACGGATCGCGAGAGGATGCTCGTCAGGCTGTTTGAAGAGTTCCCGCACGACCTGCGAATTGCAGAAGGACATACGGTAGACGGGTATGCGGCCACACGCCCCGGAGCCAATGCTATCCAGATAGGTCCGTGTGTGGCGAAAATCGAAGTCGGTCCCGCCTTACTGTCCGACGCGATGGACCGTTGCGGCGGTCAGTCCGTCTTTGTTGATGTGGTCAGAGACAATGTGGCCGCCGTGAAGCTTGTCGAGTCGGCCGGACTGAGAATCCAGCGGTGTTTTACACGAATGTGTCGCGGCGAACGAGTCGATGACAACTTGAATGCATTGTGGGCAAGCTCAGGTCCGGAGAAAGGATAGGGTGTCGCCACACAACTACAGTTGTATCTCGTTTGGCTCCGCCGACCAAAAACAATGACATAAGTTATTGGAAAAACTCATTTTACAATGGCCCTATTTTATCGCAATTCTTTTAGGTGGTTCTGTTGGCAGCCTTTGGGCTGTTGACCGCAACAGGTTATTTCTATTGGACAGGGTGCAGAAACGTATGGCCATCTGCCTGATAAACTCAGATCAGCCGGCACCTCAGCCGCGTGTCTCGCGACGAACGCTCCTGAAGGGTTCGGCAGCCGCGGCTGTGGCGATAGGGGCGGCGGCACTGCCATCGGCGTGCGCGACCGTCGAGCAGCCCGTACCCGGCACGTCGAGCGGCCCGTTCCGAAAAGGCAGGATCATCGACTGTCATGCGCACTTGACTCATCGGAGCCGCGCGACTTGGGAGGCGGACGACCGCAAGCTCATCGAGGCGGCGGATAAGCTGGGAATCGACCAACTATGCTGCTCGACCCTCACGCCGCTCCGGCCGGCGACCGCCGACGGTTTTCGGGAATGCAACCAGTGGACAGCCGACGGGATGAGGCGGTTTCCCGGTCGGGTGCTCGGCTACTGCTACGTCAATCCCGGCTACGGCCGGGAGGCGTTGGAGGAAGTCCGCCGCTGCGTAGAAGAGCGTGAGTTTATTGGCATCAAGCTCTACAACGAGTACACCTGCACCGAGCCGGTGGTCTATCCAATCGTAGAGTTGGCGATTGAACTGGGTGTGCCGATCCTGCACCACGCGTCGCACTCCCACTACTTCGTGGAGGACCAGCCGCGTATGTCCGACGGCGGGCACCTCGCTGAACTGGCTCGCCGCTACCCGGAGGCCATGCTCATCTGCGCGCACATCTCCGGCGGGGGTGATTGGGAGTGGACGGTCAAGGCCCTGCGCCACGCGCCGAACGTCTTGCTCGACACCAGCGGCAGCGTAACGGATGAGGGCACGGTGGAGATGGCAGCAGCAGTGGTAGGGGTGGATCGGCTCCTCTTTGGCTGCGACTCGTCCATGACGGCAGGGGTGGGCAAGATTCGTGGGGCGAACCTGAGCGCACAGGACAAGGAGAAGATCCTGGGCGGGAACATGATGAGGCTCTTGCGGAGGCGGAAATCATGATCGTTGACGTGAATGCTTATCTCGGCCATTTTGCGTTCCGCCGGCTGCGGCACAACACGGCCGCGGCGCTGCTCGCTCTGATGGACGCTAAAAAGATTGACAGGGCGGTCGTCTCCAGTGCCGGCGCCATCACCTACCGCAACGCGCAGGCGGGCAATGAAGAGGTGGCGGAGGAGGTCCGTGGTCATAGTGACCGCCTGATTCCATTTGCCGTCATCAATCCGTTCTACGCCGGCTGGCAGGATGATCTGAGAATCTGCCACGAGGAGTTCGGCATAACGGGCCTGCGCCTCTATCCCAAGTGGCACAACTATCAGCTTTCCAGTCAGTGCTGCCGGGAGCTCGTAAACGCCGCGACCGAACGAGGCATGGTCATCTCCATTCCCATCCGCGTGGAGGACAACCGCCAGCGGAGCTGGCTGCTGAATATCCCCGACGTGCCGCTGGAGGAGATTGTCGAACTGGTGAAAGCTTGCCCGAAAGCACGCTTCATCTTGCTGAACGGCATCGGCTACACAGGGTGCCCGCTGGGGCGAAAGGATAATGATCTGCCACCCAACTATGCTATCGAACTGTCCCACTTGAGCGCTGTGTTGGCGAACGAGCTTGGTCAGCTCATCAAGAACTTGGGCGCCGAGCGTGTGGTGTTCGGGACCGGGATGCCCTTCAACTATCCGGACCCCGCATTGGTGAAGCTGGAAGTATTGGACGCGAGCGAGGCCGACAAGGAAAAGATCCGCTCGCAGAACGCGATGACCTGGTTGCGGCTGTAGCACAGGGCAAACTGCGAATAGATCGAGCAATGCAAGGAAAGGAGGATTGTTCAGTCATGCGATTCACATGGATGGTTTCTCTGGTCATATCGATGTGTGCGGCTTGGCCGACGGTTGGGGCTGACAAGCCGCTGGTCGTCGAGGTTTGGCCGGGCACGGCTCCGGACGAAAGCGGTAATATCGGCGAGGAAATGGTCCGCATGTCGCCGAAGCTGGACCACAAGCAGGTCGAGGTCACCGAGCCGACGAGGCTGGTGACCAACGTCACCAAACCGACCCTGACGATCTATCGGCCGGCGAAGGAGAAGGACACCGGGACTGCTGTGCTGATCTGCCCCGGGGGCGGCTACTGGGATCTCTACTGGCAACTGGAAGGCGAGGAAGTGGCCGCCTGGTTGAACTCAATTGGCGCCACCGGCATCATCCTCAAGTACCGTGTGCCGCGACGGCCCGATGAGGTCAAGGGCGAGCCGGCCCGGCGCCCGCTCCAGGATGCGCAGCGAGCCGTCAGCCTGGTGCGGAGCAAGGCAGACGAGTGGGGCATTCAGCCGCAGCAAATCGGCATCGTGGGTTTCTCGGCGGGTGGCCATCTGGCCATTGCGACAGCAACGAGCTTCGACCAGCGAACCTACGAGCCCATCGATGACGTGGACGCAATCAGTTGCCGGCCTGACTTCGCTATTGGAGTCTATTCGGGCTACCTGAAGGCGAAGGACAAAGACCAGATCGCTCCCGGCCTGCGTATCCCGGCCGGAACGCCGCCGATCTTCCTCGCCCACGGCGGGGACGATATCATCAGCCCGCCGGAGCACAGTGTGTTGATGTACCTTGCGCTGAAGAAAGCCGGCGTCCCGGCGGAACTGCACATCTATGCGACGGCCGCCCATGACTTCGGCGTTCGTCCGAGCGACCATCCATGCTCCACGTGGACGCAGGCGTGTGCCACCTGGCTGCAGCATCAGGGATTCCTCAAGCCACCCACGCAAACGCACTGAGCCGGAGGATTCCTCGCTCAAGCCAAGCGTGCGTCTCTTCCCTCGCCAGAGGGATTAGGGGGGCGAACGTGCTTCATAGCAAGGCATCGCGACGTGAAGCCGAGCACGTCCACAACATCTGGCAGAGCATGGGCCTGCGCGTCTTCCGCGATGCCGATCCGGCGGATACCGAGGCCGCCGGCAACGAGGCCGACGCCGGACCCAGCCGCAACCAGTACGCGATCAACACCGATGCCTAAACTCAGTATAAAGGGCTTCAACGACGGCTTTTATATCGCTGCTATAGTATCTGCACCCTTCTTGTGAGTTTCCAGTCCAGTCCCAGTTGAGCTCGTTGAATGGGCTGACGTAGTCAAACACGATGCCTTCGCCGTCTGCGAAATGTTGCATGATCGTCGAGCTCGGAGATGTAGCTCTGTCTGTTGCTGCCGGCTCCGATATTGAACCGCCACAGTGACAGCCCGATGCCCTTGGGATTGTCGTCGGCATCCAGGCCGGTTTCAAACAGAAGGTCAGCAATCGCCTGACGTTTAGCTAAAGGCCATTGACCCACGTATTGAATGGACCAGCAATCGGAGGCGCCGAAGTTGTTTATGGTTTGTCTCTTCTGTTGGACATCGGCATCGCGTAAAGCACACTTATTTCATCGGGACCCAGAGCGTATGAGTAGATGCGCACGTCGTCAATCAGGCCGCTCCATTGACGCCCCGGCGCCTCAGCATTGTCGCCTATGACCACAGGATAGTTGTTAGTCTGGATTTGGCCTGATGCCTCACAGGATGCATCCAGTTGACCATCGACAAATAGGGCTATCCGGCAGCCGTCGTAGACCCCCGCAACATGATGCCACTTCCCATCGCTGACATTCATTTGTCCCCGCACCGTGGTCCAAGGTTCCTGTGCTGATCGTACGCCATCGCAGTGAAACGCAAGATTGTCACTATCGCCCTCCCTATACAGGCGCCAGGAGCTGTCTCCCTTTGTGACCAATGCCTGCCACCATTTGTCAAACGCATTCACCTTGATCCATGCCGTAACCGTAATGGCATCTGTGATGTCGAACAGTCGCTCGGATCCAATCTCGACCCTACTACCATCGAATACGAGAGCGCCCCCGATCTTGCCGCCGGATTGTTCCCATTTCGGAACTCCCACCACCGTGCCGGTGCACTGGTTGCCCGAAGAATCGCTCACTGTTCGCCCGGAGATCTCATCGAATTTCCACCAGCCGACCATCCTGCCCGTCGAGAAACTCCAAAGACTCCCCTGCGTGTACGGTTCGCCGGATGCGTAGAGGCTTAGGCGTGACTCGTAATCTCCCCGCCAACAGGGTTTCTCTTCACCGGCAAGCAGTTCGATCGCCTTCCTCTGCCACGACACAGCTGCTGCGAAATCGCCCACCTGCGCGTAGACCGCCGCCAGCGTGGCGAGGCACCGGTGATCACCCCAGCTCGTCAGTTCACACGCCCGCGTGGCGTTGGCGACGGCCTGATCCTTGTCGCGAAGCCCAGCGACAGGGCAAGCGACCTGCAGCCAGGCGAGATCGCATCGCGCCCGTGCATGTCTCGGATCGAGCTGCAGGGCCGTCGCATAATCGCGCATGGCGTTGTCGTAGTCTCCGCCGCGGTGGTTGTATCCTCTGCCGCGTTGGTAGAACGCCTCGCCCGCCGCGTCGCGAACTTTGATGACGTCATCGCCTGCTTGCGTCTCAAGAAGCCAGTGTGCCGCTTCGTCTATTCTGGCCTGTTCGAGGCAGTGCCACAGCCTGCCGATTTCGGTATCCTCGCCGGCCAGGACTTTCTCCACTTCGTAGAGCAGGTTCATTTGAAGCGTGTCGGCTTCACTGGCTGAGAGGCGGCGCAGCAGTTCCAAGGCCGCTTCGGCGTCCTGCTCCCGACCCAGTCGATGCAGGGACATGGCGGCTACCGCCACCGCCGAGTCATTTGGCTGGCGGTCAAGGGCTTTGCAGAGTTCTTCCAGGCCCTGGAATGTGTCGAGGGCATCGTCATATTGCCCTTTTCGGTAGTAGGTGTCTGCCAGTGCACCTACCCGCGCGATGAAGCTACGAAGATGCGTGTACGCGTCAGCCTGGTATGTTCCACGTCGAATCGCCTCGGCGAAGTCCCGGCAACTGCGACGAAGGTATTGATCTTCCGTCAGCGAGGAGCGAACGCCCTCATGGATCGAGTCCGCAGGATCCAGCTCAGCCAGCCAGATCCCGCCAAACCAGTCACGAATCTCGATGGCGATCTTGGAGTTGTCGGGCGAGACGGAGCCCAGCACCGCCGGGGACGGAAAGAGCTGCCATGCCTTCCCTTGCTCGATGTCGAAACTCCACAGCCCCAGTTCCGCTTCGTGGACCCCTCCGGCCAGAATTTCCTTTCCGTTCGGCGCCCAGTTCAGGACAATGCCTCGCTGGCCCTCCGGCGGCGGCGCCGTCCACGTCGCTTTCACCGCGCCACTGGAAATCTCCACCACCGAGAGTCTGCCCGCATCCGAATAGGCCAGATACCTGGCATCGGGCGAGACGGCAAAGTAGGGAGGGCACGAAAGGACCGCCTGCGGTGTGCCAGGAGGATCGCCAACGTTGATAGAGCAGGCGGCACCGGCGGACTGATAGAACAGCCGTCCCGTCTGGCTCGTCCAAATGGGCCAGGCCCCATGCGCCAGATATCGCGGCCGCCCGCCGGATGAGGGGATGATCCACAACTCCGACGCGCAACCTGCCGGCCCACGGTCGGGCGCACGGTCAAACGCGATCCACCGGCCATCCGGCGACCAGGCCGACCCCTTGCCCGATGGGGCTAGGATTCGGATCCGGCCGCTCTCCAGGTTCAGAGCTTCGAGCCCTCCGGATTCGTAGACCAGTGGGGCCCCGGAGGTCGAGAACCTGCGGCTCATGGCGTATCGATCAATCCTGCCGTAGGTCAATTCCTTGCCGTCGGGAGACCACGCAGGTACTCCAAATGCCGATGGAATCAGGCATGTCCCGAAGCTCTGGCACACGCGATATTGATCGATGGCCTTCCGCAGCATGGAGAACGGCTCCTCGCGGATGATATCCGCGGGGAAATCCAGCGAATGTCCCGAGACGAGCAGTCTGAACGCATTTCGAGAAATCCAGATTCTGAACTCCCGGTCCCGGTATCGAGGATGCCCCGCGAGCTGTGTGTGCTGATCCTTCGCTCCCGGATAGTCGCCAGCAAGGACCAGCGCCACGAATAGTTCGAACCCGCTGTAGAGATCGTCCGGTCTCAACCTCACGCAGTGCTGGGCATCTCGAAGTGCGGCCTGATACTCTCTCATCTGCGTAAGGGTCCTGCGGCGCTGATCGTGGAGTTCGGGCAGCTCATCCGGGCTGTCGCACAGCGAAATCGCACGGTTGTGGTCCTCCATGGCCATATCGCACTGTCCTGCCTCCCGGCGAGCAATCGCCCGCAGTGCATATCCCAGTGCATCCTTCGGCCTCATGACAACCATGGCCTCAGCGTCGGTTGCCATCGTCGCGTAGTTTCTCACCGCATAGGACGCCAGGGCCCGACCTTTTCGGGCGGGGTAGTAGGCCGGGTCCAGTTCCAATGCCTTCGACAACCACTCGATCGTGGACATCGAGCCATCGGCCGTGATGCCCCGCAGTGTGTATGCCTCGGCTGTCCGTGGGAGCAACGATTCGCCGGCCTCCTGGTGTACCTCGGCTTTGTCGGGATTGCTGCCCATATAGATCGTAGCCAGCAGGCAGTGCGCCGGTCCCGCGATCTGGGGCGGGCTCTCCAACAGACGGGTCAACTCCGCCTCAGCCTCACCGAATCTGTCCAGACTATAAAGCAAATGTGCGTACAGCAGAATCGCCTTATCGTCTCGACCGTTGCGCTCAAAATACCTCTCCATTTCGCCGAGCGCAGCTTTGTAACGGCCCTCAGCGTAGAGGTTCTGGACCATCGATAGGCTTCGATCAGCCTCAACCACCTTCTCGAGTCTTGATACAGCGTTCTGGGCTTGCCTGACGCGCACATAGAGATACGTGCTCACAGCGAAGCCAACGAGCAAAGTCCCCGCCACAACCGTCGTTGCCAATACGGCAAGACGGTGTTTCTGGAGCACCTTGCGAACACGGTACAACACCGACTCCGGCCCGGCAATTAACGGCAACCCCTGAAGGTAGTTCCCGATGTCATGGCCGAACTCGTAGGCCGAGGTGTAACGGTGCGTGCGGTCCTTGCGCATCGCCATCAGTGGAATCCACTCGAGTTCGCTGTGCAGCCGCTTGGTTAGAGCGACTACGTCAGTGCTGCGACTCTCCGCAATCTTCCCGGCCTCTTGGCCAAGCGCGGACAACCTGGTACTTGGAGTAAGCGGTTCCTCTTCGCGGATAATTCGCTGGATCTCCTCATACGATGCTGAACGAAGCGACTCCGGATCGAAAGGCAGCACTCCCGTCAGCAACTCGTAGAGGACCGCGCCGAGAGAGTATATATCCGTTCGTGTGTCGATATCCAGACCGCTCATCTCAGCTTGCTCCGGGCTCATATACTCGGGTGTTCCGATCATCTCCGAATACCGAGTAAACAACGTATGCTCGGTGAGCCGCTGATTGATGGCCTTGGCAATGCCGAAATCGATCACCTTGGGCACCGGCTTACCGTCGTGGAGCGTCACCATGATGTTCGAAGGCTTCAGATCCCGGTGGATGATGCCTTTCTGATGTGCGTGATGAACAGCGTTGCAAACAGGGATGAACAGGTCCAGTCGTTCCTGGGTGCTGAGTTTATTGGCGTCACAATACTCGGTGATAGAAACACCTCGCACGAGTTCCATGACAAAGTAGGGCCGACCTGCCTGGGTTGTCCCGGCGTCAAGAACCTTAGCGATATTGGGATGGTCCATCATCGCCAGCGCCTGGCGCTCAGCTTCAAACCTGGCAACTACCCGCTTGGTGTCCATACCCAGCTTAATGATTTTCAGGGCGACCCTTCGGCGGAAGGGTCTTTCCTGGTCAGCCATGTACACGACAGCCATGCCGCCCTCACCGATCTTCTCCAGCAGCTTGTAGGGGCCTATGACGGTTCCCACTGCCTCAATCGGAGACGAGATATGACGTACAGTCAAATCCTCGTCTTCTGCCTCTGCCGCTATGCCCATCAGGCATCGTGGGCAAAGACCATCAGGAGTCTCGTCCGAGAGTATTGCACCACATTTAGGACAGTGATCTTCGCTCGTCATGCACAGTTCCCTTTTTCTATCCCGGTTCTGCCACGCTTTCACTTCTATACGAAGAAATCATCCATGCGTTACAGCAAAACCACCATTTCTCCAAAAAACCGCCCTTCATTGGTCTGTCCAGTGTGCCGAACAGGTCAGGCACACATCTTGATAAGCGAGTGGCTAAAGGAGCTTGGATCCGGCACATCTTAATCGCCAAGAGCAGCGAAAAGGTCTCTAATCTCCTGATCTAACTCTGCGGGGTCTGACACCGTTTCTTTGATCTCTGCCCTCACAAATTCTCTCAAGCGTCTTCGCAACCTGTGTGCCGCCACTCTAAGAGCTTCTTCAGTCATTTCCAGTTCCTGCGCCGAATTGCGGTATTTCGCTGCGCCCTGTTCGGCTGTGATATGACTCTTGAGATGTTCAAAAACAGACCCCTTACCGGCATCGACATATTCCGACCTCAATTTGGCCAATGCGTTATACAGCACCGTCAACGCCCAGGATCTCTCAAAGAGACGGTCCGGCGAAAGTCTGTGGGCCATATCCGAAGAGTACTGCCTTTCCGCTTGTACAACGTCCAACGAGAGCAAGGCTCCCGACCCGCCGCGTTTCTTCGCAGACGCGCGGCGCCACTGGTCTGTGAGGAAATTCTTCAGAGAAGCAAGAAGAAAAGCCCTGAACCTGCTGTGTCCGGGTTTGGCCTTTCGCAAACCATGCTTCTCAAGCAAATGCTCGAAAAACGCCTGTGTGCAGTCTTCTGCCTGGTGGACATCACAACCCCACCTGCGAAGGTACGCATAGAGTGGAAACCAGTACGTCTGGTACAACAGTCTTAAGGCGTCCCGAGATTCGGTGGACTCCTCACGACCAGCAGCAAGCACCACCGTCCAGCGGGTGGTCGCAAAGCGGTAATCGCCTGACCCATCGGAGGCTGTCAAGTGAATGAACCCCTTTCTTCAGTCTGGTACGGGCAAGAACAAGGCGCACGAGTTTGCTTCCACCGGCAAACACTGAGCAAGCCCTACCCCTCACGTAAACACGGATAATAGGGACCTCTGTAATGCCGTCTCCAAATACCATAACTAAATCAATTCAAGTACCGGACATGGTTTACTACGGGTCCATGATATCAGATAGGCCATTGTGTGAACAGAAGAAACGGGCTGGCGATTGTGTTCCTCTCTGCGCTGGTCATTGAAACCGTTGTACAATTGTTGGCTCTCTCACAACTCTTTAATAATACAGAGCTTATGGAATAGACATTTTTGCGGAATTGGCGGATAATGGGGTTTCGGGTTGTACAAAGTTGTAGGCGCCTGCGGCTAACGGACCGTAACGATTGACAGTCCATTGAAAGCGTCATACGATCTGATAGGCAATCCGTTGCCGGCCGGCGCCAACGTTCCGCTGAGCGAAACGCCCGCGTATCTTCTGGGCAAGAACCCTGTGAAATAACGGAGACGATCGATGTGACGCCAGGGAAATAATCCGAAGGCAAAACAAATGTCCGATTCACCACACAAATACAGTTTTCAAGAAGGTGGACGTTTGTGCGGCCAGGATAGCAATAGAAACCATCTTTCAAGTGAATGGAGATAGCATGAGACGAGTCGTGATCAGTATGCTGTTTGCAGCGATGTGTGTATCGGCGGCGTGGGGTGTGGAACCGGCCAATCGCAAGTCAAATCCGCAGGCCAGAGCCGTGCTGGAGTATTTCTATTCGCTGTCGGGCAAAACCGACAATCGGATTCTGTCGGGTCAGTTCACGGATTTTGGCAACGCTTCGAACCTCAAGATCATGGAGCGGATTCACGAATCGACGGGCCAGTGGCCGGCGTTACTGGGGGCCGACTATGCGGACCTTCGAGGAGGAAGCATAACGACCAAGGTTCCCAATACAGCGGCGATCGAGTATTGGAAACAGGGCGGACTGGTCCACATCATGGCACACATGTACAATCCAGCCAATCCCAAGGGCGGCGGCTTGCGCGACAAGGGCGTGGATATCGCGGATGTGCTCAAGGAAGGAACCGATACCCGCAAGCGGTGGATGGAGCAGCTCGACCTGATCGCCGATGGGCTGCTGGAACTCAAGGCCGCCGGAGTGGTGGTGTTGTGGCGACCGTTCCATGAAATGAACGGTGGCTGGTTCTGGTGGGGAGCGCAAAAGCCCAAGTCCTTCGTCGCTGTCTGGCGGCAAATGTTCGATTATTTCTCGACGACCAAGGGATTGGACAACTTGCTCTGGGTCTATGGCCCCAATCACGGCGACAAAACAGCGGCCTATTATGCGGGAGACGACTATGTGGATCTGATCGGCCTGGACGCCTATACGGATTTCATCGACCCCGAACACATCAGCGGCTATGCCGAGATCGTGGCCATCAACAAGCCCTTCGGCTTTTCCGAGTACGGCCCGCACGCGTCGAGCAATCCGCCAGGCGATTACGACTATCGAAAATTCATCGAAGGCATCAAGAAGAATTTCCCCAGGACCTGTTACTTCATGTGCTGGAACACCAGATGGAGCATGGCGAGCAACCAGTTCGTCAAGGAGATGTTGAGCGATCCAGCGATTGCCAATCGGGACGAGCTGCCGAAGGAGTTATTTTCCAACGCGACCATGGTGGTTTCAGGTCTGCCCGTGGAGGGCAACTGGAAGCTGACATTCGAGGATACCTTTGAAGGCGATCAACTGGATTCATCGAAGTGGATCCCCATTACGAATGGGGCCAGACGCACAACTACGACGCTTATTGCGATCCGGCCAATGTGCTCATCGAAAAGGGCCTGCTGTGGCTGAAGGTGGAGGACAAACCTTCGCACGGCAAGAAGTACACCTCGGCGGTAATCACGAGCTATAACAAATTTTCGCAGAAGTACGGGTATTTCGAGGGGCGGTTCCGGATTCCGACGGGCAAGGGGTTGTGGCCGGCGTTCTGGATGCTGCCGTATCCGCAGCACTGGCCGCC
>Ga0315288_10007649_pt1 | contig 13683 bp, 8 predicted proteins | sample YL17G11_20_MG_FD_203454 | JGI IMG/M metagenome (GOLD analysis project Ga0315288, IMG submission 203454) | Sediment microbial communities from Yellowstone Lake, YNP, Wyoming, USA - YL17G11_20 | ecosystem: Environmental > Aquatic > Freshwater > Lake > Sediment | place: USA: Wyoming | collected...
GCTCAAGACCCACCCACCCGCCACCATGAGCTTCGGGTGTTATGGACCCGGCCGCGCCACCCGGACGCCAGTCTCAGACTGACACTTTATTTTTACTGCATTTCGTTGTCCTTCAGGGAGTTCCATAAATTATAAATAACAAAATGGGGTACCTCTTGATGCTCACAATGCGCGGAGGCATCACCAGCAAAGCATGATCGGATTTCAGGCGGAATCTCCTGCGCAATGTGCCCTATATCCGTTTTTTTCAGAACAATTACCTTTTCGGCCTGTATCACCGGGAGAAACGATTGCCCGATCGTGAAAAAGTCCTCATTGTAGACTTCGGACCGCTTTTTATCGTTTAATCAAGTGAGAAGATGAAAAGACGGATATGCCCATGACGGAAGACATGACGGTTCTCCCGGCCAGGGAGGGAAACAGGGACGTCTTCCGGCGGTTATACGATGGGCACCGCGAAAAGATTTACCGGCTGGCTTACCGCTATACCCGATCCGCCCAGGACGCTGAGGATGTCATGCAGGAAACATTCATCAAGGCCTTCAAGGGGCTGAAAACCTTCAATTTCGGCGCTGATTCGAGCTTTTCCGCCTGGATCTCGAAGATCTGCGTCCACTGCGCTATCGAACATCTCCGGAGGACGAAGAGGCGGAGAGGCGAAAACCTCCTGTCCCTGAACGACCTGTCCCCCGAACCCCGGTCCGAGGACCCGGCGCCAGACCGGACGATCGCGGCCGCCCGGACTGTCGCCTGGATCGAGGACGCCATGTGCCTCCTTTCGCCCAGCCAGCAGGTCATCTTCGACCTGAGATACCGCCAGCACATGAACATCAAGGAGATCGCGGCACGGATGGACCGTAGCGAGAGCAACGTCAAAACGCAGCTGGCCCGCTCGGTGGTCAAGTTGCGCAAATTAATTGAACCCGTATGGGGGGAGTTATGAACTGCGAAGACGCCAAGAACCTGATGACCATCGGAGTTTTCGGAGAGCCGGATCCGGCCGACAGGGTCGCCCTGGAGGAACACTTGCGCCAATGTTCATCCTGCGCCCGGATTTTCGAAATGTCGGCGGCCCGCCGGGAATCGTTCGATGTCCCGGATGACATTCCGATGCCCGACTGGGAGAAGTCCTGGGAGGTTATTTCGAGCCGAGCCCTGGATCGGTCGAGAGGATTCCGGCTGTTCGGCCTGCCGGGAAAATGGGCTTTCGCGGCGGCGTCTCTGTTGGTGGTGTTCATCCTGGGATTCATCGTCGGCCGAAGATTCCTACAGCAGCCGTCCGACAGACCTGTCCTGGCCGCAGCCGGTCTATCGGAGCCGGCCTCGCCCTTCAAGATGTATGCCGAATCCCTTGAGCCGGTCCTGATCGATTTCCTGAACCGGGGAGAGGCGGAACGGCCCCTGGAGATCGTCGAATTGGAACGGAAGATCATTCTGTCGATGCTGGCGGAGACGCGTCTCCTGCAAAGCCTGGCCGAACAGTCCGAACAGTCGCAGGACGCCTCCCTTCAGGGTTTCCTGCAAGAGATGGAATCTCTCCTGGTCAGCATGGCCAATCTGAAGCCCGGCGACCGGGATTCGGCCGATCTCCTGGGCCGGACGATCCGGGACCGGCAGATCCGTTTCAAGTTGCGCGAGCTTTCGGGCGTGAAAACCATGATTTGATCGGAGGATGTGATGAAACACGAACGAAATCAATGTATTTTGGGATGGTTGGTCATCCTGGGAATATTCACGGCCCGATCCGGCTTCCCGGCCGCGCCTCATGATGAGGCGGCCTCCTTATCGTCAGGCTTGTCCGGCGCGACCGAGCCTTATCAAAACAAGGAACTGGAACAGTTTTTCAAAGTCAAAACTCAGGTCTTCAGCAGAGGCTGGGCGGTCGTCCGTTCCGGGATGGAGCAATACCTCAAGGATTATCCCTCCGGAAAAATGAGGGACGAAGCCCTCTACTGGCTGGCCCAGAGCCTGGACCGGCTGGCCGGAGAGGAATCGGAGACCTCCAGGGTCATCGTTCTCAAGCGGTCCGCCCTGGAGGCTTTGGACCGGCTCATCAGGGAATTTCCCGTCAGCCTGTGGCGAGACGACGCCCAGGAGTTCCGCGTCCGGATCGCCGGCCAACTGGTTCTGCTCGGCGAGGCCCAATACAGGACAATCATCCTGGACGCCCTGAAAACGCAAAACAAATCCGAGGTCGATGTGAAGATCACCGCCCTCAGATCGCTGGCCGACCTGGATCCCAAGACCGCCATCCCGGCCCTCCGGCAGGTCATCCAGACGGACGGGGACGCCGGAATTAGGAAGCGATGCGTCGAGTTCCTCGGGCGGAAATTCACCCGGGAGGTCGTCGGGATCCTGGAGGATGTCGCCAATAACGATAGGGATGAGGAAGTCCGCAGGGAAGCCGAATATTGGCTCGGAAAAATCAGAACGCGCCTCATTCCGACTCAGCTCAATTACTATTGCTACGAGGCCCGGCTCACCCACACGTCGGAATATGCCAAGGTGCCGGAGGGGAAGGTCGCCGCGTTTTCCATCCCTCACGGCCGACCCGGCAGCGAATCAAGGGCCAAGAGCGGAATAAGCGGGGTCTTTAACGGTCGGATATCTTTCATGGGTTCTAAGGCGACAAGCAAGGGCGCGACCGATGTGTACGAGTTCCTAAAAGACCAAGGGACGACGATCCAGACATCGCACAGAATCAATAATTTTCATATCGCTCTCGAAGGCGGGTCCATTACGAAAACGGCCGAGAATATCGAAGGCCGGGTTCGATTCGATAACATGGTCTCCTCGTTCAATGTGAACAACCAAAACGACGTCTTGCTGGCCGCGCGCCGGGGCGAACGCTTGGCCGTCATGTATCTGGAAATGGCGCCCAAGAATGTCGAGGCTTCGGAATCATCGGACGACGAGGAAAACAAGACCGGCCTCCAGTCGGCCTTAGAATCCATCGCAACAATCTTTCAAAAGGAGCCGAAAGAGCCGGTCTATTACTCCTCTTTTAACGAGACGGGAATGGGAATCGTCATCAACTCGACCCGGCAATCGACGGATCCCGAATCGTTCAAAACAGACATCTATGATTACAGCCTGGCCGAGGCCAAGATCCCCGGCGCTGGAGGGACATGGACGTTGACGGGTCATTTGCTTCTCAAGAAAAAAGAGCGAGTCCTCGTCGGCCGGATGGCGAAACTCGTCCGGCCGGACGGTTCGATCGCGGCGGTCTCCGACGAAATCCGCGTCCCCGTCAAAGATCCCGCGGCGTTCACTACGGCAGGGGGAAAAGTCGAGACCGGAATAGAGAAGCTTTTAAAACCGGAAGCGGCAAGCGATTTGAAATACCCTATATCATTCAACCTGGAGAACGGCGGGTGGATTTATACGACCCGGACGAGCTTCAGCCTCGAGGAATTCGGGCGGGACGCCGTTGATTGCGGGACGGCAAAAGCTTTGATCTCCGGCCAAGGGGGGACATGGATCCTGACGGGCCGGCTCGTTCTCTTGAATAAGGAACGGATCATCGTCGCCCGTGACGCCGTGCTGACGAATCCCGAAGGTAAGATCATGGCGCAAGGAGCGCTCATTATGGTGCCGTTAAAACAACCCGAAAAATATACGCTCGAAAGAGCGCGCAGCAACTAGATCCGGCCGCCCGGCCCCCGCGGTTTCACGCGGCCCGGGGGCCGGACCCGGTCCGGAGTAACAAAAAAAGCTGAATTCAACAAGGAGGTGAACTGTGTTCAAAAACAACCTGAAAACCGCCTGGCGGAACATCCTCAAGCACAAGGCCTTTTCGGCCATCAATGTGACCGGCTTGGCCATCGGCATGGCCTGCTGCCTGCTCATCCTGTTCTGGGTGCAGGACGAGCTGAGCTACGATAAGTTTCATCGGAATGCAGGCCGCATTTTCCGGATCGTATCCGATTGGACGAAGTACAATTGGGACGGCATCCCGGGAACGCCGTCTCCCCTGGCGCCGGCGGTTCAAGAGCAACTTCCTGAGGTCGAGAGCGCGGCTCGATTTTCCTGGCACAACCGGAAGGTGTTCCGGTATAAAGAAAAGGCCTTTTATGAGGACCGCGGCATCATCGTCGACCCTTCATTTTTCAAGATTTTCTCTTTCCCGCTGTTGAAGGGAAATTGGGAGACAGCCTTCACCGGACCGGCCGACATCGTTATCACCGAGACCCTGGCTGCAAAATATTTTGGCGACGCGGACCCGATGGGAAAGGCGTTCGAAGTGGAAGGAGAGTCCTGGGTGGTCCGGGGCGTCCTGAAAGCCGTCCCGCGTAACTCTACCTTTCAGTTCGACTTCGCGAGTTCGTTCCAGTTCATTGACAAGCTGTCGGGATTTTCTATGGGCTGGGGCGCCTTCAATTTCAACACGTTCCTGCTCCTGAGAGAGGGCGCGGATGTCTCCTCTTTAGGTCAAAAGATCACCGACATCGGTTTTAAAAATGAAAGCCCCCAAGTCAAAGGGGGAGTTCGTTTCCGGCCTCAGCCTATGAAGGAAGTCCACTTGGACGCAACGCCTTATCAAATGGCCATGTTGGATGTCGGCGACGCCAAGTACGTCTATCTCTTTTCCGTGATCGCTGTTTTTGTCCTGCTCATCGCCTGCAGTAATTTCATGAACCTGTCCACTGCGCGCTCCGGGCTCCGGGCCAAGGAGGTGGGATTGAGAAAGACGATCGGGGCGGTGCGGGGAGAGATCATCCGGCAGTTCTTCGGCGAGTCTTTTCTCCTCGTTGGAGCGGCCGCTCTTATCGCCCTGGTTTTTGTCCGGCTCTTGATCCCGGCGTTCAACCGGCTATCCGGAAAATCCTTGAGCCTCGATCTTCTGCGTCCCGAATACCTGGCCGGGCTGGCCGCCATCATCCTCGTGACGGGGCTGACGGCCGGCTTCTACCCGGCGCTGGTCCTTTCCGCATTCCGTCCGGTCAAGGTGTTGAAAGGGGATTTTCATTCCGGAGGAAAAGGCGCCGCCTTCCGGAAAATCCTGGTCGTCTTCCAGTTTTCGCTGTCCATTATCCTTCTTATATCGACCGTCGTCGTCGTCCGGCAGTTCAGGTATATGCGGAACGCCAAGCTGGGGTTCGACAAGGATAACGTCGTCCAGATCCCCGTCAAGGAAAACATCGGGAAGAACTATGAAGCGGTGAAGGCGCGTCTGCTGCAGAATCCGGCTGTCCTGGCTGTAACAGGACAGAGCTATTCCTTCGCCGAGACGGCGAGTCGCAGCTCGGGTAATTTCGACTGGGACGGGAGGGATCCGAACAATATCATCGACATGATCTATACCGGAGTGGAATTCGGATTCTTTGAGGCGATGAACATGACGATCATCGAGGGCCGCGCGTTTTCCAAAGATCATGCCTCCGACGCCCGCGAAGCGTTAATCCTCAACGAGCAGGCTATCCGCGAGATGAGGATCAAGGACCCGGTGGGGAAATGGTTCTCCATCTCCAAGAATCGGAAAGGAACGATCATCGGGGTGGCTAAAGACGTGCATTTCAGGTCCTTCCACCACAAAGTGGAGCCCTGCGTTTTCTATATCACCAACCTGGCGGCTGCAACGGAAATGGGCCTCGTCCTGGTCAAGATCGACGGCAACAGAACCCGGGAAGCGCTGGCTCACATCCAACGAGTCTGGAAGGAGTTCAACACCGTTTCGCCGTTCGAATTCCGGTTCCTGGACGAAACTTACGACCGGCTTTACGGAGCTGAGCGGCGGATGTCCCGGGTGTTCACGGTTTTTGCCGGACTTGCTGTGTCCATCGCTTGTCTGGGATTGTTGGGCCTGGCCTCGTTTATGGCCGAGCGGCGGACAAAGGAAATCGGCATCCGCAAGGTCCTCGGCGCCTCCACCGGCGGGATCGTGATTTTGATCTCGAGCCAACTGACGAAATGGGTCCTGGCGGCCAACATCATTGCCTGGCCCGTGGCTTATTTCGCGATGAACAAGCTGCTCCACGTGTACGCCTACCGGGTCAGCCTGAACTGGCCGGTCTTCGCACTGCCCTCGCTGGCGGCTTTCGTTCTGGCATGCCTAACGGTCGGCTTCCAGTCCCTCCGGACGGCGAGAACCAATCCCGCAAACGCTTTGAGGTATGAATAGCCGATTCCCCGGTGAATTCCACGCTCAGAATTTATAGACTCTATTTGTCCTGCATTATTCATAAACCGGGTTCCATATGGGGGGAAGGCCGGGATGGACTCGCTCCCGAAGTCCCGACATGGTCGCTTCATCCATCCCGGCTTTCCCCCTTGAAGCATTCATTGATACCGTCTCTCCAACTTAAAATTTATGAATAATGCAGGTTGTCAAACCGGAGGATCTTTTGAGGGAGAGACGTCCCGATCCCTTATTGGATTCCATTTCAAAAAGCTTTTGGAGGAAAATCATATGTTCTTCCGGGTCTTTCCGCCCTTGATGAATCCGAAGCCCTGCCGCCAAACCTCACGCCACGACTCACGCCGCAACAGGAGTTACCCCATTTTGTTATTTATATTTTATGGAACTCCCTGAAGGACAACGAAATGCAGCAAAAATAATATATCAGTCTAAGGCTGGCGCCCGGGTGGCGCGGCCGGGCCCATAACACCCGAAGCTCATTGTGGCGGGTGGGTGGGTCTTGAGCGAGGGTGTTATGGGCCCGGCCGTGACAGGACCCGGTTTTATGATACAAATAAGAAATGGGGGAACTCCTGACGCCGTAATTCTTGACATCCCTCTCCCCCTGATTTATCCTTCCTCATGGTACCAACACAGGCAAAAGACCTAAAAAATAAAATATTCCGGCCGGCGTAAAAAGTCACTTCTAAACAGGAGATTTGGGTCCGGTTGAATCTGAATTGATTCAATCCTAAGAATAGCGGGAAAGTCGGCAAGTCGTTGTGCCCCTTTGAGCCCGGTGACTTCTCATATAATGATGAAAATGCAGAGGGAGAATGAAAAGATTCCTTATTTTCCTGATTCTTTTTTGTTTCTTTATCAAATTCGAAGGATTCGGGAGGGATTCCATGAAAACCGACGAAATCGCTAAAATCTTCACTTCATCGCCCGCAGAGAATGACGTCCTCTTCATGTTCCTCGGATATTCGGGCGTTATCATCAAAACATCGAAGGGGACCATCATCATCGATCCGGCCGATTTGCTGAAAGACAAAGAGCTGGAGACATTGAAAACCGGCGGATTAAACCTCATGCTTTTCACTCACAGCCACGACGATCATTTTCGTCATAAAGACGCCCTGGCTCTTTATAAAGCGACCGGCGCCTCAGTTATAGCGGACCCTTCGGTCTACTCCATCCTTCAGGGCGAGATCCCCTCGAACAAGCTGATAAGCACCACACCCGGAAAGACAAACACCATGGGTGAGATGACGGTGACCGCAATCAAAGGAAGCCATGTCGGCTCGATCAGCCTTTTCCAGATCAAGATCGAAGATCTCGGCGTATTTCACGGAGGAGACTCCGGTTATGTGTCCGTTAAGGATTACCCCTCAGATTTGGCTTTCCTTCCTGCCGGGGACCCGTCGCCCACAGCTTCACCCCAGGCCGCATTCGACATGGCCTCAGACCTCCGGCCGAGCGTGATCGTGACCATGCACGGCTCAATGGGCCAGTTCAAGGAATTTGAGCGAAAAATCAAAGAAAAGATGCCCAAGACAACGGTGATAATTCCGGAGCCGTACGTATTAAAGTCGGTAACCCTGCGCAAGAGAACATAGATCCGGAACAGACGGTTTAACAGCCGACTGATCGCATCTGAACTTAGAGACAAATTCCGCCGGGCCATAATGATGCTTTTTTTTACTTTCCTTTTGACATTCCATAAATTTTTATTATAAAAATATGGGTGCGCACAGAGTGTGTCTAAAATCTCAAAAAGGAGAATTAAAGATGAAAATATTGATTTTTGGAGGATCGGGCAAGATCGGTTCCGCTGTGGCCTGGGATTTGGCTAAAGACAAAGAGGTTGAAGCGATAGGAATTGCCGGCCGGCATAAAGAGACTCTTGAAAATATAAAAAAATGGGTCAAGAGCGATAAAATTATTCCTCATATCTTGGATATCAACAATAAAAAAGAAACCGTGGCCTTGATGAAAAAATATGATGTCGGGGCCTTTTTATTGCCGGACAGGAAAACAAGCTATAAGGTCTTGCACTTTTCGGTTGAAGCCGGATTAAACTCCGTTGACGCTCTTGAAGAATTTCACAGGACGCCGGATCCCTACGAAATCGAAGGCCTGGAAATCCCCAAGGGGCTCAAACTCGAAGAATACGGCGAATGGCTCCACCGGAAAGCGAGTGAAAACCAAGTCATTTTTCTCGACGGCATGGGCTTTGCTCCCGGCCTGAGCAACATCACCTGCGGCGAGGGAATCAGAAAGCTGGATGTCACCGAAAGGGTCGTGGCCAGGGTCGGCGGAATCCCCTCCAAAGAAGCGGCTGCAAAACATCCCCTCAGATACATGATCACCTGGGCTTTCCAGCATGTGCTCAGGGAATACATGATAAAGCTGAAGGTGATCAAAAACGGCAAAATCGTAGAGGTCAACGCCGCTACAGACCGGGAAAAATTCGTTTTCAACCAACTGGGAAAAAACGAGCCGCTGGAATGCGCCATAACGCCGGGCATGCCCAGTTTTCTCTTTACGAGGCCTGATCTCAAAGAATTCTCCGAAAAAACGGTTCGCTGGCCGGGGCATTGGGAGGGAATCCAGACTTTGAAGGAATGCGGTCTGCTCGATATAGAACCCAAAGATTTTAATGGGGTCAAAATTGCGCCCCGTGAGTTCCTCTCCTTTCTCATAACTCCAAAGCTCCTGCCCAACGAGGGAGAGACGGATGTGTGTGTCATGTACAATACGGTTGAAGGAAAGAAAGGCGGCAGAAAGAAGCGGATCGAGTATTTCATGTGGGACGAAGCTGACCGTAAAAATGGGCTGTCATCAATGATGCGGGTGACCGGATTTCCGGTGGCGATCGCGGCGAGATGGCTGGCCAAGGGGAAGATCAAAGGAAAAGGGATCGTCGCTCCCGAAGATGCCATCACCGGAAAGCTTTATGAGGAGTTCTTGGAAGAACTGACGAAACGAAATATCCTGATCAAAACCGTTTCCTCTCCAGCATGAAAACACCCATGCTGAAGCGTCCGGCGCTTGAAGCAAGAGGCTAGCGCGTCCCGACCCCGTCATCTGAAATAATATTCGGGATGTCTTTCTCCTTCAACATGGCGTTGAGGGCCGCCACATCCTTTTTGATGATTTCCTCCAGGCGGCCCCAGTATTCAGCCAGCTGTTTCTTGAACATTTCATGGACCTGGAGCTGTTGGTCGGTCGGACGGAAATCGGATTTTCCCATGTCGGCGGCCAGGAAGCCCAGCTTGACATAAAACTTGTCCGGCCAACGTAGCTCATCGCCCGAGCCGGTCAACTCCGGGGCAAAGAAAAATCCCTCTACGCCGATGAGCTTTTTATCGATTTCCTGGCCCGCCTTGAGGATCGAAGCCGCTTCTTTGTTGTCGGCAAGGAGTTCGCTGAGATTATAGATCTGCCTTCTCGTCCGTTCGATCTGGTTGATCATCCCGGCGACCGCGTTGATGTTCTCGTGGATTTCCAGCATGACCTTTGTCTGCGCTTGAATATCCTCTTCGCTCCCGGCGGAATGGGGATCCTTTTTCACGACAAGCTTCTGAACATAATCTTTTCCGCCGACCGTGAGTCGCAGGGTATATGTCCCCGGAGGCGCCAGAGGCCCGCTCCCCCCGCTTCCCCCCGGAAACCGCCGCCATCCATCGGGACCGACTTTGACATGGTCATGCCCGAGGGGGCCTGTTCTCAGCCTGATTTTCTGGGTCTTATCGTATCGCAGATCCCACCAGACACGGTTGAGGCCCGCTCCCTTGGGCATTTGAAAAGGCTTGGCTTGTTCATCGCCGGACTCATCCGGCTCGATGTCCTCCCCGGTCTCCGTTTTCAGGGTTCTGACCGTCTGGCCCTTCTCATCCAGGATCGTGATCCTGATGTCTTCTTTCGGCTCTGACTTCAGGAAGTAGTTGATGCTCGCCCCATAGGTGGGATTCTCCCCTGAACTGGGGTCGTTGGGACTGCCCTGGGGGCCCGCGATATCGCGGAAGCGATAAGCCGGCCGGGGAGAAAAAAGGCAAGCCTCAGAATTTAAGATTTCGGGCGATAGCTGTTGCAAAGGGGTGATGTCATCCAAGATCCAGAATCCCCGGCCGTAAGTCGCGACAACCAAGTCGGCGAAATGCTCCTGGATGGTCAACCAGTGGACAGGAGCATGGGGAAGGTTAGCCTGGAGTGGCAGCCAATTTTTCCCGTCGTTCAAGGAAACATATAGCGTATTTTCTGTCCCGAGATAAAGCATCCCTTTCCGCACCGGGTCTTCACGGACGCAATGTGCGTAGCTGAACACGCTTGGGGGGAGATCCGAGCTGATGGAGATCCATGTTTTGCCATAATCCGTCGTTTTGAAGATATAGGGATCACGGTTGTTTTCCTGATGAAAGTCCACCGTGAGGTAACATGTCCCGGCATCAAAACGGGATGGTTCGATGTTGCTCACGGTTCCCCAGGGTGGAAGGTTGGGAATGTGGCTCGTGACATTGCTCCAGTTCTTGCCTCCGTCCCGGGTTAGGTGGACAAGGCCGTCGTTGGTGCCGGCCCAGATCAATCCGGCTTCGAGAGGGGACTCAGCCAAAGCGAAAAGGCAGCAGCCATAGAGCGGGCTGGCATCATCTTGAGTCAGGCCGCCTGTCCTCTGCTGCCGGCTTTTATCGTTGGTGGAAAGATCGGGGCTGATCGTCGTCCAGCTCTGCCCTCCATCCGTGGACATGTGCACATATTGGCTTCCCACATAGACCTTGTTGTGATCGTGGGGAGAAACGGCGATGGGAAAAGTCCATTGAAACCGGTACTTGACATCCGCGGCCGCCCAGCCTTGCAGGCTCTCCGGCCAGATCGAAACGCCCCGGCTCTGCAGCGTCCGGCCGTCGAAGCGGTCGAGCATCCCATCATAGTTACCCGACCAGACGATGTTGGGATCGACGAGGTCGGGGACGGCGAAACCGCTCTCGAATCCGCCCACGGGATGCCACAATCCCCGCGGAATCCCGCCGCGCCCCATGCGGCTGTTGCTCGGGCCCCCGTAAGAGGTCCCATCCTGGCGGTTACCGTAAACATTATAGGGAATCCGATTGTCCACATACACATGGTACATCTGGGCGATGGGGAGCTGAATGCCGCGCCAGGTTTTCCCCCTGTTGGTGGAAATGGCGACGCCCTGGTCATTGCCCACCATCATCCGCTCCGGAATCAGGGGGTCGATCCACATGTCATGGTTGTCTCCTCCCCAAACATTGAACCGTACGATCGTCTTCCCCCCGTCCAGGCTCAGGTGAAAGCGGGTCGCCGGAAAGTAGACTTCATTTTCGTTATCCGGTGCGACGACACAGCGGGTGTAATACAGGGGCCTGTTCAAAAGCGCATGATCATGATTGATCTGGGTCCAGGTCTCGCCTCCGTCGTCCGAGCGCCACAATCCTTCGTCCTTGGCTTCGATCAGGGCATAAACGCGGTTGGAGTCATGGGCGGCGACGGCTAAGGCGACTTTGCCGATCGGAGCATCAGGTAAGCCTTTGCCTTCGAGTTTTTTCCATGTCGCGCCGCCGTCGGTCGATTTATACAAACCGCCGCCGGGCCCGCCGCTCCACTTTCCCCAGGTTTTTATGAGGATCGGCCACATGCCGGCAAAGACAATACGGGGATTATTGGAGTCCATAGCGATATCGGAACAGCCCGTGTTTTCATCGATAAAAAGCACCTTGTCCCAGGTTTTGCCGCCGTTTGTCGTGCGGAAAACTCCCCGCTCCTGCTGGGGACCGTAGCCGTGTCCGACGGCTGCCGCCAAGACCAGATCCGGATCGCGGGGATCAACGATGATTTTGGCGATCCGTCCGCTCTGTTCCAGCCCTACCCGAGTCCAGGTCTTACCCGAATCTGTCGACTTATAAATGCCGTTTCCCTGGGAAACATTGCTGCGGATAAACGCTTCGCCGGTCCCGGCCCAGATGACGTTCGGATCAGAAGGGGCGATGGCCAAGGAACCGATGGACTGAACATCCTGGGCGTCGAAGATCGGCTGCCAGCTATCGCCGCCATCGACGGATTTGAAAATGCCTCCGGAAGCCGCTCCGGCGTAGCAGATATGGGGCTTGCCCGGGACACCCACGACCGCGGAAATCCGGTTTCCCACGGGTCCGATATGGCGGTACTTGAGCTGTTTGAAAATCTCAGGTTTGATTTCCTGGCCGAAGTCTAGGGCCGCACCGCCCGCTAAAAATAGAAGAGCGGCAACAGTTTTGACCAAGAAACGAGACAATGCGTTAGGACTTCCGTTGGACATGTCATGCCTCCTTTTGACCATAATTTTTCTTACCCGCATTATTCATAAACCGGACGGCCAATGGGGGGGCCGGAACGGACTCGCTCCTCGAGTCCCGACATGGTCGCCTCGTCTATCCCGGCCGCCCCTGAGACCATAGCGATTCAGACCCTTAAGCATGAGAATTATGAATAATGTAATCAGACGCCTTTATTGCCGGGCAAAGAATTTGAAGCTGCCGGGCTTTTAAGAAATCTCCTCCATGTCGCTTGCCATAGGCTCAGTTGGGCTCTTCCTGCTGGGATTTTATTCATTTTTTGACAACAGCCCTCGGATTGTCCCCGATCAATTCCAAAAACTCGGCCAGGACCATAGCGGTCGCGCCCCAGATTTTATGATGGCCGAAAGCATAAAAGGGCACCTGGACCGGCTCGCCCTGAATGGTCCAGGTTTCCGTGTGTGTGTGGTGCGAGTCGAGCAGGTGGGCGAGCGGCACATCGAAAACCTCGGCCACTTCCCAGGGGTCGGGAAGGAAGACGGGCGTTTCCTCAAGCACCCCCACCACCGGATAAATGCAGTAATTGCTCGGGGGGATATAGAGCGGCGTCAGATGTCCCAGGACCTTGATCTTTTCGGGCGGAACCCCAAGCTCCTCCCAAGTCTCCCGGAGCGCCGCCTGTTCGAATGTCTCTTCCCCTTCCAGTTGGCCGCCCGGCAGGCCGATCTGGTCGCGATGGTGAAGAACTGTCGCCGTCCGCCTGATCAGGGGCATATGAAGAGCTCCGTCCCGCGGATATAGGACAAGCATGACCCCGGCCTTGAGCGATGTCTGCTCGGCCTCGGTGTACAACCTGTGGCCGGGCCGGGGCCGGGGAAGCATTTTGAACTGGGCTTTCAGGCCGGGCTTTTCTCCCTTAAGCCTACGCTTGAGCCGCCTAAGAAGTATCGTATCCATGCCCACCTGACCTGCCTTATTCATAAACCGGGTTCCTTATGGGGGGAAGGCCGGGATGGACTCGCTCCCGAAGTCCCGCTATGGTCGCTTCGTCCATCCGCGCTTTCCCCCTTGAAGCATTCATTGATTCCGTTTCTCCAACATAAAATTTATGAATAATGCAGGTTAAGTCATTCTATTTTGCCCGATTTTTTTAGGAATGACAACAGGCGGATTATCAGGAGTTACCCTATATTGTTATTTATAATTTATGGAACTCCCTGAAGGACAACGAAATGAAGTAAAAATAAAGTGTCAGTCTGAGACGGGCGC
>Ga0315288_10007653_pt1 | contig 13678 bp, 4 predicted proteins | sample YL17G11_20_MG_FD_203454 | JGI IMG/M metagenome (GOLD analysis project Ga0315288, IMG submission 203454) | Sediment microbial communities from Yellowstone Lake, YNP, Wyoming, USA - YL17G11_20 | ecosystem: Environmental > Aquatic > Freshwater > Lake > Sediment | place: USA: Wyoming | collected...
GGCAGGCTCCGCGTAACCTGTGTTCCGAACTCGATTACCGGGGTAACACCGGGCTGGATCGCGCCCTGCCACGCCGGCACTCCGTCATAGACAAAGAAAGCAAAATTAGGCTGCGGGTCGTCCGGGTATGGACCAGTTATCGACTCGCCCGCCATATCCGTCGCCGTGATGCGATAACGCACTAATCGGCGGTGCACTTGAAGCGAGCCGGGCAGCACGACCGTATATGTCTCGTCGCCTGCCGCTTCGTCGCCTCCTGTGCCGTCGTCGGTCATGCCCACCCAGGTCCACTTGGTCTTATACAGGGGGTCGTTCAGCTGGATGTAGCTGCCGGGATCGACGGTCTGGTAGGCCAACATAACGCTTGCGACACCGTCGGAATCCGTTACCTTGACCGTTATCTTCACCTCTTCACCGCTCTTAGGTTCATTGGGCGAGTGATTCACCTGGCGCATGTGAGGTGGAGTATTGAGCAGGAAGAATGAATTGCCGCGGGCCGGGGTCGGATAACCCGAACGCCAGCTGCCTGCGAGATCGTTGTCGATATATGGAAAGACCAGTTGCATGGAGTGTCCCTTCCCGTTGGGTGGGTCCGCGTCGGACACTGAGTCGCCCACGGTCGGCCAGGGGAAACCAAGCTGATAGTCCACCTCATCAACCTTCTCGCCATAGCGGTCCCGCAGGACAATTCGCTCTCCCTCGTTGCTCAGGCTGCCCACCCACGGCCCGAAAACCAAACTCGGAGACACGCCGAATTTGCTCCTAACCTGGGTTGGCGTCTGAGCCACAACAATATAGCTGCTTGCCGATAGTGTCGTACCAGGCGGGAACTGGTAGGAAATCCCGTCACTGAAATACCAGCCTGAAATATCAACGTCTTTTGGTGTTCTGTTATGAAGCTCTATGAATTCGACGAGCTCGGTCTTGACGTCCGGATTGTAGTGAACCTCGTTGATGACAACGGGCGATTCCGCATTGCCCCAGTTCTCCGCCATCGCCGCGAAGTCGGCCATATCCACGCCGTTGTTGCCGATTATGTCAGCCTCGCTGCCGACAGGGTCAAGCCACTTATCGGCAAGGAACCAGACGTCGCCAAAGCCGACCTCGCAGTCCCAGTCCATATCCCCCGTAAGGCACTTAGGCAGGGCGAAACCGGTGGACGACATCAGCAGGATCAAAAACAAAACTCCTACACGTCTGTACATCTTCCTTTTCCTTCCCCGTAGTCCGAGAATAGCGGCCCAGCTTGTGCTATCTGCGTCTTATTCGCAAAAAAGCAGATAACACCAGCCTAATCATTACCCATTCTAACATATTCGGCCAATTCGGTCAACGCCTTTGCCCCCAGATTCGGGCTGTAAGAGTGCGTCATCAAGCTCTTATGCCGGAAGAGATTTCACACGTCGGGGCTGGAATACCAACGAATGGCATTGCGCATGGATTGCCTTTGCGTCGTAGATGCCCCTTTCACCTCGGGACTCACTGGCCGGGTGAGGGTATGGCCGGTATCCAGTTATTCGGGTCGTTGCCGTAGAAGCTTGCGACCTTGCGGGCAAGCGACTTGCCCCCGCCGTCCGCCTCAACGGGCCACAGGTCAACACCGCCAGGCTCATCCCCAGGATGAGAACCGTCGCTGTAACCCACACGGTCAATCCGAATATAATGCCGCCTGCCGAACTCGTCTATATCCCCCGGCATGCTCAACTCTACCTGCTCGCCGTCGTTGGCCAACTGCCCTGCGTAAGGACCAAATATCTTCCCGGCAGGCACAGCAGGATAACGCCACGTGAACGCACTCGGATCCTTGACCACCACAATATGGTCGCCGGCAGGTATCGTTACCGCACTCGGCCAGGCCGGGAAAACAAACTCGATGCCCTCCGTGAACTTCCACGGCAGAGCTTTGTCGAACCGGTATAGAGTCACAGGCCCAGCGGTTATATTGCGAAGCTCGATATACTCGTACCTGTCGTTGGTATAGTTCCCGCCCACAGGCCAGTCCGGATTGTACATAATCTCGTTGATAACTATCGGCCCAACTTCCGGATAGGCGTTAGCCCACCCGGGCGTGTTATAGTCCGTATGCACAAAGTTGTAGCTGCCGGTGCTCCGCTTGAAGTACCTGCCGAACGATACGCCCGTATATGAGGCCCCGAAGCTCTCCGCCTCGCGGTAGCCGGTCAGTATGCCGCCCTCTGCGGAGCGCAGGTACACATCGTCGCCGTTCTCGCTGAAGCCGAAGCCCGTGAGCCTGCCCGGGTCCGTGCTCGCTTCGCCGAAGTTAGCATCTTCATAGAGAACGAGGTAGTCATACGCGCCAATCTTTGTCCCGTTGGCGAATTTGTATTTCTTAGGGTTAATCTCCGTGTCGCTCAGATACCAGCCGCCGACGTCAATATCCTCATCGGTCGTATTGTAAAGCTCTATCCAGTCAGGGGCCACAGCGTGCGAATGCGCCAGCAGCTCGTTTATCACAATCTCGCCGGGATTTGGAATAATCCCGCTGTCATCTTCGCCGGGCGAGCCACCGAGGTATGCACTCGCCCGCCAGGAGTCCTTCTGCTCCCAGCTCTCGCTTGGACTACTTGTTTCGTCGAATTCGTGCTGGGCCAGCGCCCGATTATAAATGCGGACATCGTCTATCAGCCCCTGATAGTACGTCGGACCGGCGGAGTCGTAGCCGATGTAGGCATCGTAGCTGACCCCCGCCAGACCAGCCGAGGATGCGCTGCCCTTAAGCTCGCCGTCAACGTATATCTTCAGACTTGAGCCGTCGTTCGTCCCTGCGATGTGATACCAGCGGTCTGATTCAATCACATCAGGGCAGTTCGCAGAAATGTAGCTCCTGCTGGTCACAATGGAAAACGCCGGCTTGTGTTCGTAAACGTACAGGTAGTAACCATAGCTACTCGTATTGTGCTGCGTCAGTACGGGGTTCCAGACTCCCACAAACCCGCTCATACGTATCCACGCCTCGGCGGTCAGGCTGCTGCCCGCCAGCGCCGGAACTGCTGCGACAGAGACATAATCCCCCGCACCGTCAAAGTTCAGCGCCCCGCCGATGCGCCCGGCCGTCCAGACCGGATTGCCCTGCACCGTGCCGTTGTTAATCCCGGCGCTGTCTGTTGCAACGGCCCCCGCTCCATCGTCCAGCGCCCAATGCGCAACCAAGCCCCCGCTTGTTCGGGAAAACGTGGTGTTGCGCGGGTCTATGATGGTCAGGGAATAGCCCTGCCCGTCTGTAAGACTGCGCCAGCCGTCCTCGTATCTGAAATCCAGAATCGTCTGACCCACAGCATCCTCCAGCCTGATTCGCTCGCCCTCATTTGCCAGGCTGCCCAGATACTCGCCCGCAATTACGCCGGAGAAGCCCGGATATTGTGCGGCGAACGCCGCAAGGCTCTTAACGACTACGAGGTATTCGCCCGCGGCAAGCTGGACGTTCGGGAAGGTGAAATCGACGCCGTTGGTGAATTTAACGAGATTAAGGTTTATGGTTTCAGTCCCGATGTTCTTTATCTCGATGAACTCCTCGTTTGGATCATTGGGGTCGCCGGTCTCCTGCGGATGATACATAATCTCGGTAATCCGCAGGCTTTCGGCAACCGGGCCGACGGCATAAGTCGCCTCATTCAGGGCGCTCCAGGTCGTGCCGCTCCTGAGCCGGGCCTTGACGTGAGTGCTCTTGTCGAATGTCCGCGGCCCGGTATATACAAGGCTGCTTGTGGAGACATCGCTGCCGTCGATGGTGTAATAGACGGTGCCGCTGCCGGCTGCTATTGAAAACGAATCGGTCGATGAGATATAGCCGCCGTGCTTATTGACGCCGTTGATGCGAAAGACCGGCGCGTCGATGCCCGGATACAGCCCAGCAGTTCGCAGCCACCCAAATACTGTTGCAGTACGGCCGGGAAAGTTGCTGCTGAGCTTGCTGTTCTGGGTGGCGAGCCAGTTGGACCGCGTGTATGGGGTGGACTGCCGGTTGTCGCCCCAACGGGCGGATTCACCCGCAATGGCGCGATCAGCCTTTGTCATCAGCGCCTGGTACATATTGGCGGGGTTCGGGTGAAGCAGGACCCCGTTGTTGAAGAAGTTCTTGTGAATTATATCCGTGAATCGCATCAGGTATTGGGCATTACCCTTGAGCTTGTTGTGCAGGTCCACAGGGCTTTTACCGACATCGTCGGTCCACTCGACGGTGTGCTCGGCGTCCCAGGAGTGGAATCGCCATCTGCCATCGGGGTGATTGCGGCGAGTGGCATACCAGTTCTTGGAGGGCCAGTCGGCGTTGCCGGGGAACCAGTTCGCCAGCAGATACGTTATGAAACTGTCGATATCGAGCATCCGGCAGAGCGCATCGTATTTCGCCGCGTTGGTCGGGTTGGCCTGGACCGCGCTTGCCGCGGCAACCATCGCGTTGAAGTTGGAAAAGGCGTTGCCTCCGGTAGCGCTGTTCACCAGATAATAAGGTTTGTCGGTGCCGTGCTTGATGCAGTCGTATTCATCGGCTTCTCCGCCGAACATCTCCGCCGCCCAGGTGTGGTCCGGACGCTCATGGACGTAGTACATCCCCCAGTGAAGACCGTTAAGGTACAGTTGGGCGTAGATTCCGTGGGGCGAGTAACCGCCCATAGCGTTGTGGAGGTCGGCCACGTACTGGTCCTGAATGTACATAGCAGTAGTCTGCTGGTCGCTGCCTGGATGGAGCCAGGAATGGTTGAGCACGCCGTCGAGGACGAAGGTGTCGAATCGCTCAACTGGGGAATCGGGAAAGAGCGCGAAATTGAACTTGGAAGGCCCGCCCGTGTATGTTCCGTAATCTGTAGTTGTCTTGAACCTCGGGCGCATTGAGAGCTTGTAAGACTTCCATCTTTGGAGGCTTGTGCCTCCGCCGCTGACACCCCCGGCCATCGCTATTGCGCAGTTGGCCTGCTCGGACGCGCCTCTGACTGTGTCAATGTATTCAACCGAAGCGACCTTCTCCGGCGCCTGGTCAACGCGATAAGTCAGGGCTTCTTTGATGTAGATCCCGTTGGTGCCGAAGAAATCGTCCCTGTTCACGACTAAGGAAATTGTCGGCTGCGAGACGATATCCGAGGTTGTGAAACGGTCGCTCGGGTTCGCGTGGTTGACGATATCAGGATCTATCTGGTAATCGCCGGTGACTGCGCCTGAGGAACTGCCACCAGGCCATGTGCTCGGATAACCTGCCGGGACGACCTGGGCGCCGGTGGATGGGTTGGTGGCCTGCTGCAGCACGTGGGCCGGGAAGATATACGTTTCCGCGTCGATGTTAGTGTTTTTCCACCCGGGCTTGATGGCAACCGCACGCAGGCACGTGGTCGTGTTGATCGGAACCGCGCCCGTATAGCGAGTGCCGGTTGGAGTCCCCGTGGCGAGATTGAGCGGACTGCTTCCGTCGGTCGTGTAATATATCACAGCCCCCTCGGTCTCAGTAGCGATGGTTACGGCGAACGACGAATAGTAAAAGCCGCGATTATGGCTGAATTTCGTATCGGCAACCTGTCCCAAGTAGCCATCGACGTTGCGCGTTTGCGGTGTCGCCCCGCCGAAGAAACGCCACGTATCGTTCCCGTCGGGATAGCGGCCGTAAGAAACATTGGGGCTTTGATCCGGAAACTCGACGCTGTCTATATACACGCCGTTGGCGTCAAACAGCCCGACTTCATCGCCTGTGTCGGCATTTAGTTCAAAGCCTGCGTGCAGACCGGCGGGGTAATCTGTTACGTCGTTGTCCGCCCATATCAGAAGATACCCGCCGGGCAGGATCCTCGTCAGCGCCGGATTGCCGGTGGGAATCTGCCACTTGGTAGGATTGTCTAAGTTGTCCGTCAGGTGCATCCCGCCGGTGTCGATTGAATAGCTGCCTGCGTTGTATATCTCTATCCAGTCATCATATTGTCCCTGGGGGTCCGTCTTGGTCTTGCTGTTGGAGGCCATCACCTCGTTTATCACCAGCGGTATGCCCGTCTGGTACCACTCGCCGGCAAGTATGGTAAAGTCACGCCCATCGACGCCTCCCAGACCGTCGATATCGGCCTGGCTCGCGGGCGGGTACAGCCATTGCTCGGCAAAGGCCTGCACGTCCTCGAAATCCACTGCGCAGTCCCCGGTCAAATCACCCTTTGGACAGGCACCCCAAGCCGGACCTCCCGAACACACGGCCACCGACAGTATTAACGACAGACGTAGTATAGACCTGAGCATCTCTTACTTCCTTCCTCGTGTACTCGAAAACACTGCTCTGCGGCTTGCCCCTGGAGCCTATCCCCACAACGGCAAACCGCCTCAGTTTTCAATCCTATTGTAACATATTCACCCCCTCCGGTCAACAGGATTACTCGCAAGATTGGACTTTGCCGCAGTGGCCGCTCCTTGCCTTATCGGACTCTCCCGCCCGACAATGGCGCCGGTAAAGCCTGATATGGGTCGTACTTATGCGCCGCATCTTCGCCGCCTGCCTCCAAGGCTGATCCGCTGGGCCGAGGCGATCAGCCCTGGTAACCATAGAGGCCGGACGCCTCTCAATAAGCGATTTTCCCTCTCGCTCCCCCCGACTTCTGAGCTACTTCTGGTTCTCCCCACCATAACCGGGATTCGGCGTGGGCATTTGCGCGCCGACGTCATTTCGCCAGGCCCTCAGAATCCCAAGCATCTTCACGAACCCGCGCCGGCTAATCGCTCCCGCCTTCACGCCATTTGTCCTTTTCTCTATGAGTTCTGCAAAATTGCAGGTTAGACCTATATTGTTGAAGAAAATCTCTTTCATGATTTTCTTCAATAATTGCCTAAGCGATTACGAGACAATAGGTTGCCCTTGAAAAGAAAAAATCAACAAACGATTTTTTCTTTTCTAAGTAGGCCTAACCTGCAATTTTGCAGAAGCCTTTATGGTAAGGCCTCTTTCAGTTCCGTCTCGTATCCGACTACCCTGCGCCGAGCAGGACTTTTGCCCCTTTGCCCTGCTGGATCAGCGGGATGTAGGTATCCAGTTTCTGGATGGTCTTTGGATCGGTAAGGTCGATTGTTCTTTTCTTTTCGTGGGCCAGATACGCCGCCATAATCAGCATCGTTACGAGTCGGCCGAACTCGAAATTCAGCAGGGCGTCTCTCCCCTGTTCAAACGCTGCGATTGCATCCCGCCATTCGGCTATGTAGCCATAAAGATCGCACTCGTTCGGCTGCAAAATCAGCGCCCCTCGCGTGGCCTGCGCCTTTTCCAGCGCCAGCTCGCTATCGCCCACGGCGGCAGCCGCGGCGTCGCTGATGAACATATCGGCAGGGGACTTGAGTGAATTGACGTTGTACGAATAGCCCGGCCCGATTGCCTCCATCAACAGCCGCAGCCCGGGCGCATCGTACATCCACGAGTTCGTCGCCTGCGCAACGCTGCATACGCCCGTCTCCGGGTCTTTGAATTCGACGGTGACTAATGAATAGTCCTCGGCCGGCGTAGCGGTGTAATCCACTCCCCTTTTCCTGAGCTGGCTGATCCATGGCTCCTTGCCCCACTTCAACAGCGCCATCTCAGCGGTAACGGCAACGGGCGTAAGGTAGTCCAGCGGCCTGTTGCTCGGCGTGAGCATATACATCCCCACCGCGATACTGTGGCAGCCCATATCGCAGCAGACGCCGCCGCCCTGCGTTGTCGGGTCCCAGAACCACGGCTCGTGCGGGCCGCCGTGCTCCTCGGCGCTGCGCGCCAGATGCACCGCGCCCATAGTCTTCTCCACCGCCGCAAGCTGCCTGCGGGCCTCTACGATGCTCGGGATATGAAGCTGATTCTCAAAATACGCCGTCGGCACGTGAAGCGCCTTGGCCATCCGCGTGAGCACGTCGGCTTCCTTTAGATTTCGCGCAAGCGGCTTTTCGCAGATGATGCCCTTGAGTTCGGCGCCGCTTTCAACTGCCCTGGCGATGTCTCGCATAATATCGACCCGGGCGAAGTTCGGCGCGAAGATGCCGACTACATCGACTGCCTGGCAAAGCTCCGCCGTCGTCTCATAGACCTGCGTGTTTCCCAGCCCGTTTTGGCGAGCGGTTTGTGCGAGCTGTTCGGCGCCCTTGGGCGCGCAGACGCCGGCCAGTTCGGCCCCGCGAACCGAGCCTAACGCCCTTGCGTGAAACCCGGCTACAAACCCGGCTCCGATCATTCCTATCTTGAGCATTTGCTGACTCCTTTCGTAACTACTGTCCGCCGAAGTCTATCAAAAATCCAACCAAAACACAACCGCAAAGTCCGGGCAGGCGCATAGCCGTCGCCCCTCGTTTCAGGGGCTGCTGTGCCGTTGTGAAAAGGAGTTTTCTTTTTTGCTGGCAAAGTAGGCGGGGTGATGATATAATAGTTCTGATTTTGCGGTGATACTATCTATCGGTGAATCGGAGTGGGTACGGGAGCGGGACTCCAAACCTGAAACCCATGACGTATTCCTTTGCGTGATAGCATTTGCTCGTGATTCGTCATAGGCTGGCTGTGGCATGAATGCTCGAATCCAAGAGATAGTCGCTCAATCCAATAAGCAGACGTTTGGTGCCTACGGTCAACAACCTGACCTAATCGGGGAACATTACGGGATTGAGCAACACGTTCTGGCTGGTGGCTACGGCTACCGACAAGTGCTCGAACTCGTTCAAAATGCAGCGGATGCGATCTTGGAGGCACACAAGCAAGGTAATCAGCCTCCTGGTGGCAATCGCGTTCAGGTGGTCCTTCGCGATTCACATCTTTACGTGGCCAACACCGGTGGGTCATTGACGGAGCGCGGCCTCAAATCACTCCTCCTCTCCCATTATTCGCCCAAGCGCGGTGATCAAATCGGACGATTCGGCCTGGCCTTCAAGTCGCTGCTTCGGCTTGGCGGAAGGATTGACCTATTCACCAAAGGGGCCGGAGCACTTCGCTTTGACCCGGAGCGGTGTCGGCGTGAGCTTCAAGAGAGATTCAACGTGAAGGATGCGCCGGGATTGCGGCTCGCGTACCCCTTGGATGAAGGGGAGCTCGCTGGCGATGCGGTTCTCCGTGAGCTTACCTGGGCAGAGACCATCGTGCGTGCAGACATTCGCGCGGCTGACTTCGTGTACCATCTACGGGATGAAATTAGCTCGTTCCCTTCCGAGTTCCTTCTTTTTCTGCAGGTGCCGATGACCTTACAGTTGGACGATGGTGCCAAGCCGGTTCGAGAATTGAAGGTCGAGACAGCAGGTGCTGAGCGTGCGTTGTTCGCCGGCGAAGAACAGTCACGCTGGCACGTCGCCTCTCGCGAAGTCGCCATTACCGACGAACGCGCACGTGAGGACGCCACCGATATTCATGCGCGGGAGTCGGTGCGATTGGCCTGGGCCATTCTTTTGGAAGGGAAACGCGAGGAGATCGGACGCTTCTGGGCCTTCTTCCCGACGGACACCCCGACTTACCTGTCCGGAATCCTGAACGCGCCGTGGAAGTTGAACAGCGACCGAAAAGCCATCATCGGCGGCGAGTGGAACACGGCGCTGATGAGTGAAGCGGCCCGGCTCATTGTGGAAACGCTGCCGCAATTGCGCGCGGACGCGGACCCCGCCCGCACGCTGGACGCCTTCCCACGCCAGCTTGAACGCAAAGGCGAGGTCGCCGCTCCGCTCGTGGAGGCCATCTGGGGGCCTTTGGAAACGGCAGCCGTGATACCTGACGCGACGGGAACACTGCGAACTGCGCGGGAATTGTGGTGTCACCCGAGAGAAACCGCAGAACTTGCCCGGCAGTGGCAGGCGCTCGCCGGAGCCGATGAACTGGCTCGGATGGTTCATCCCTCGTGTCTGGAGCGGCAGCGCGGCAGCCGGCTAAATGCACTCGCAGAGCGGCTCAAGCCGCAAGGCACGGAACAGCCGTCGTGCCCCAATCTCCGGATGCGTGAAGCGAGTGATTGGTTTGCATCCGTCGCTTCTGCCGATGTGGATAAGACCATTAAAGTCCTCAAACTTGCTGAGGGATATGCTGACGACTGCTCGCAATCCGAATGGAACACCGACCGCGAGAGTTTGGCCATCATCCCATCTGATGATGGTCAATTGTTGACCGCAAATAAGGTGGTCTTCGCGCCAGAAGGAACGCCCATTCCCGATGGCCGACATCCGGTTGCTCGGTCATTGTGCGAGGTTGTGGAGGCGAAGCGCATTCTCACGGACGTGATGAAGGTGAAGCCGCTCGACGACAGTGTGTGGGAGTCGGTGCTCGACGAGGCACTGAAAGGTGCCCAGTATTGTCGAGCGGAAGCCAGAGATGCTGGATGGCAGAAGTTTTGGGCGAGGCTGCGCGCAGCACCTCCTGCCGTGCGCCAACAGTTCATCACGCAAAACTCCGACGAGATTCGTGTGCGGCGGCGCGATGGGGAATGGGTCTTGGCGAACGCAGTTCTGCTGCCGGGCACGTTGGTCGGCTCTGACGATACTTCTGCGAACCAGAATGTGTTGGTTGATTCCGGGACTCATGACGCGGATGGCGCATTGTTGGCGGCATTGGGCGTTTGCGACTTCCCGGATGGAGTGGTCGCAGTCGTCAATCACGGCGGATTGAGCGAATGGGTGAGTCATTGGCGGAGCTACTACCTGCACAACGTGAACGGGAGGGCATCTTGGGACTACTTGAAACTATTGGACCTCAAGTTTCCTAAAGGCTGGGCCTTCCTGCCAAAGCTGAGCGGTATTCCAAACGGCAAGCTTACCGAGCGGTTCCTTTCCCGAATTGGCCAAGGAGAGTTCGTGGAGAAACTGAAGTTCGGCCATTCCACAATGAAAAGTTATCAGAAGATTGACGTTCCCCACCCGCTACCGTGGTTCCTCCTCAAACATGGCACAGTCCAGGTCGGCGACGAGACGGTCCGCCTCTCGGCCCTTGTGGAACGACGTCACGAGCCTGCGCTGGTGAAATGGGACCGACTTCAGCCCGCGCTCGAAAAGCTGGAAGGTGCGACCCCGCCAGTCACGGCGACGCAAGCCGACATTCGTGCCTTGTGGCTGGCGCTCATCAAAGTGCTGGCGACTCCAGGGGCTCTTGCGGACGATTCGTTGCGCGACCTTTGGGCAGGCGCGGCAAAGGACGCTGTCGTCCCCGAATCGCTTCGCAGGGAGGTGGGCGTGATTCCGTTGGCGCAGGTTTTCGTGACCGGCTCGCCAGACCTTGCCCAGCGCGCGCGGAAGGGAGGCCACCTTGCTGTCACCCTGGACGAGCGCGCGCTCAACCTGTGGATCGAGAGAGGGGCGCGGGACCTCGCGGAGCTGATGTCGCCGGGGTGGACGGAGCAAACGGGGCCAGTCGGTCTCTTGGTTTCAACAGTCCCGGAACTGGCCGAGGTCTTGCGGGATGAAGTTAAAGATAACGCGCGATGCCAGCCGGTTGCTGGCCTGAAGCTGGTTGTCGCGGGAAACGCCGACGTTGTGCCCTGCCTGATGCGGGAGAACACCTTGCTCCTCGATTTGGCGCAACTGGCTTCATTGTCGCGTGCCGACAGGCTCCAATGCCTGCTGGCTGAAGTTGCCGCGGCAGGGTGGCTGAAAACCGAGCCGGGAGAAGCGTTGCGCATCCTCGGCGACGCGCAGGTGGACGTTCTGCGCGCGAAGGTGGCGCAAGGTTCGACGCTGGCGGAGCGATTGCTCCTGGCTGTGGGAAATCGCGAGGACCCACTGCGAGAGGCGCTCGGCAACCTCGCGGGCATGGATTTCATCCAGAGATGCGAGTCACTTCGACTCGCGGAACTGACACTCGCGCAACTTGGCCCTGCTACCCTTACGACTCTCAAAGACACGCTGTTAGCGGAGGGATTGAATCCGCCATCCCGATGGAACACCGCCGAGGCGCGTGCCTTCGTTGCCAGCATCGGGTTTCCCGAAGAGTTCGCTACGTCGCCGGAATCGCGGCGGGAATCTGAGGAGTTCATCAGCGGGCCCATCGAGTTGCCGCCGCTTCACGACTTCCAGGAGGAAGTTCTGGAAGGCATCCAGGCGTTGGTCGCCAGCGGTACCACTCGACGGCGTGCGGTGGTGAGCCTGCCCACCGGAGGCGGCAAGACGCTCGTGACGGTGGAGGCAGCCGTGCTGCTTGTGCTCAAGCCCGAAAGCGACCGCCGCAGGGTCATCTGGGTGGCGCAGACGGACGAGCTTTGCGAGCAGGCGGTGCAGGCGTTCCGTCAGGTTTGGCTTAATCTCGGCGCTCAGAGGACCGACTTGCGCATCGTTCGCTTGTGGGACAGGAATCCCAACCCGGCCATTCAGGAGGCGGACAAACCGGTCTTGGTCGTAGCATCCATTCAGACCTTGAACAACCGCATGGAAGCCGAAGAATTGATGTGGCTCAAACAGCCCGGACTGGTCGTCGTGGACGAGTGCCATCACGCCATCACGCCGAGCTACACGAAGCTGTTTCGCTGGCTCAATGCGGAGGCGCCGAGACCGGGAGCGCCGCCAAAGGACGAGCCGCCCATCCTCGGTCTCAGCGCGACGCCTTTCCGCACGGACGATAAGGAAGCCCAAAGGTTGGCGCGACGCTTTGATAACCGATGGTTGCCGGGCAACCAGGAACACCTCCATGTTCGCCTGCGTCGCCAAGGCGTCCTCGCGGAAGTGAATAGCGAGGCGCTGGATTCCGGCGTCGGTTTGCTACAGGAGGAAATTGACCGGCTTTCACAGCTTCCGGAACCGTGGGAGGGAATTGACTTCGAGAATCTCATCGAAGCTATCAACCAGCGCCTTGGCGGCAGCAAACAGCGCAACGAATTTCTCGTGGAACTTATAAAAGCGGCGAAGGAGCGCTCGGTTCTGTTTTTCGCCAATTCTGTTTTGCACGCCGAGGAGATGTCCGCACGCCTCAATCTGCAAGGCATCCCCACAGCGGCCGTCAGCGGCGAGACTCCAACTGCTGCCAGGCGTTATTTCTTGGAGCGATTTCAGCGGGGCGAAATCCGCGTCCTGTGCAACCACAGCGTCCTCAGCGGTGGCTTCGACGCACCGAAAACCGACATGGTTCTGATTGCGCGGCAGGTGTTCAGCCCTGTCCGCTACATGCAGATGGTTGGTCGTGGCCTGCGCGGTGAGAAAAACGGTGGAAAGGCGCGATGCCGGCTTGTTACCGTGATGGACAACTTGGGGCGGTTTCAAGACAAACATCCATACCACTACTGCCAAAGGTATTTCTCGGAACTGACCGAGAGCCAATAAGCACATTCTCGCAGCCTATGAAAGCATCCTCCTTGTTTCGTTTCTTTCCGTCACTTCTTGCCAACTCATCGTAGGCGCAGAGAACAAGCCCGCTTTCCCGCTCAAGGTCAGTGAGAATCGTCTTCCTCTCGTGGACCAGCAAGGCCGGCTGTTCTTCATCGCGGCCGACACGCTGCTGCGAGCAGGTCAAACATAAGGGCGGGGGGTGTTTCTTTTGAAACAGGCTGCCTGTTTGGCGGTGTTTATCGGGAACTGCGGTATATGGGAGTAATGGGGAGGTTATCTGAAGGTTCCGAGAAAAAGGGCGAAATCAGTAGAATCCCTGTGGAGCGGGAGAAAATCTGCAAAATCTGTCAAGAGCCGGCGGGGATTTCTATAGTCGCCGGCGTATTTGATCGAAAATATATAGGCGAGAATTCGCCGGGAGACGGGGTTAAAGCAGGCAAGCCGGCCTGTTTTAACGATGAGA
>Ga0315288_10007656_pt1 | contig 13677 bp, 11 predicted proteins | sample YL17G11_20_MG_FD_203454 | JGI IMG/M metagenome (GOLD analysis project Ga0315288, IMG submission 203454) | Sediment microbial communities from Yellowstone Lake, YNP, Wyoming, USA - YL17G11_20 | ecosystem: Environmental > Aquatic > Freshwater > Lake > Sediment | place: USA: Wyoming | collected...
CTTGTGGCAACATCGAATTTCACCCAACTTGAGGTTTTCGGCACGAGTTAGAGAATTAATTGAAACGGTTTCCTATGGGCTTTTCGCCGCATAGCAAATGGCTAAACCGCACAAGATATGAATGGTGAATATCAAAAAAAGGAGCGCATTATGCCCTGCCTGTCCTCCATCCACTGTGGAGCGGATACGAGAATTGACAAGCCGGCTCTCAATACTTATACTAAGGCCCATTCGTACAAAGCAGTAAGTATGTGTGCTTCCCGCACTGGAATGAACAATGAAGACTTATGAGCAGATCAATAATCGGATCGAGTCGGGCAAAGCGGTCGTGCTCACCGCGGACGAGATCATCGACTACGTCGATAAGAAGGGACTCGCCGCGGCGGCAAAAGAGGTTGACGTCGTCACCACCGCTACGTTCGGCCCGATGTGCTCCTCCGGCTGCTTCCTCAACTTCGGCCATTCCAGGCCCAGGATTCGTATGTCGGAGGCCTGGGTCGAGGATGTCCTTGTCTATACGGGAATCGCCGCCGTCGATGTCTATCTCGGCGCCACTCAACTGCGATACGGCGACCCGGCCAATATGTATCATCCGGGCGAGTTCCGCTACGGCGGCGGCCACGTCATAGAAGACCTCGTCGCCGGAAAGACGCTCCAGCTCTTCGCCCTCTCTTATATGACCGACTGCTACCCGCGCCGCGAGATCCGCACGTACTTCACCATCAACGACCTCAACCAGGCCGTTATGGTCAACCCGCGCAACTGCTACCAGAACTACAACGTCGCAGTCAACGACTCGGAAAAAACGATATACACCTACATGGGCACTCTCGAGCCTAAACGCGAAAACGCGAACTACTGCTCAGCAGGCCGGCTCTCCCCGCTGCTTAACGACCCCTATTACGAAACCATCGGCGTAGGAACCAAAGTCTGGCTGGCCGGCGCCCAGGGACACGTCTATGCCGAGGGAACTCAGCACGCAGGCGCCGTCGGCAGAACGCCCGATGGAATCCCCAAAGGAGGCGCCGGGACGCTCGCACTCACCGCCGATATGAAGCAGATGCGCCCGCAGTTCGTGCGAGGGGTGAGTCTTCGCGGGTACGGCGTCTCGCTCGCCCTCGGAATCGGAATACCCATTCCCATATTGAACGAAGACGTCCTCAAGCGAACCTGCGTCCGCGACCGCGACATCCTGGCGCCCGTCGTTGACTACAGCGCCGACTACCCGCAGAATACCGGCAGAGTCCTCTGTTATGTCAGCTACGAGCAGTTGCGAACCGGCCGGATCGAAATCGAAGGTAAAAAGGTGGCGGTCGGCTCGCTCTCATCCTACTTCAAGGCCCTCGAAGTCGCCCACCTCCTCGCCGACGAGATTAGACGAGGCGAATTCCTGCTTGCAGAACCCATCGCGCACCTCCCCAAAGATACCAAAACTAAGCCGCTCCTGATAAGGGAGAAAGCGTCATGAGCCAAACCGTAACAAAAAAACTGATGCTCTTCTTTCCAAAATGCGAGTGCGAAAAGCCCATCATTTACCACCTCGTCAAAGACTACAATCTCATCGTCAACGTGTTTCGCGCGAAGGTCACCCCGGAGGAGGAAGGCTACCTCGTCCTTGATGTCACCGGGACCGAAAAGGATATCGAGCAGGCAATGGCCTTTGTAAAAACCTTCAACGTCTCCATTAACTACACCGGCAAGGGAGTGATCTGGGACGAGGACCGCTGCACGCACTGCGGCCACTGCGTTACCCACTGCCCCACCGCGGCCCTGTGCATCGCCGACGCAGAAACCAGACGGGTGGGTTTTAACGAGGCCGACTGCATCGAATGTCTGGCATGCATTCGCGTCTGCCCCTTTGGCGCGTGCGCCTCGGCGTTTTGAGCAGACTCTCCCATACCGCCCGGGCAACGCCTATGACTCACAAGCGAACCTACCGGACTTTCACCCATAAAGAGGCGGTCCTGCGCATCTGCTGCGATAAGTTCGACGTCATCACTTCCGAAATTGTCCGGCAGCGCCGCATCCTCGAAGACTACATCGCCCGCCACCCCCGTTTTCAAACATCCTTCGAGCCGGTTGAGCTGCTCTGCGATGCGCCCGAAATTGCACAGAGAATGGCGCGGGCAGCCCGCCTTGTCGGCGTCGGACCGATGGCCGCCGTCGCAGGGGCGATGGCCCAGTGCGCAGCCGAGGCCGCACTGGCCGCCGGTGCAGGCGAGGTCATCGTGGATAATGGAGGCGACATCTATCTGCGGGCCGCCGAGCCGGTCGTCATCGCCCTGGTCACAGGCGCCGCCAAACTGGCCGCCCGCCTCGCGTTTTCGCTCCAGCCGCAAGATACCCCAATCTCAATATGCTCTTCGTCCGGAACGATGGGCCACTCCACGAGCCTCGGCCGCTGCGACCTCGCTACCGTCGTCGCCCGCGATGCCGCCCTGGCCGACGCAGCCGCCACCCAGGCCGCAAACCTTGTCACAACCCCTGATGATGTGGACCACGCCATCGAGCGCATCGCCGCCATTGAAGGCATCGAAGGCGTGCTCATCGTCAAGGACGACCGCATCGGACTCGCAGGACGCCTGCCCCCACTGGTCAAGATAAGCTGATCGCATCCTCCCTTTGTTTAGCGGCCGCCGGCACGGCGGCTCCACAACAGCGCTTGCAAACACAAGAAAGAAATGTTAACCTCAAGCCGTCGATGGCTGCGACACAACGCTCGCGCAGACGAGACTGTCTCTGAATTTGAAAGGTTTCCGCAAATGAAAAAGTTCAAAATCGCCTTGCTTGTGCTACTCGCCTCTCTCCTGATTGCGCCGCTTGCCTTTGCCGCCCAGAAGGTGGATGTTCTCTTTCCGGACATCCTCGGCTACAAGACACTCAAGTGCGACCTGCACATGCACACTGTGTTCTCGGATGGGGAGGTTTGGCCGACCGTCCGCGTTGATGAGGCCGTGCGCGAAGGCCTCGACGCCGTCGCCATAGCCGACCACATTGAATACCAGCCCTACAAAGAAGATGTCCCCACCAATTTCAACCGCTCATTCGAGATAGCCGCCGAGCCGGCAAAAGAGAAAGGCATCCTGCTAATCAAAGGCGCCGAAATAACCCGCGATACGCCGCCCGGCCATTTCAACGCGATATTCCTCAATGATGTAAAACCGCTCGACACGAACGATCATCCCGACGCGGTCAAGGCCGCCAACGACCAGAACGCATTCATCTTCTGGAACCACCCCGGCTGGAAACCCGACAAAAAAGGCTGGTTCGACATCCATACACAACTCTACGAAAACAAATGGCTCCACGGCATCGAGGTCGCCAACGGCGAGGACTACTATGCCGACGCCCACAAATGGTGCCTCGAAAAAACCCTCACAATGCTCGGAAATTCAGACATACACGCACCATCGCTGATAACCGAAACCACGCCCGACAACCACAGGACAATGACCCTCGTCTTTGCAAAGGAAAAGACCCCTGAGGCCCTCAAAGAGGCCCTCGCCGGGGGCAGGACCGCAGTCTGGTGCAAGAATCAGCTCATCGGCAAAGAGGATTTCCTCGACGCGATCTTCAAGGCATCGGTGAAGGTCGGGGATATTCAGCGAAAGGGCAGACGCACCTTCAATCTCGAGATTGTCAATAACTGCGCTCTGAACATCGAGCTGCAGCGCCTTGGCGACATAGGGCCCGCCGAATTGCTCCTGCCCGCAATGGGCACAGCAGTCGTCCAGGCCAAGCTCCCCAAAGGCGCAAAACGCCTCGAACTCTCCTACGTCGCGCAAAACCTGCTCATCGCCCCGGAAAACGGACTCCCCGTCAAACTATCCGCCCCCGTTCAATAGGGCAAGCAAAGTAAGCTGTTTGTGCGTTTGAAATTGGGTTTGATTGGGTTTGTTTTGAGCAGCGTTCATTGTTCGTTGTTTGTTGTTCGTCGAGATAAGGTCTTGTTGTTGCTGGACTTACGGTCATTTTGCCTATTTTGAAATTGGCTTTGTTTTGCAGAAAACAGGGCGATTTGTAGAGACGTCTCTACAAGTGTAGAGGGCAGGCAAGCCGGGCAGGATGGGCGGGTAGGGCAGAAGACAGGAGACAGAATCCAGAAGAGGGATTCCCCATGAGTCGGGATGGGCGATTTAGTTGTAGCTTTGTTCTCCATATCACGAATCCCCTATTTGTTAGATGTATATTATACATCGTGCGGAGGTGGGTGTCAAGGAAAATCCCCAATAACCGCAGACGCCGGGGGTACTCTGCCCCCGTCATTGCGAGGAGCGCAGCGACACGGCAATCTCAACCTCCCCCCTCATAGCGAACGACTCCCTTGGGGACGACTGCCGCAATCCCGGACCCCCTGGCCTGTAATACCGCAGTCAGTGTTATCCTCGCCACTTCCCTAACAGGCATTACTGCGAGCGGTCTCTTGCACTCGACGGCGGACCTTATGAACCGGTCGAAGACCTTTATCGACAGGGCGGCTTCTCGAATATTGTTTCAATTTGTATGCCTATAACGCTGCTGTCCATTCCTGTTAGTCTCAATTCTTTAGCCAGGCTTGGGCAAGCAGCGCAAAATCCGATAGATCAACACTCCCAAAATGATCGATATCCCTCTCATTACACCATGAATTCGCCTCATTACAGGGATTGGCCAGCCACAATTCGGCAAAAAAGGCTAAATCCGGCATATCTATCGTATCATTGTTGTTATAGTCGAACATTGCCTCGAATATGACCTGGAAATACTGAGTACACAGGGTATCCATGGCCTCTTCGCCATTTCCCCCAATCCATGTCACAGCGGCAATATGTTGGCCGATCGGTGCCCCCGCCTCCACATACACATCAAAAATGTCTCCGACCCAGCTCTCGCCACCCTCGAGAAATGCAGGGCAACTTTCAAAGTAGATATCGGAATTCAGCACAAGTGGCTCTTCAACTTCAAGCTCACTGAAGTTCATCCCATTCAGATATATTCGTTCTGTCCCCGAATTCGTCAGCATGGCTCGGAATGTCAAGACGCTCCATTGTTCTCCGGTCATTCCTGATGAGCTAAGGTTGACCAGCAAATCTGCACTCGCAGAACTCCATAGACTGCACATCACGCCGAACACACACAATATCGTTTTCATGAATTTGATCCTTTTCTCAAGCTATGGTAACCTTACCGTAAAGGTTCCGTCGAAGAAATTGTTGAAGGCTGAACCAGTATAATAACCGTGGAAATATAGACGCACTCGAGTACCAGACGTCCCTGCCGACGCGGGGAACGTTACGCTAATAGTCTTCGTCTCGCCGGATGATAGTTGGAATGGGCCGACTGGAAATACCGGCTGAACCGCAAGGACGCCGCCGAGGTAGGCATAGGACACGCGGCAACCTGGATAATATGGCGAACTTCCTGCATTGGTGATATGAAGGTCAACCTCATACTCCCCGCTTGACAGCCTTCTCAGGTTGGAATACCTGGCGGTAAGAAGATCGCCATAATCAAAGGTAGAGGTCGTAAAGGTTTTCCAGTCGCTCCAATAAGTATTGCCGTACGCATCGACGGAACCAACCCGGTAACGCTGCCTCGTAGCCCATCGCAGGTGATCTAACTCTATCGTGTGGCGGGTGACAAGGCTCGCGTTGGAGACTCTGGTCTGCCCATTTAATCCAGCCGGATCATATTCCACGATACTGCTCGCCGCAACGCCTGTCACCCATCCAACGGTTGCGCCCGCGTTCCATGCACCCGGCCCGACCTCTATCACCTTCGCTGAGGCATACACATTCGTAATCGCCTCCGCACAGGTCTCAAACGAGTATACATCGCTGTATTCCATGTCGCCCGATCGAACCTGGAATGTGTAGCTCTGGCTTGGCTGCAGGTTGGTACAGGCGACGGAATGACGCGTTGTGGGAGAAGAGACTGATACCTGGGTTTCCCCCGCCGGTGTTCCGTCAATCTTGAGAGACACCATGTCAACAATCCCTGTAGTGCTTCTCGTCGTCCACGAGATGACAACACTGGTCGCTCCGGTCACGGTCGCCGTTATATTGGTATAGCCGGAAGAAGGGTTCTCCACGAAGAGTTCCCTGTCTTCACTGGCGACGGTCCGCCCGGCCCTGTCTATGGACAGCACTCGATAATGCCATGTTCCCGGTCCAAGCCGCAGATTAACAGAATGGATTGTTCCCGGATCGCCAATGGCATTATATCCGTAGGCTGAGGTGGGTCCATATTCCGCAAAGCTGCTGGAGTAATTTGCAGTTCTCCAGGATATGGTTGTAAATTCAGCTCCCACTGCAACTCGTATGTCGTAAATTCCAAAGTTCTGGCTCTGCCAGGAAAGTTGTGGATACCCCTCGCCCATTGGCCTGATCCAATAATCCGCCGACCCATTAGACGACTCACCCGCAAAATCCCACCCGACTGAAGTGAACGTGCTTTCAGTCATCATTTCCACTGTCGTTTTTGGCGTCCCGCCGTCGCTGGTCGATTGTTCCGACGTCTCAATATCCCAGAAACTATCACCAACTTCTCCTACGACGTGCTCTCCCACCAGCCCCCCAACGCCGGATCCTCCGAAAACCTCCCCCGTCGAATAGCAGTTGTATATCCACGCAGGAAAGTCCCTGTCCCAGCACTCGTCCCAGCAGTTCCCCCACTCGTCGCAAATCTGCTCACAGGCAACGTCAGAATACCCGTTCGTCCCCACCAAGCCGCCGACCCCATGCGTACCGCTGACGGAGCCGGTCGAATAGCAGTCGCTGATAGTGCCCCCGTACCAGCTCCATCCCACCAGTCCGCCGACACTGCCGAGGCCGCTGACAGTTCCGCTCGAATAGCACCTGCTGATGTTGTTGATACGACCCGAACAGTAATCGCCGTTCTCTCCCACGAGGCCGCCGACATAAGAACCTGTGCCGCTGACTGGGCCACTCGAATAGCAGTTGCTGATATTGCAGTCGCAGCCGTTATGTCCCACCAGGCCCCCGACGAGATTGTTGCCGCTGACAGAGCCGGTCGAATGGGACTCGCTGATAGGACCCTCGTAGTTCCATCCCACCAGTCCGGCGACATTGTGGAGGCCGCTGACAGTTCCGCTCGAATAGCAGTTGCTGATAGTACCCCCGTACTTCCCTCCCGCCAGCCCGGCGACATAATACCGGCCGCGAATCGAGATATCCTCTACGCCCAGATTCTTAATTTGCCCGCCCGTTCCGAGATAACCGAATAGGGCGACATAATCGCCGCCGGGTATATTCACATCCGCGTTGCGGATGACATAATCATTGCCGTCAAAGACGCCGGTAAAAGGTGTCCCCTGAAATGAGAAGGAACTGGTGCTCGTATCCGGGGCTATGGGCGTTAAGGAAACACCCTTGAGGTCTATATCAGCGGTCAGGACAAAATGGCTGTCCCAGTCTGCCGGGGTCGCCATCAACTCCTGCCAGTCGGGAGCGGCGCTAATCCGATATGGTTCTGCCTCAGTGCCGGAGCCGCCGCTATACTTGGCCTGCGCCGACAGAGCCCACCCGCAGACAGCAATTAGTACAATGATCTTCCCCCAAAGCCTTGAACTCCCCATCCTGCTCATTTCTTTATCCTCCAATCACCACACACTACAACCGTCAACTGCCCATAAGAGCCGCGCCGAGACGCTCAATCTATGCAGCCACAATCCGGCTGTGTTCTCTACAGAGCGGCAGTACTATACCATACATGCTGCCCGTTGTAAAGAAGTTCTATCGCAAACTTCGGGATTTTTTTTGGTTTATCCGGTTAATGAGTATGTGGCCGTTTCAGGTCAGGGCCTTAGACTCGTCTGGGAGAGAAAAATCGTCCCTTGCGGATTAGGGCAGGCAGGGGGCTAATTTGGACCTCTGTGCCCGCCCTGAGCTTGTCGAACGGGGCCCCGAACGATTTTTCTCGGTCTTCCGCGTCGCGAAGAACACCTATCCATTATTCGGAAGAACCAAAAACAGTGTTAATTCGTATTACAATCCTTCAACTTCTTTTTTTTCTGCTTGATATTGGAATGTGGCTGCCATAACCGCCGTCGAAATAAGACGTTATGGTTTGTTTTGAATTTTGAGTTTTGGTGATTCGGATTTGTTTCGGATTTCGGATTTAGTGCTTAGGATTTGGTTGCGGCCACAGGCCGCGCCAGGCTAATCCGTGTCAGTTTTCTGAAATCGGTCGTTTCACTCCCCGATAATCTTCACAAGCACCCTTTTCTTCCTCTTGCCGTCGAACTCGCCATAGAATATCTGCTCCCACGGCCCGAAGTCCAGCTTGCCCGCTGTCGCCGCCACGACCACCTCCCTGCCCATCACGCTGCGCTTCAGGTGCGCATCGGCGTTGTCCTCGAAGCCGTTATGTCGATACTGCGAATGGGGCTTCTCCGGCGCCAGCCTCTCCAGCCACACCTCCAAGTCGTGATGCAGCCCCGGCTCATCGTCGTTTATAAACACGCTCGCCGTAATGTGCATCGCATTGCAGAGCACAAAGCCTTCCTTGATCCCGCTCTCCCGCAGGCACTCCTCAACCTCCGGCGTGATATTTATGAACTCCCGCCTCTTCCGCACATCAAACCAAAGCTCTTTCCTGTGACTATTCATAACCATAACTCCCGATTCATTGCCAACATCATCGGCCCGAAACTCGCCGCCTATCCAACGCCCCCAACATTGTAACGATTTCTCCGCTCCCTGTCATCGCCGCTGGAGCGGTGCGCAGCACCGCGCAGCGGAGGGATCTGGCCGCCATATATGACCAAAACCTCCTATCTTGACCCCGGCCCGAACACGGAACCGCCCGAAAAATCCCCGTGCCCTCCGGCCATTTGTGGCTATCCCTCATCCTGCGGTGCTGACAACCTCTTGTAAATTCGCCCATCTGCGGCTATCCTCATCACAATTTGAAAGGGCAATCGCTAATGCAGAAGCGAACCTGGGCGAAACTCCTTATCACCATAGTCCTGACCGCCGCTGTCGCCGCGGGAATCTATCGCCAGTGGTACTGGAAGGCGGGTGACGCCGGCCACACGTGGGGCAACGGCAGACTGACTACCTCTGAGAGGGCCTACCACACAAATCGAATAAACGCCATCATTGAAACCTGGCAGCGTAGTCGCCGAGACACGGGACGCGCCGAAAAGGGCCGGTTTGAGGAATCCTACGGAACTTGTATGATCATTGACCTGGACAAAGACGCGATGTGGATTGAGGATAACGGTCAAATCCAGCCGGACAACTACACCGAATTCCCCACCAAAATGAAATGGGTCCTCCTCCACAAGACTCCACAAAGCGACAGCGAGCTCCCAGGCCAAACACGCCTGCGAATCCGCGGCGGCAACTCGAGCCAGGACTATCCCGAAAAGTTCTGTCTCGTCGGCGCAGGCCGGGGCGCCGGCCATCTGTACTTTGAGTTCAGCACCAACAGCAGAGGCAGCGGCTCCGGCTCAGGCAAATTTCTCCCGCAGTCCCGCCAGTCTTCTGCCCCCGAGCCGAACGATTCCTATGGCTCCCTTATCGTCAGCGACTCCGAATATGAGCAATACCGCACCTCGTTGCTCTCTCGTGACCCCAACGCACCCGCCGAGCCTGTGGACTCGTCGCCCTTTGCTCAAAACAAGGCAGCCTGGCGAAAAATCGAAAAGCCCCTCTACCAGCAGATCGAGGAAGAAGTCTCCTCCGCCGGCTTTGGGCTGCACGACCTTACAGTCGAACCAGGCCCCGATTTCTCCGCCGCCCACGCCGACCTCACCGTACATACCGAAGGTGTCCTCAGAAGAATCTTTTCCCTTGGGGGCTACTTCTGGGGCAACATATATCTTAAAATCGACTACCTCGGCGATGATATATGGTATGCAAAAATCGCCCCGCATCCACAGCGCGGCACGATGCCGCGCAGGGATAAATTCGACCTCGAATTCCTCATCTGCCCGACAACCCCAATATCGGATTCGCATCGCACCGAGCTGCTCGAAAAAGCAAGAATGATCCAACCCGATGCCGCAGTCATCGCACAGTCCAAATGGAAAGTCGCCCTGCCAAACGGCGCAGCCGTCGGATTCATCGGCATCTGCGAAAACCCCAGCGCCGGGAAGAAATGGTGGGGACCCGACGGCTCACCCCTCAATTACGCGCCCTACTTCAACTCCGAGGCGTATGACGCCCCTCGTGAGGACAGAAAGATATACGAGATAGCCTGGAAGGTGGAATTCCCGCAAATGCCGAACGGCAGCAGCGGCGGGGGGACCCAGACCAGCCTCGACGGCTGCGTCGGCTCTTACAGCCGCTCCATCCGCGACAAATACGGAAACCAGATATACAATCTCAATGCCGAGGGCTGTGCCTTCGAGCAACCTCGTGCAAAAACCACGCTGCATCTCGGCATAAGCGTCGGCGACGGCCAATATCAGAACGTCACTTTCGAGAACATCTCTCTCGTCCCCGGCCAGGATCAGGGCTTCAAGATACTACTTCCCGACCAGCAGCCTTAGCTGCCGAACCCTGCAAATACACGCCGGGCATAAGCGCTGCTCTGTTTGAAGGCCTCCACCGTCGCCATCGTCTTAGGCGTCCCCTGCTCCACCGCCTGCTCAATCACGATATGAGGCCGAACTCCAATCCCCAGAAGATATTTCGCCAGCCGCGGGTAATCGATGTCGCCCTCGCCGAGCGTCTCGCTCCAGATATTCTGCGCCGATTGCCGAAGATGAAGCTCCGTTATCCGCGGGCCGTAAAGCTTCAGCACGTCGAACAGCGCAACCGCCGAATTCCCCGCGCCGCGATATACCCAGTGGGCATCCAAGCACAGCGTCACGTATTTCGGATCCGTCCCAGCCATCATGTGGTGGAACTCCCTCGCCGCGTTGCGAAGCTCGATATCGTGATTGTGATACGCCAATACCAGCCCCACCTCCTTTAGCTCCCTGCCTAAAAGCTCAAGCATCTTCGCCTGAACCTCAAGCTGCTCGTCGTTCTTATTCTCCGGCCCGCCCCACTGAATCGGGCTCGGATTCGTCACGATTATCCGCGTCCCGATGCCCTTGGCCTTCTTTGCAATCGCCAGCACTTCATCGACGCTCTTACTTGCCGTCTGGGCCTCGTGCAGCACGCTATTGACATAGAGCGACCGCATCTCCAGGCCGTGCTTCTTCAACAGACCCGCCAGCTCGTCAATCTGCTCCGGCGCCGTAACGAGCGGCTCATAGCCGTCCATCCCGCTCGCCGCAACCTCGCCAAGCCCCGTATCGAGCAGCTTATTGAAGTCCTTGCCCTCTCTCTGGTAGAACACAAGCCACGGATACTGATTGCACGCCAAGTGCAGCTTGCCACGCTTTTTCTCTTCCGCACCCGCCGCCGACCCAACCCCCGCCATCATCGCCCCGCCAACCACCGCCATTTCACCAAGAAACCCCCGCCGAGAAACTCTATCGTCCAACATAACAATCACTCCCACACAAAAAACTCATTCGCCACTTGCCTTTTGGCGGACGGCAGCGCAAAAAACGCCTGCCGGCCACACCCGTCCAAAGTCCCATTTGCGATTCTCAAATCTCAAGTGCTTCTCTGTCTTTGACCAGCTTAACATTACTTCCCAAAAGCTCAAAGTACTTCTCAGGGAAAAAGGTGTGGATAGGGATTATGCACTTGGGCCTTATCGCCGCGGCAAACTCTCGCCCGGCAAGCAAAGTAAGCTGTTTGTGCGTTTGAAATTGGGTTTGATTGGGTTTGTTTTGGGTAATGTTCGTTGGTCATTGTTCGTTGTTCGTTGGCATAAGCCTTTATTATTCCTGCACTTATGTTTATATTGCCCATTTTGAAATTGGCTTTGTTTTGCAAAAAACAGGCTGATTTGTAGAGGAGTCTCTACAAGTGTAGAGGTCAGGCAAGCTGGGCGGGATGGGCGGGCAGGGCAGAAGACAGAAGACGGGAGACAGAATCCAGAAGAGAGATTCCCAATGAATCTGGATGTTCGCTTTACTGCGACTTCGCTTAGACATTGATCACCTCCTATTTTGTTAGATGTATATTATACATCGTGCGGAGTTGGGTGTCAAGGAAAATCCCCAATAACCGCAGACGCCGTCCTGAGCTTGCCCGTCCCGGGAGGCTTGCAGAAGGGACGACTATGTTCACGCCGCGATATATCGCCCGCGTAAAGGATTATGTTTTTCGTGGCACGGGCATCTTGCTCGTGTTTCCGCAATTTATTGCGGGGTAACCTTACCAAATTTATTTGGGGGTTCTCTCTTCCACAATTTTGTCGCGCGGTCTCTCTTTCCCAATTTCATTGTCCTTGATCCCTAAGCGACACCGGTCACCCCGAGTCCGGGCTTCAGACCTCACCGGACCGACTGACATCAACTGCCGTTAGGTCGGCTGATTTGACTGCTCAGCTAGTTTCACTGCATCGCGAATCATTTCACAAGCAGGCTCCACGGCAGCCGCCAGGTTAGCGTTTGTGGGGTCGTAGGATGCGGCCGTAACGGCAGCAAGATCTGTCGGCAGAGCAATACCTGTCCCGCTCGGTTTTACAATAAATGCTCGCCGCCTACCCAGCTTTCCGGCAAACAGGCCGAGTTCAAAAATCACATTATCGCGTGCTACATGCTTTTTTTCCCCTCTGGTAATGAGTTCGTCATCCGCACTGAACACAAATATGCCGAAATCGTACTTGCTAACTGCGTTTTCAAGGGCTTCCAACGTTTGGGTTCCCAACCCAAATACGCCACCTTGGTTCCAGACTTCGACACGGAATTGCTCCGAGAGGCTTGCTTGTATCTTCCTCGCAATCGACAAGCCCTCGTTCGACGAACCAATGAATATGCGGGGCTTTTCAGGTTTGAAGGACTCAGCAATATGTAGGAATTGTTCAATTGTGTTTTCGATTTGGTCTCGCCTATTTGCGAGAACCTTAATATCGTACGATTGTCGAAGTTTTCCCGCAATAAATGCCAAATCGTGGATTGAACGGGCCATCCTACTAATCACATACTCTTGTCGATGTTGCTCCCCGGGAACCAGATTCTTTCGTGTAACGGCATTATCATACTTTAGCCCCAAACGCCTCCGCCATTCAATGATTGAGGCTCTGCTGCTATTGATAGCGTATGCGAACTCGATCTTCGCGATTTCTTCTTTGCCGTCCGTAAACATCAACATGACAGTAATCTTCTCTCTAAACCTTTCCATCAATGACACTGCGCTCGGAATATCTTCAAAGAGAATGAATGTTTTCTCTGAACCGAGGGCTCTATTCAAGTCGTCAACATCCGTTGCGTAAAGGTTTCCGCTCCATTCTATGAAGTTGACGGCGCTTCCCCTCGCTAATCTGCCCGCAAATTCTTCAGGCGATAAAAACTCGTATTCTAGGGTGCGTTTTCCTCTATCGCCCTCTTCTTTCCTTGGCCTACGGGTTGTAATTCGCTGCAATTGTTCAAACGGCAGTCCTCTTTTTTCTACTTCCTTCAGAAAAGTGGTCTTTCCTGCACCTGGAGGGCCGCAGAGGATGAAAATGTGTCCCATGGCAATACCTCTACATGACTTCACTAGTACCGCATTTCGTAAGTCCCGCTACTATGCCGTCATTTCGACCGGAGCGATGCGCAGCATCGCGCAGCGGAGAAATCTATTCTTATGACATACGGGGTTCTTCGCATAGTCGCCCTATTTA
>Ga0315288_10007657_pt1 | contig 13677 bp, 16 predicted proteins | sample YL17G11_20_MG_FD_203454 | JGI IMG/M metagenome (GOLD analysis project Ga0315288, IMG submission 203454) | Sediment microbial communities from Yellowstone Lake, YNP, Wyoming, USA - YL17G11_20 | ecosystem: Environmental > Aquatic > Freshwater > Lake > Sediment | place: USA: Wyoming | collected...
TGCTCTCCCCACGACGCCGCTCAAAACATTTTTAATTCCCGTTAAAGAGAACGTGGTGAAGGAGCGAGCATCAAGAAAGCCCCGGGTGATCCTGGGAGTCCCGGCCTGCGATTTCAAGGCGCTCAAGCTTCTGGACAAGATTTACCAGGACGAGGGACTGGCCGATCCTTTTTACCGGGACAACCGGGAGCAGACGATTCTCATCGGAACGGATTGCTATGAGGTCGGCCCCCATTGTCACTGCACCGCTTACGGCATCGAGCCGGTCGTGACCGAGGATGCGGATATTTCTTTGACGGCCATCGGAGATCACGTCCGGCTAAAACCCCTGAATTCCCGCGGAGAAGCGTTTCTGAAAGACATCTCAGGCTCCGGGAAATGGCCTGAGCGCGAAGAGTCCGCCGCCGAGCAGGAAGGCGTTACCTCAAGGCGCGAGCGTGCCAGAAAACAGCTTGAGACGTATCATGAAGGCCTGCCGGATTTAAGATCCAGCCAGGAGAGGATCCGCCGGTCGGGCGAGGGCGTCTGGAAAAAATACGCAGAGAAATGCGTCGTCTGCGGAGCCTGCGCCGTGATCTGTCCCAGCTGCAACTGTTTTTTGCTGATCGACCGGAAACACATGGAAAAAGTCCGGAGCTGGGATGCCTGCCAGTATCCGTCTTTTGAGAGAGTGGCCGGTGGGGAGGACCCCTTGAAAAAGCACAGCGTTCGTTTTCAGAACCGATACCTCTGCAAATACCTCTTCAAGCCGGAAAAATTCGGTCTTTTGGCTTGCACAGGCTGTGGCCGCTGCATCGACGCTTGTATCGGCAAAATCAATAAAAACGAGGTTGTCCGTGCCCTCTGACGGAATGATTTCTTACAGACCGATTCCAGCCCGGGTGGAGAAAATCATCTCCGAATCTCCCACCATCAAGAGCTTCGTCTTGAAACCGGAAATTCCCCTGAGCTTTGAGACCGGACAGTTCATCGAGCTGACGCTGGACGGCATCGGCGAGGCGCCGTTCACGCCATCCTCGTCCCCCACCCAGAAAGAGCGGCTGGAAGTGACTGTGATGAGGGCCGGATACATAACGGAAAGAATGCACGCCCTCCGGGAAGAGGAAACCGTCGGTCTTCGCGGTCCCTTCGGCCGAGGATACCCCGTGGAAGAATATTACGGGAAAGAGGTCCTCATCCTGGGGGGAGGGGTGGGGCTGGCTCCGCTGCGCTCACTGCTCTACACCTTGATCGAGCAGAAGGACAAGATCAAAAAAATCATCCTCTGTTACGGCGCCAAAACCCCGGAGGACATTATCTTTAAAGATCTGTTCCCCCGTCTCAAGGACGTGCCCAAGTTGGAAGTGCACCGGAGCGTGGACAAGGCAGATGAAACTTGGACGGAAACCGAAGGGGTTGTGACTGTGCTCCTCAAAAAGATCTCCGTCGATATTGTTAATTCGGCGGCGATCGTCTGCGGCCCTCCGGTGATGATGAAATTCGGCACCTTGAGGCTCCAGGAGATGGGCTATCGGGACGATCAAGTCTATCTCTCCATGGAAAAAAACATGTCCTGCGGGGTTGGCAAGTGCGGCCATTGTGCCATGGGCGACCTCTTCGTCTGCAAGGACGGCCCCGTTCTAAAATATTCCCAAATTCGGGATTATCCCCAGAAATGGAAGGTTGAAAAGCTGTTCTAAATGAGTCGGAAAATATTGATCGACCTCAGCATCTGCCGGAGCTGCCCGGATTGCCGAGTGGAGTGCCGATACAGCTATCACCCCGTCAATAACGGGATGAAAGACTTGCTGGAACGCGCTCTTTTTCAGGTGACCTGCCGGAAATGCGAAGACGCCCCCTGCATGGCCGCCTGCCCCTCGGAGGCCTTGGAAAGAAACGCGCAGGGCGTTATTGAGCGATCAGTCATGCTCTGCATCGGCTGCAAATCCTGCGTAGTGGCCTGCCCGTTCGGGACGCTCATGACCCATATGTTCGACTTCAAGAAACCCGTTTGCGATGTCTGCCGGCTTGACGACGCCGCCGTAAGTTTAAAGTGCCAGGAGACCTGTCCCAAAGGCGCGATTCGGCTCGTGGACATGGAAGAAAACGCGGCTGAGAATATTTATAGGATCAACGACAGGCTGCTGGTCAAGGAATTGACCTGGGAAAAATTGAAAGGGGGCTGCTAGAGAGAGAATGGTCAACGAGTTGTTCTTTTTTTTCATTTTTCCGGGACTCTTGTTTTCTTTCGCCGCCGGGAGCCTCTTGTCCTGGTTTGACCGGAAAATCACCGCCCGGGTGCAATTCCGTAAAGGCCCTCCCCTGCTCCAGCCGTTCTATGATTTTGTGAAACTTCTGGGAAAGGAGGTCATCCTTCCCCAGCGGGGTTCCAAAGCCGTTTTCCTCATGATGCCGGTGATCGCCGTTATCGGCGCCACGGCCGCTGCAGTTTTTATCCTCCTTCCCCTTTTCCGGATCAGGACCGGATTCGCCGGCGACATCCTGGTGATCATTTACCTGCTCAACATTCCTTTCCTCTCTCTGATCATTGGGGCGGCCGCTTCGGCCAATCCGTTCTCGGCGGTCGGGGCTTCGCGTGAAATCAAGCTCATGGTGAGCTATGAGATTCCCTTTTTGTTTTCCCTTCTTATCCCCGTCATGAAATCCGGAATGAGCATCCGCCTTTTCGATATTCTCCAATTCCAGGCGGAGCGTGGAGCCGTCATCGGATCGATCTCTGGTGTCATAGGTTTCCTGGTGGCGGTTTTCTGTCTTCAGGCCAAGCTGGGTTGGGTTCCCTTTGACCTGGCCGAAGCGGAAACAGAGATCTGCGAGGGCATCGTCCTTGAATATTCAGGGGCGCCTTACGCGTTGATCAAACTGGCCCGGCATGTCCTTCTCTTGGCTCTGTCGTCGCTCCTTGCGGTGATGTTTCTGGGGGGATTTGATCTTCACGGCCTCGGTATCCTGTGGTCGATATTGAAGCTTCTGGTGGTGGTCCTGCTTCTGACCCTGATCCGGAATACCAATCCCCGGGTGAAAATCGCCCAGGCGATGAGATTTTTTTGGATCGGCCTGAATCTCCTGGCTGTCGCCGGAATCATTTTGGCCGTCTTGAAATTATAGGAGTCCAGCGTGGGTTTGCGGGAGTTTTGTTTCAAAAAGTCCCTGTGGCTGTTTCACTTCAGCGCCGGGTCCTGCAACAACTGCGATATCGAGATCCTGGATTGCCTGACGCCCCGCTTCGATGTCGAGCGGTTCGGCATGCAGCTGGTGGGGAGCATCCGCCACGCCGACGTCATCCTCATCACCGGTATCGTAACGCATAAAACAAAAAAAAGGCTGCAGGAAATCTACCGCCAAGCCCCCAAGCCTATCGTTGTCTTGGCCATCGGCGCCTGTCCCTGCAGCGGCGGTATTTTTGCTTCCGGTTACAATTTTGCCGGCCCCCTGGATAAAATCGTCCCGGTGGACGCCTACATTCCAGGCTGCCCGCCCAAACCGGAAGCCATCCTGGCCGCCGTCGCCAAACTGCTGGGAAAGAAAGAGGGATGAGCATGGATCCGAAAACCTTGCTGGCCGATATGAAAAGCCGGTTCCCGGACGCCCTTGTCGAATATCAGTCCTTGAGGGAGAAGCGGATCTTGATGCGCATCAAAAAAGACGCTTTGACCGCCATCGCCGCCTTTCTTTTCAAAGACCGGGGCCTTCGCTTCATCATTGCATCCGCCCTGGACCTCGAGGGAGGTTGGGAGATCATCTATCATTTCAGCCATGACCCCAGCGGGTTGATCGTCAACCTGAGCGTTGTCCTGGAGCGGGACACCCCCCAGGTCGAGTCCCTGGTGTCCGTGTTCGAGGGCGCAGAATGGATCGAGCGGGAGATGTACGAGCTCTTCGGGATCAAATTCCTGCATCATCCCAACCTGGAAAAATTTCTTTTGCCCGAGAATTGGAAGGCGGGACAATTTCCCCTGAGGCGGGATTTTCCGAAGGAGAGGGAGAACAGCTGAATGGGCAAACGGTCGTTCATCACCATCGGCCCCTACCATCCTCTGCTGGAGGAGCCGGAATTTTTCAAGCTCTATTGCGACGGAGAAACCGTCAAGGAAGTCGTCTGGGAAGCCGGCTACAACCACCGGGGGATTGAAAAGATCAGCGAGAGCAAGACCTTTGAGCAGGTGATCTTCCTAGTCGAGCGGATCTGTGGCATCTGCTCCACGTCCCACCCTTTCGCTTATGTCAATGCCCTTGAGAGCATTCCCGGAGTGGACGTTCCCCTGCGTGCCCGCTATATCCGGTCCATCATCGGGGAACTCGAACGGGTGCACAGCCATCTGCTCTGGGTCGGATTGGCCGGCCATTTCCTGGGCTACAATACGGTCTTCATGTGGGCCTGGAAATACCGGGAGCCTATTCTCGACATGTTCGAGATCATCACCGGCAACCGAAATAACTATGCGATGTTCACCATCGGCGGCGTGCGGCGGGACATCGATGAGGGACAAATCTCCCTTTTAGCGAAAGTGCTGGACGATCTACGGCCGAAAGCCGACCTCATCAAAGGGGCGGTCATGGACGACCCGGTGATCCACGCCCGGACCAAGGGGGTCGGTGTTCTGACCAGGGAGGACATCCTTGAATTCAATGCCGTCGGCCCGACGGCGCGCGCCTCGGGAGTGGACATCGACGTGAGACGTGATGACCCCTACGCCGCCTACGATCTTGTGGACTGGAAAGTCATCACGGCCCAGGGCGGTGACGTCTTCGCCAAGGCGGAGGTCAGGATTCTGGAAATGTATGAATCCATTTCCATCATCCGCCAATGCCTGGACGGATTGAAAAAGATCAAGAAGGGTGAAATCAGAGCCAAGGTGAAGGAGATCCCGGCAGGGATCGGCCTCGGACGCCATGAAGCGCCGCGCGGCGAGGTCTTCCATTTTGTCAAAACCGACGGTTCCAACTCGCCCGTCAGGCACAAGATCCGGGCACCAAGCTACGTCAATATCCCGACGTTCCGCAGATCCTGCGTCGGGCAGAGTATCTCCGATGCGGCCATTTCCCTGGCCGCCGTCGACCCGTGCTACTGTTGCACGGAACGGGCTATTTCTGTTTACGACGAGGCGAGCGGCCGGAAAACATTCAGCGGAAAGGACCTGGTCCGGCTTTCTCAGGAAAAGACGGAAAAGCTGAAAAAGGGGATGTGATGGAAGCGGTCTATTTCACGGTTTTTCTGCCGTTGCTGGCCGGTTGCCTGTTGCTGGCCTTTCCCGAGAAATGGAGGACTTTCAAGAATCTCGCGGCTTTGGTCGTGATTGCGCTCTCTTCGGTCTATGCCTATATTCTCTTCCGGGCCGACGCTCAGGCCGTCTCCCTTTCCCTCCCCGGCTTTCTGGGCCCCTCCGAAGAGTTGAACCGGATGCTCGTCTTTGCCGTCGATCCCCTGAGCAAAGTCTGTACCCTGTTCATCGGTTTTTTCTCACTGGTCATTCTGGTTTATTCGTTCTCTTATCTCTCCCCCAGCCACCGGGTCAAGAGCTATCCTTCTTATTTCATCATGTCGAGCGGGGCAGCGGCCGGCGCCGTACTCACGGATCATTTCCTGGTCTTCCTGTTTTTCTGGGGCATCCTGGGTTTTACCCTCTACCGGCTGATCAGCGGGTTCCACGAGGGCGGAGCCGCCGCCGCCAAAAAAACATTCATCATGATCGGCGCTTCGGACACCCTGATGATCATCGGCATCGCCCTGTTGAGAATCCTGGGCCGGAGTTATCAATTGTCGGCCATCCGGATCGAAGCCGGCGGCGCACTGCCGGCGATCGCATTTCTAACACTGCTCTTGGCCAGTATGACCAAGGCCGGGGCTTTTCCCGTTCACACTTGGATTCCGGATTATGCGGAAAACGCTCCCGCTTCTTCTTCCGCTTTCCTCCCGGCCTCCCTGGATAAGCTTCTGGGGATATACTTTCTAGCCAGGATCTGCCTCAGCCTTTTCAGGATCCATTCCTGGATGACATTGCTCCTGATCCTCGTCGGCGTTGTGACCATCATCACCGCCGTCATGATGGCTCTTGTCCAGCACAATTACAAAAGACTTCTCGGCTACCATGCTGTCTCCCAGGTCGGCTACATGGTCCTGGGCCTCGGGCTGGGGACGCCGCTCGGCATCGCCGGAGGGCTTTTTCATATGCTCAACCACGCCCTCTATAAAAGCGGATTGTTCCTGACGGCGGGCAGCGTGGAAAAAAGGACGGGGAAAAACGATCTCGGCGAAGTCGGAGGGCTCTCAGGCCAAATGCCTCTAACGTTTGCCTGCGCGCTCGTTTTCGCCCTGTCGATATCCGGAATTCCCCCGTTCAACGGATTTGCGTCCAAATGGATGATTTACCAGGCCTGCATCGAGTTCGGCCGAGGAGCCGGGCTGGTTCATCAGCTGTGGATGGTCTGGCTGGGCCTTGCGGTTCTGGGATCCGCCCTGACGCTGGCCAGCTTCGCGAAATGGATTTCCGGTATATTTCTGGGGAGAAAAAGGCCCGAGTTGTCCGGGGTGAAGGAAGTCGGTTTTTTCATGGGCTTACCGCAATTTCTCCTGGCTCTTGTTTGCATCGTCTTCGGCGTAGCGGCCGCTTCCTTCGCCGTGCCGGTGTTCGTTTCCCCGGCCGCCGGCAGCCTGGTCTATACGGGGATCTGGCCATCCCAGGCGGTGATGTTCTTGATTCTCGTCTCCATTCTTCTGGGTTTGGCGATATATTGGGCGCTCCGCCCGAAAAAATTCCGGACCGAAGAAAGCTTTATCGGAGGAGAATCCGTTCAGGAGGATAGCTCGTTCTCGGTCCTGGAATTCTACAAAACCATCTCCGGCTTCAAAGGACTTTCCTTTTTCTACCGGAAGGCCGAAGAGAAGCGGTTCGATGTCTATGAGCTCACGAAAAACGGCGTTCTCAGGACCCACTCGATTTTCAGCCGTTTCCATTCGGGAGTCCTTTCTTCCTATCTGATTTGGGTGATCGCCGGCCTGGTTGCCGTCTTTTTATTTTTATGGATGAGAGTATGATATGGAAGGCATTTTGATCGCCGTCTTGATTCTGATGATGGCCGGCGCCCTTTATGCGCTGGAAGCCAAGGATCTGCTCTCGGCCGTCGTTTCCTACGGCATCGTGGGATTCGGGCTGGTGATTTGTTTTCTGCTCCTCCAAGCGCCGGACCTGGCCATCGTTCAGATCATCATCGAGACGATTTCGCTCATCATCATGATCGCCGTGATCCTCAACAGCACCCGGGAGGAAATCGCCTCGCGCCAGCGTTCCTTTGTCGTTGCGGCGATAAGCCTGATTTTCGCCCTTTTCTTCCTTTACATTTTTAATCAGGCCACGGGAGCGTTGAGCCGCTTCGGCGAACACACCATGCGCATGGCCTCGGCGTATGTCCAGGGTGCAGCCGCAAAAACCGGAAGCGCCAACTTGGTGACGGGGATCGTTTTCGATTTCCGGGGCTACGACACGCTCGGCGAAGCCACGATCCTGTTCACGGCCGTCATGGGCGTCCTGACGGTTCTGAGGCTGAGAGGCCGGAAAGCCGCAGGCAAAAAGGAAGGCGCGGAATGAAAGGCATCACCGTCATCGTCCGCAAGGTCAGCCAGCTCCTTGCCGGCGTGGTTTTCCTCTACGGGATCTACATCATCGTCCACGGCCACTTAACTCCCGGAGGAGGATTCGCCGGCGGGGCCGTCATCAGCGGCGCCTTTGTTCTGGTGATCCTTTCTTTCGGGAGCGAGATCCAGAAATTGAATAAAAGCGAAACGCGTTCCTCACTGCTCGAGAGCACGGGAATCCTGCTTTTTCTCCTCATCGCCGCGGCCGGCTTTTTCCTGGGTTCCGCCTTTTTTTTCAACTTCCTGCCCAAGGGAACCGTGGGCAAGCTCCTCAGCGCCGGATTCATCCCGCTCTTCAATATCGCGGTCGGCATCGAAGTGGCCGCGGGTTTGCTGACGATATTCCTGGCCTTGCTCATTTATAAGGATGAGGAAGATCGATGATTGTCTATCTTTTATGCATGCTCTTGTTTCTCATCGGGCTCTATGGGGTCCTGGTCAAACGCAACCTCATCAAAATCATCATCGGCCTGGCCATCATGGAATACAGCCTGAACCTGTTCCTGGCCCTGATCGGCTACGTGCGGGGAGGCACGGTCCCCATCCTTTCCCAGGACTTGAAGACTTCCGTCTTCGTCGACCCGCTGCCCCAGGCCCTGGTCTTGACGGCCATCGTCATCGGCCTGGCGACCACCGCGCTTCTGCTGGCCGTGGCCATCCGCATCTATAAAAAATACCACACCTTCGATATCCGGGAGATCAAGAGGCTCAAGGGCTAGAACCATGGATTATCGCTTGCCATTATTCGTCATCATTCCTCTGGGGGCGGCCTTCCTCATCCCTCTTCTGGCCAAGCTCTTCAAGCGGGCCGGGGAATGGATGGCGGTCCTCTCTCTGCTTGCGCTGTCGGGCCTAGCCGTCTATTTCGTCTTTTTGGAAAAAGGCGCCCGGGTGTATGAGGTGGGAGGATGGAGGCCGCTCGACGGCATCCCCATCGGCATCTATATGGTCCTGGACGGCCTGAGTATTTATCTCCTCTTGGTCATCAACCTGATCGGTTTTCTCTCGGCTTTTTATTCCCTCTCCTACATGAAGAAATTCACGGCGGAAAGCCTCTATTATACGCTCTTCATGCTGATGATCGCCGGCATGAACGGCCTGGTCCTGAGCGGCGATATTTTCAATCTCTTCGTCTTCATGGAGATCGCCGCCATCGCCTCTTACGCGCTGGTGGCGTTCGGCATTGAAAAGGAAGAGCTGGAAGCCTCTTTCAAATATCAGGTGCTGGGCGGCATCTCCTCGCTCCTGATCCTGCTGGCCATCGGTCTTCTTTACTGGCAGAGCGGAACACTGAACCTGGCCGACCTGGCCGACGTTTTACGGACGAACAGCAACCCTGTTTTCTCTCTCTTCATCCAAACGCTGCTCATCGCCGGCTTCGGCCTGAAAACGGCCATGTTTCCCTTCCACGCTTGGCTGCCCGACGCCCACTCTTCGGCGCCGTCTCCTATCTCCTCCATGCTTTCCGGCGTGCTGATCAAGGCCATCGGCGCATATGTTTTGATGAGGCTTTTCTTCAATATTTTCGCCCTATCCTACGATATAGCTTTGGTCCTGGCGATCATCGGGACCCTGTCCATGGTCATCGGGGTTCTTTTAGCCGTCGGCCAGTGGGATTTCAAGCGCCTCCTGGCCTACCATTCGATCAGCCAGATGGGTTATGTGGTCGTCGGCGTGGCCATGGGCATGATGATCCTGGCCAGGAACGGCGATCTTCAGGTCGCATCGTTGGCCATCGCCGGCGGCCTCTTTCACCTGATGAATCATGCGGTTTTCAAGAGCCTGCTCTTTTTGAACGCGGGAGCTGTGGAATACGCTGTGGGGACCAGGAATATGAAAGACATGGGAGGCCTGGCGGATAAAATGCCGGTGACAGCGGCCACATCGCTGAGCGCCTCCATGGCCATCTCCGGGATCCCCCCGTTCAACGGATTTTTCAGCAAATTGATCATCATCATCGCGGCGGTCCAGGCCGGCTACTACGTCCTGGCCTTCCTGGCGGTGTTCACCAGCATCATCACTCTGGCGTCCTTCCTGAAAATGCAGCGCTTCACCTTCTATAATAAGATTAAGTCGTCCTGGAACGGGACGACGGAGGTGCGGGAGGCACCGTTCTCCATGCTCTTTTCCATGGTCGTTCTGGCCGTGCTCTGTCTGGCCCTGAGCTTGCTGGCGATTCCCTCGGTGAGAGACGCGGTCCTGACTCCGGCCGTCAACGCCCTTCTCCAGGCCGGAGGGTATGGGACCGTGATTCTGGGAAAATGACATGAGAAAGCTCGTCCAATGGATTTTGCTCTTCCTGCTCTGGCTCGTCCTGACCTTCAATCTCGCCCTCCCCAATCTGATCGTCGGCGCGGCCGCCTCGCTCCTGACGGTCCTCATTTTCGGCCGCTATTTTGTCAGCAATGTGAAAAAAATCTTCCAGCCGAGAAGATACCTGTGGTTTTTTGTCTATTCATTCATTTTCCTCTGGGCCTGCATCAAGGCCAACGTGGATGTGGCCTACCGGGTCCTCCACCCTAAAATGCCGATCAGGCCTGGGATCGTCAAATTCAAGACCGTCCTGAAGTCCGAGATGGCCAGGACCATGCTGGCCAACTCCATCACCATGACTCCCGGCACGATTACGGTGGACATCATCGGCGACTATTTTTACATCCACTGGATTTACGTCCGGACTCAGAACCCGGAAGAAGCCGGCCAAGAAATCGCCGGTTCTTTTGAGAAATACATCCAAAGGATTTTTGAATGATCGACATTTTCCTTTATATCCTCATCGGCCTGAGCTTTCTCTGTCTCTACCGGGTGGTGAGAGGGCCGACCATCCCCGACCGCATGGTGGGCATCGACATCTTCGGCATTCTGGTGGTCGGCATCTGCGCTTTGCTGGTGATCAAGACGGAGCGGACCTTCATCCTGGACATCGGCATCAGTTGGGCCATCCTGAGCTTCATCGGGACTCTGGCCCTGGCCAAATACTTGTCAAGGAAAAAGCTAGATGAGTAACATCCTGAGCCTGATTTTCATCGGGATCGGCGTCCTGTTTGACTTCTTCGGCTGCTTCGGCCTGATCCGCCTCCCCGATGTCTATAACCGCCTCCAGGCGGCCACCAAATGCGTTACCCTGGGAACCTGGTGTATCCTGCTTGGGTTGTTCTTTCGCTACGGCGTTAGCGGGACGGGAATCAAAGCGTTGCTCTTTATCCCGCTTATCTTTCTGGCCTCCACCGTCGCCGCCCATGCGTTGATCCGAGGAACCTATCTCTTCGGCATCAAGATGTGGGATCGGAGCGTGGTCGACGATTATAAGGATGCGGTCAAATGAGGTATCCGAAATTACGGGAGATTCGGGAGGCCTTGGTTTCGCTCTTCTCCCGGCCTTACACGACGGCCTTCCCGGCCAAGCCTCACACGCCGGCGGAAAAATTCCGGGGCAAACCCGTTGTCGATGACAAAAACTGCGTCGGCTGCCAGACCTGCGCCAATGTCTGCCCACCGTCGGCCATCACCTTCCAGGATGACGCGGAGAAGAAGGTCCGGGTGATCCGCCGCGACTATGCTGTGTGTATCTTTTGCGGCCAGTGCGAAGAGCATTGCATCACCCGCAAAGGGGTGATACTCTCGGACAAAATCTTCGACTTAGCCGTCTTTGATCGCAGTCAGCTCGTGGAGCTCCAGGAAAAGGCGCTCCTGGTCTGCGAAAGCTGCGGCGCCATCATCACCACCAAAGAGCATTTCCTTTATCTCTACGACAAACTCGGGCCCAAAGCGTTTGCTTCAATTTTGAACCTGAATATGCTCAACGAACGCCTGCGTCTGGCGTCTGAAGAAGACATCAAGACAGACATCCGGGATGATCTGAAGCGGAAGGATATATTCAATATCATCTGCCCGAACTGCCTCCGCCAGGTACAGGTCAAAATCCTTACCTGAGGCTATTATCTTAGCTCTCTTCCATTTCTTTAGGGGGGTATTCTGGGAGCCTGGCAGGATAAGCTTCGCTCCCGTCGCTGCCCGGAAAAATTGCGCGCGAACCAAAAAGAGCAAAAATTCCTACGATCCGAGCAGGCTAACCTTATTTCAGGGCTTCTTTGACTTTCGACCCTATGTCCGCCGGGCTCAGGGCCACGTGAACGCCCGCAGCCTGGAGGGCTTCCATTTTTTCCTTGGCCGTTCCTTTCCCGCCGGCGATGATCGCGCCGGCGTGGCCCATCCTCCGTCCCGGAGGGGCTGTCTGCCCGGCGACGAAACCGACGACGGGCTTGGGAAATTCTTTCTTGATATAGGCGGCGGCTTCTTCTTCGGCTGTTCCGCCGATTTCGCCGATGATGATCACAGCCTCAGTCTCCGGATCGGCTTTGAACAGTTTTAAAAGTTCGATGTACTTGAGCCCCACGATCGGATCGCCGCCGATCCCGAGGGCGGTGGACTGGCCGAAGCCCTGTGACGATACCTGCTGGACCGCTTCGTAGGTCAAAGTTCCCGACCGGGAAATGATCCCGATTTTTCCCGGCTTATGGATATGGCCGGGCATGATGCCGATCTTGCACTTGCCGGGCGAAATGATTCCCGGCGTATTCGGCCCGACAAGAGAGACAGGCTTTCCCTGAAGGTAGGTCTTGACCTTGATCATATCGAGCGTGGGAATGCCTTCAGTGATACAGACGATGACGCCCACTCCCGCGTCGGCGGCTTCCATGACGGCATCCGCCGCGAAGAAAGGCGGGACAAAGATCGCCGCCGCATTGGCGCCCTGCTCTTTCACGGCTTCGGCGACGGTGTTGTAGATGGGGACGCCGAGATGAACGGTGCCCCCTTTACCCGGAGTCATTCCTGCAACCACCTTGGTTCCATACTCCTGCATACGCTGGGTGTGAAAAGTGCCTTCGCCGCCGGTGATTCCCTGAACCACAACCCTGGTTTTTTCGTCGATCAAGATGCTCATCGTTCTCTCCTCGTCCCTTATTTCACCAGCGCAACAACTCTTTCGGCCGCTTCTTTCATCCCGGAAGCGGCATAAAAAGCCAATCCCGATTCCTCCAGGATTTTCCGGCCGAGCTCGACGTTCGTCCCTTCCAGCCTGATGACGACCGGAATCTTTGTCCCCAGCTCTCGAGCCGCTTTGACCACCCCGCTGGCGATCATATCGCAGCGGACGATTCCCCCGAAGATGTTGATCAAGGCGGCCTTGACGTCCGGGTCGGAAACCAGGATTTTGAAGGCGTTGGTCACGGCCTCCTCATTGACGCCGCCTCCGACGTCCAGGAAGTTGGCCGGCATGCCGCCGGAGTACTTGATGATATCCATGGTGGCCATGGCCAGACCCGCTCCATTGACCATGCAGCCCACGTTTCCGTCCAGCTTGATGTAATTCAGGTTGTATTTGGACGCTTCCACTTCCAGCGGCGACTCCTCGTCAAGATCCCGCATGCTCAAGATGTTAGCGTGGCGGGGAAGGGCGTTGTCATCGAAATTCATCTTGGCGTCGAGCGCGAGGACACGGCCCTGTTTGGTCACCAGCAGGGGGTTGATCTCGGCCAGCGAAGCATCGGTGGCCTCGAAGGCTTTATACAGGCTCATGATGAACTTGAGCGCCTGTTTGTGGGTTTCTCCCTCCAACCCCAGCCGGAAGGCCAGCTTTCGGGCCTGGAAACCCTGGAGACCGGCGCCGGGATGGATGTATTCTTTAAAAATGAGCTCGGGCCTCTCCGCAGCCACTTTTTCAATCTCGACTCCACCCTCTGTTGAAGCCATGATGACGGCCGCTTCTCTCGCCCGGTCGATGACGATACCGAGATAGAGCTCTTTCTGGATATCGAGGGCTTCCTCCACCAGAAGCCTTTTGACTTTCTTCCCCTCGGGCCCTGTCTGGTGGGTGATGAGCGTCATGCCGATCATCTCTCCGGCCAGTCGTTCGGCTTCCGCCGGCGTCGGGGCGAGTTTGATGCCGCCGCCTTTCCCCCGCCCTCCGGCATGGATCTGGGCTTTCAGCACAACTCTGGGGCCGATCGTCTCGGCGATCTCCCGGACCCGGGCCGTTGTCTCGG
>Ga0315288_10007659_pt1 | contig 13676 bp, 10 predicted proteins | sample YL17G11_20_MG_FD_203454 | JGI IMG/M metagenome (GOLD analysis project Ga0315288, IMG submission 203454) | Sediment microbial communities from Yellowstone Lake, YNP, Wyoming, USA - YL17G11_20 | ecosystem: Environmental > Aquatic > Freshwater > Lake > Sediment | place: USA: Wyoming | collected...
CCCCTCATTCTGCACCCGGAAGCATTCCGACACCGCCGTCTCAATATCCCCGCCCTTGGAATGCAGGTGGAGATGCCGCCGCTCGAGGAGAAGGCCTTGAAAGAGGCCGGGTTCGAGGTTCAAAAAGCCAGGGATGATTCCACCTCGAGTTCAGGCCATATTCTTATCCTGGGAGAAGTGGAACGGGGGACGGATTTCGAGAAGGGGTTTCCCTGGGCGGAAGCGAAGATCCATGACCGCTGGGTGGCAGACCCCTTTGATGATGACCGCGGGGTCGCGGTCCAGGTGAAAGGCCTGGGGCTGGTAGTCATCGGGGGGTGTTCTCATGCCGGGATTATCAATACGGTCAACCAGGCGCGGAAAGTGACGGGAATGAACAAGGTTCACGCAGTTTTGGGCGGGTTTCACCTTACAGGGCCGATTTTTGAGCCCATCATTGGCCCGACCATCGAGGAGATGAAGAAAATCGGGCCAGATTTTATTGCGCCCATGCATTGCACGGGGTGGAAAGCGATCAACCAGTTTGCCGAGAAGATGCCCGCACAGTTCCTCCTGAATAGCGTGGGGACCACTTATGTCTTCCAATCCTCTTAGGGCCCAAGGGCGCCCCCGGATAGAGAACGGGAATTCCCCCCTGAAGGGTATATTTTTTATTTTGCAGTCTTGATGGAATCGCCAAAAATTTAAAAGACTCCCTCTCCCGTGAGGGACTGTGTCGCAATGTCATAGGGTATTGAAAAGAACGAGATTGCCACGCTCTCCCGCCACGGCGGGATCGCTCGCAATAACGAAGAGGGATTACGGCACGGCTTCTGACAGGAGAGGATCGGCGTGAGGGTGAAGAAGGGAGTCATTTCAACCGCTTAAATATCGCCCTCTTCCTTTTTCCCCGCCTCAGCTGAGCTCGTCGCGGGCTCCCACGAGGGGAGGGGGAATTCTGCGAAGAAATTGAATTTGTTCAGATGGGGAAATCAGCAAGCGGGAGACCAGAGATCCCATTCGATGTCATTTTGCGAGACCTAAAGGGAGCGATTCCAAGATGCTGAAAATGAAAAGTGAAGACCTTATTCCCAGCAGGTATATGCAAACCTGCGATATTCCCATCGAAGAGTTTAAGGTCGAACCCTTCACCATGGTTATTTTTGGCGGGACGGGAGATTTAAGCAAAAGGAAACTCCTCCCGGCCCTTTTCCATCTCTACCAGGAAAATGAACTGCCCGGAGGCTTTTCGGTATTGGGCCTGGCCAGGTCCCCCATGAGCGATGAGCAATACCGCCGGCTGATCGAAGAAGCGGTTGAGGGGGCCCACGAAAACTCGTTTGACGCTCGGGCGTGGGAAGAGTTCAGCAAGCATTTATTTTTCCTTCCCGGAAATTTCGAGGGGAATGAAAATTATGAAAACCTTTGTTCGAAGGTGAATCAAATCGGAACCCCTTCAAGCCAGGGGCGCAAGGAGGTGATCTACTACCTGGCCCTTCCGCCGCAGGCAACTCCGCTGGTGGTTGGGCAATTGAGAAACCAGGGTCTCTGCCAGGGGGTGTGGAATACCAAGATCATCGTGGAAAAGCCATTTGGCCGGGACTTTTCATCTGCGGTGAAATTGAATGAGATTTTGAGGATTGCATTCGAGGAACATCAGATTTATCGGATCGATCACTACCTGGGGAAAGAAACGGTCCAGAATATCATCTTTTTACGTTTTTCAAACAGCATCTTCGAACAACTCTGGAATCGGCGTTATATCGATAACGTTCAAATTACGGTGGCTGAGGATTTGGGGGTGGAGAACCGGGCTTCCTTTTACGAACAATCCGGGGTGGTACGAGATATTGTGCAGAATCATATCCTGCAGCTCATTGGGTTGGTGGCCATGGAACCCCCGATCGGGTTTGCCGGAGATTTCATCCGGGATGAAAAAGTCAAAGTGTTCCGTTCGATTCACCCGATGGATGAAGAGTCCGTTGACCGTTTTGTGGTCTGGGGGCAGTATGGGCCGGGAAAAATTAGCGGGAAAGATGTCCCCGGCTATCGAGAAGAGAGGGGGGTAGCTCCTGATTCCAACACCCAGACTTTTTTTGCCGCCAAATTCCACTTCGCCAACTGGCGCTGGGCGGGAGTCCCCTTCTATGTCCGCACGGGAAAAAGAATGGCCAAACGCCTCACGGAAATCGCCGTCGAGTTCAATCAACCTCCCCTGCGGTTATTCGGGCGCACTTGCGATGTTTTAGAACCGAACGTTCTGGTGTTGACCATCCAGCCGGAAGAAAAGATCTCCTTGCGCTTCGGGGTGAAATATCCATACGCGGCCAATCAGATCTACTCCGTTCATATGGACTTCAGCTACCGGGAAACTTTTGGAGTTACCGTTCATCCTGCTTATGAGCGATTGCTTATTGATTGTATGAAGGGAGATTTAACCCTTTTTGTGAGGGAGGACCAGGTCGAAGCGATGTGGGAAGTGGTGGACCCGATTATTGCTCGCTGGGAGAGGATGCCGCCCACAAAATTTCCGAATTACCCGGCTGGAAGTTGGGGACCGGCGGAGGCACATCACCTGTTAGAGCAGGAAGGACGCCGCTGGATAACCGGCTAAGGACTGCATGATTCCCCAGGGTCAAAGAGTAATCGTTTTGCAAAATGAAGATGAGATGGCTGATTTCATGATCAAAAAATGGGTAGAGGTCTCTCAGGCGGCCATCGAACGAGAAGGATTTTTTAGCGCGGCGCTTTCGGGGGGAAAGACTCCCGTTCCTCTTTACCAGAAATTGGCCCTTTTTAAAAAGGGGCTGGACTGGGAGAAAACGCATATCTTCCTCGTGGATGAACGGTTCGTGCCGTTTCACCATCCCGACAGCAATTATCATATGTTGAAGGACACCTTCCTGGACCAGGTCCCAATTCCTCGCCAAAATATCCATCCGGTCCCAGCAGGAGAAGCGACTGCGGAGATTGCCGCCAGGAAATATGAAGAGGACTTAAGGACCTTTTTCAAATCATCCCCGGGGAAAATCCCCGATGTTGACTTGATCTTGCTGGGAATGGGGGAGGATGGGCATACCGCCTCCCTCTTCCCGGGTCGGCTGCCTTTCAACGAACCCGGACAACTCGTTGCGGCGGTCATGCTGGATGAAATGAGACATAACCGGATCACCTTAACCTTGCCGGTTATCAACCAGACCAAAACCATCATATTTTTGGTTACCGGGAAAAATAAAGCGGAGGTGCTGGGAAAAGTGATTTATAAAAAGGATTCCACCCTGCCGGCATCTTTAGTGGCCCCCAAAATGGGGAATTTGATATTCTTATCAGATTTGGAAGCGAGTTCACAGCTGTCCTATCACAAAGAAGGGAGCCAAGGGGATGCGTGTCGGAATTGCTGCAGACCACGGAGGGTTTGATCTTAAGGAGCAACTGGCCAGGATGCTGCGGGGCGCGGGGTACGAGGTGGCGGACTTTGGCGCTCACAAGATGTCTCCTGAGGATGATTACCCCGATTTTATCGTACCCCTGGCGAGGGCTGTGGCCAGAGGGGAGGTGGAGCGAGGGGTGGCTGTTTGCGGCAGCGGGGTGGGCGCCTGCGTGGCTGCCAACAAGATTCGAGGTGTGCGGGCAGCCCTGATTGCCGACATTTTTTCCGCCCACCAGGGTGTAGAGGATGATGAGATGAACATGATTTGCCTCGGCGGCCGGGTTACGGGATACGCGCTGGCCTGGGACCTGACCCGAGCTTTTTTAACGGCGCGCTTTGTCGGGGCCGAACGTCATCGACGCCGCCTGGCCAAAATTGCAGCGCTGGAAAGCGAGGGGAAATCGTAAGGAGAGAAAATCCCCGTCCCCACCGCGGAACCCTGCGCCTAAGACCAATCCCTCCGTTGCCATGGCAGGGCCCCCGGACCGGCGGACTTTTCTCAGCTTTGTAGACATCGGCGGACGGTACTCGGCCCTCTTCCATTTCGGGTCGGTGCCCGCAGCTTTGATGGGTGTAGATGGAGCAGATTTTCTGGGTCGGGCTTTGCGGATGATCCGTGATCACCCTTGCCCTACCCCTGTGTTACCTAGATTCCTACTGCCTCACCGAGAGTTTCCCCGTGATAGAATTCAAACAGAGAAACACTTAACCCGAGAATAACCACAATGGCGCCAAAAACCATTTTATTAACGGCCACTCCCGTCAGTTCCCGGAACCCCATCACGAATGGCGAGATGAATAACCAAATCCCCATCAACACCTGGAGCACCATCAAGCAGATTAGCGCTTTCATCTAAACTCGCCTCCCTTATACGCTCCTGCCTTAATTCACTCAGTAGTTGCAAAACTTTTCTCCGAAATTTAGTTTTCGCCCCTGCATTTAAAGGAGAATAACAGTTTTTTCGATGGTCACAGGACTTCACCCCTGGTATCCTTTGCCCCCCCACTCTAACCCTCCCCCTCGGAGGGGGGAGGGCAGATCGGAAGTAAGCTGCCGATTTTTCGCCTTATCTTTTTTGATTCCTAATATTCTTGATGGCCTTTTTTGAATTTGGATGCCTGGGCGCAAATTTATTTGTCGATTCCCGGCAGTCTATCAAGGCCAGAATCAAAGAAGGGGAGTTGCAGTCGAAAATGAACCTTCTATTCCTCCTAAATCTATCCCCAGCATTCAAGTTGTCCAGGAAAACGACGATGACCAAAGAGGAACCAGTGAAGTCGTTTATGAGGATTTGCGAAGCAAAAGTTGAAGGATTTATTTTTCATATTGAATACGAAAGAACCGGGCTCTGGCGCTGTGGAAAGTATTTGCAGAGATCCCCTTTAAGAGAAAAGTTGGATGAGCTCCCATAAAATTCCCCAAATCCGGAGATATTTTTTCCCCGCGATAACCCTCCTGGTTCTCATGCTTAAGCCGACATCGGCATTTGCCGATGAAAGGGGCTTTGCATACGGTTCTGTTCTCAAGTTTTCTGCCGGGATTGCCACGGCCGCATTGATCCACGAAGGCTCTCATGCGCTGGTCGCGGGGTTGACTGGCACTGACCTTAGCTGGAAAATCGGAACCTACAATCAGCCATTGGGATTTACGGAAAGAGCCAATAGTGATGCGAAGGGAGTAGCTATATATTCATCTGGTTTAATATCCCAAGCCATAGGTTCAGAGGTTATCCTTCGAGTGGACAAAATCGATAAAAATGATGCCTATGTGCGCGGGATGATGACGTGGAATTTCTTGAACCCTATAATGTATACCTTAGATTTCTGGTTTTTTCGAGTATCGAATAAGAGCAATGGCAACGGTTATCAAGGGGACCTGGAAGGCATTAAGCATTATTCCAATGATGCGCTGGCCAATGCATTTGCCCTCTCCATGGCTGCTATTGCTACGTATCAAGGATATCGCTTCCTGCAAACCCAGTCATGGGCTCCGGGTTGGTTAAGGGGGGATTTGGATAGGGTGAGCTTGGGGCCTCTGCCTTCTGGGGGATTAATCCTGATCTACAGATTTGATTTCTGACTATTAAGGGGATCTTTTTTTCTTTCCAGCCTACGCTTGAATAGCTTCATCGAAATAATCTTGCGAAGACCGAGAGATATTTCCTTCAGGCCAGCACGGGGCCTTGCGCTGGATGAGGATCCATCCGCAAAATAGGTTCAAGGGGCAATGTTCCTTAAGATGGCGAGTTTTTGAATCTGCCCTCCGCAATTCGTCACCTATCTTTTCCAATCCAAACCAGCCTTGATCTCATCACAGTCCATACCACAGACGCCTACCCGCAGAACACGAAATTTAACCTCATCCGGTGCGGTGATGGAGGGTCCTGGCCGCCCCACCAAATGCAGGGTGGTAGTTACGGAGGCAAAGGCAATCGCTTTCACCGGCTGCTCCCGAGGCTTATGATTACGGGCTTCCCCAGATCTTTCCTTTGGAATTACCTTCAAGATTACTAAAATGGTGGAAAATATTTATTTAAACCATCGAGCTTGGGCGGCTTTTCGGGCTATTTCTTTGCGTCTTTTCGGGGATAATTTTTTAGCCCGGGCTATCCCTCCTTTCAATCCTCCTAGGCGGCCCAAGGCAACGGCGGCAGGGTTCTTTTCTTTGTTAGGTTCTGGAGCAGGTTCTTTGGTTGCTTCCTGTACGATCCGGTAAGCAAGCTGGTTAATGCCGGCTGCTTTTTTCTTCTTAGTCATCCACAAAAGATAGCATGACTGCTCAAGCATGTCAATTAGGATAATTTTTCAAAATGACCCACTACCAACATTTTGACCTTCTTGACTTATTTGGCTGTTTCGTTACAATTTCAAATGAATTCTGATTTGGAGGAATGCATATGAAGGACGAATCCAAAACAAAAAAACAGCTCATTCAGGAACTCCGGGCTCTCCGTGAACGGTGTGCCGGACTGGAAGAATTAGCTGAAGAGCAAAGACGGACGGAGGGGTCTATTGCTCACCTGGCTTCCTTCTCGGACCTGAACCCGAACCCAGTCGTGGAGGTGGATTTCGCTGGAATCTTTCATTATCTCAATCCTTCCGCTAAAGAGCTATTCCCTGAGCTACAAACCGTGGGGCTTCGACATCCATGGTTCCAGAATTGGGATTCAGTGGCCGCCAATTTTACAGGGGGGTCGAAAGTTTCTTATCTCCGGGATGTTCAGATCGGTAATTCATGGTACGAGCAATCAATTTCCTGCCTTCGGGAACGCGGGCGTATACGCATCTATGGCATTGACATCACCCAGCGCAAGCAGATGGAGGAGAAACTCAAAAAGTCTCGTGATGAGTTAGAAATAAGGGTTCAGGAGCGAACTGCGGAACTTATGGACGTTGCTGGGGCATTGCAAGACGAAATGTCTGAGCGCAAGCAGGCTGAGGAAGCCTTGAGAGAACAATCGAGGATTTTAGAGGGATTCTTCTCTTCCACGATCACTCCTGTGGTATTTCTTAACCGGGATTTCAATTTTATTCGGGTTAATGAGGCTTATGCCAAAGCCTGCCAACGTGAAGTGTCTGAGTTTCCCGGCCATAAGCATTTTGAATTCTATCCTCATGAGGAAAATGAGGCCATATTCAGGCGAGTGGCGGAAACCAAGGTGCCATACCAAGCCATTGCCAAACCTTTTTCTTTTCCAGATCATCCCGAGTGGGGAAAGACCTATTGGAATTGGACCCTAACACCCATATTAGATGATGCGGGTGAGGTGGATTTTCTTGTCTTCTCACTGGAAGGTGTGACCGAACGGGTGCGAACGGAGAAAGCAAGGACCCGGCTCGTCCATATACTCGAAACAACGTCCGACCTCGTAGGAATGGCAAATTTGGATGGGCGGTTGTTCTACCTAAATAAAGCCGGTCGGAAGATGCTTGGTTTCGGTGAAGAGGAAGATATATCGGGAGTGAGGATATCTGACACTCACCCCGATTGGGCGAACGCCCTGGTTCTTACTGAAGGTATTCCGACCGCTTTACGGACGGGTCTCTGGAATGCCGAGACTACCTTTCTGAGCCGTAATGGAACGGAGATTCCTGTTTCTCAGGTCATCCTCGCACATAAAGGTCCGAATGGGGAGGTGGAGTTTCTTTCCAGTATTGCGCGGGACATCAGCGAGCGCAAGCGGGCTGAGGAGGCCGTGGAAGCCGAACGGAAACGATTCAATGACGTCTTGGAGATGCTGCCGGCTTACCTGGTGCTGTTGACGCCGGATTATCATGTGCCCTTTGCCAACCGCTTCTTCCGGGAGCGCTTCGGCGAGTCCCACGGCCGGCGCTGCTTTGAGTATCTGTTTGGGCGCAGCGAGCCCTGCGAGATTTGCGAAACCTATACAGTTCTGAAAACCATGGCGCCCCATGATTGGGAGTGGACCGGCCCGGATGGCCGCAATTACCATGTTTCCGACTTCCCCTTCACCGACACGGACGGCTCCACCCTCATCCTGGAGATGGGCATTGACATCACCGAGCGCAAGCAGGCGGAAAAGGCATTGAAGATGGCTTCTTTATACACCCGGAGCCTTATCGAGGCAGCCCTCGACCCGCTGGTCACGATCAGCCCAGACGGGAAAGTAATGGACGTGAATCGGGCCACCGAACTTGTCACCGGTGTTTCCCGTGAGAATCTTATCGGGAGCGATTTTTCAGATTACTTTACTGAACCCGGGAAAGCCAGGGAGGGATATCAGCGGGTGTTCTTGGAAGGATCGGTCAGGGATTATCCCCTGGTCATTCGTCACACCTCAGGTCTGATGACCGACGTGTTATACAATGCCACGGTTTACAGGGACGAAGCCGGGGAGGTGCAGGGGGTCTTTGCCGCGGCCCGGGACATCACCGAGCGCAAGCGGGCCGAGGAAGCATTGCAGGAATCGGAGAAGCAGCTTCGATATCTCTCTTCTCAGCTCATGGCCGCCCAGGAAATCGAAAGAAGGCGAGTCGCCCGGGAACTCCATGATGGCCTTGGGCAATACTTGACCGCCATCAAATTCAGGGTGGAGAGTTTCCTGCAAGAAATAAGCAAAAGCAGGATGAAAATAAAGGCCAAATCCCTGGAGGCCGTCATCCCCATGGTTCAGGAAAGTGTCCGCGAAATCCGCAGGATCCAGACAGATTTGCGGCCTTCCATCCTGGACGATCTGGGCATCTTGTCTACGATTTCCTGGTTCTGTCGAGAATTTCAAACCACCTACTCGCATATCCGTATCGAAAAAGAGATCGAGATACGGGAAGAGAATGTCCCAGATTCTCTGAAGATGGTGATTTATAGAATTATGCAAGAGGCTTTGAACAATATTTCCAAACACGGCCAGGCCGAGCTAATCCATCTCGCCTTTCGAAAAAGCGGCGGTGGGTTGGAATTATCCATTCAAGATAATGGTCAAGGATTCGATATGCCAAAGGTGCTATCTGTGGAAAGACCCAAGCGCGGATTGGGTCTTTCCAGCATGAGAGAACGGGCCGAGCATTCAGGGGGCTCCCTTTTGATAGAATCGGCTGAAGGGAAGGGGACGCTTATCCGGGCCGTATGGCCGATATAAGAGGAACGCCGAGACACGGAGACGCGAGGAAAGGGAGACGCGGTGAGGGGGAGACACGGGGAAAGCGAGACGCGGAGACGCGGAGACACGATGACACGGCGATGGGGAGACACGGGGAAAGCGAGACGCGGTGATGGAAAGAAAGCGTGACGCGGGGAAAGGGTGACGCGGAGACACGGTGACACGGGGACGGGGAGACACGGAGAGACGGTGACACTGATTTGTCAAGACGCCATGTGATCAGCCCAACATAATTAAAAGAAAGGCGTTTATGCACAATATCCGCGATTTTCGAGAGTTGGAAGTTTATCAACTGGCAATAAAATCAGCCATGCAGATTTTTGAAATCAGCAAACTCTTCCCAGCTGAAGAAAAATACTCACTCACCGACCAAATCCGTCGCTCTTCCCGTTCAGTCTGCGCCAATATTGCTGAAGCGTGGCGCAAGCGACGCTATCCAAATGCTTTTGTAAGTAAACTCAGCGACGCAGATGCTGAGTCCGCAGAAACACAAGTATGGCTTGAATTCGCAGTTAGATGCGGCTATCTTGACCGCGCTCTAGCAGATGAACTTAATAACGCTTATAACCACATCTTAGGAAAGCTGGTTAATATGCTGACTCGCCCAGGGGAATGGGTAATCAAGCAACAGCGTGATTGATACAGAGGTTCAGAAAATACCCTTCTCCGTGTCTCCCCATCACCGCGTCATCGTGTCTCCGTGTCTCCCCGTCCCCGCGTCTCCCTGTCTCCTTTTCACGGTGTCATTTACTGACGAGTCCTTTTCCCATGGCGAAGGCTACCAGAGCCGCGGTATTGTGAAGATCCAACTTTCTCATGAGGTTGGCCCGGTGGGTCTCCACGGTTTTTTTGCTGATACAAAGGTAATCGGCAATTTCTTTGTTCTTATAACCCTCGGCAATCAGCTTCAGAATTCCTCGCTCCCTCTTCGTGAGAGTTTCCCAGAGAGAATGAGTTTTAAGGGTTTTCCTTCCTTCCAGGTACCCCTCAATCAACTTTCCTGAAATTTCCGGACTGAGATAATGCTTCCCTTTTAGCACGCTCCTTATGGCCATGATCAGTTCGAGGTAACTGGCTTCCTTGAGGACATATCCATCGGCGCCAGCCTTCAGCGTGGCGAGGACGTATTCCTCCTCCCGGTGGACGGTTAAGGCAATGATCTTGGTTTGGGGGGATTGCTTCTTGATTGTTTCGATCACATCCGTACCATCCATCCGGGGCATGGATAGGTCTGTCAGGACAAGGTCGGGCTTACATTTTTCGATGCACCGGATTGCTTCCCGGCCGTCTCCCGCTTCTCCCACGATGTCAAATTCTTTGGCCGAGGAAAGCAGCGACCGTAATCCCTCGCGGATAATCGTTTGATCTTCAACGATCACCACTCGGTATTTTGGACCCATGAGCAGCCCTCGCCCTCCCTTTTCCAGGCGGTAAATACATGAATTTCGCGCCAAAAATACAGCGTAAGCCCTATTTACCATATTCTCTATCGTGAGTAAACTGAAAACAAAGGGAGGGGTGAACTGTGTTCAGAGCTATCATTGCAGAGGGGACCCCAGTTTTTCGGCAGGTGCTCATAAATATATTTCATTCTCGATTTCCATCCGTCGAATGGGCCGAGGCAGCGAATGGGAAGGACGCCATAGGTTTAATTGAAACCTTCCTCCCGGATCTTATCTTGGTCGATATTAAACTACCAGGTGGGAATGCGCTTGAGCTCACCCGGATGATAAAGATGCATCATCCGAAGGTCGTGGTCATCATCCTCGGCAGCTATGATTTCCCTGAATATCGGGATATGGCCAACCTCAAAGGGGCCGATTACTTTATTTACAGTATCGGCCTTTTCCTATCCGCATACCTGGGGCTCATCACCTCTCTTTACCCTTATGCCATCCCGCCGACGGTAACTTTAGAGCAGGCCGCAGCTCAGAGGGAAACCCTGTTCTTTACGCTCTGGGGAGTGGTGATTGTCCTGCCGCTGGTGGCAGGATACATCATTTATTCCTACTCCGTTTTTCGGGGAAAAGTGAGTCATGAAGAGTATTATTGATTGACAGAAATTCTACCCTCCCTCCCTTTTTCTCCAGTACTCGTACATCCGGAAAAGGATCTGGGCGATCTCGTCCAACCGATGATGGCTACGGATTCCTTCGTTTTGCAACTCGGAGATCGCCTGGCTCTCCCAGGAGGCATGGCCAGATCCCAGGATGACGGGGTTGCCGAATTCCTGCTGCAGCCCGTGGTATCCCCGCATGATCTTCTTTTCTAACTCCAGGAAGAGTTTTCTCCCCGGGGAAGCATCTTCCCCGATGAAACCGCGCCGGCCAAAACCATGGAGGACAAGGGCGTCCACCTCGCCGGAAGCGAGGGTTACCCGCCCCATTTCAATAACCTGATCCACGGAAAAGGCCGCAATTCCGGCGGCTCCAAGGTCCACGGGATTGCGCGTGGAGGCCCGGGGGGGCATACCCAGGGCCCTCAAATTCATTTGCGTAGGCCCGCTCAATTCCGGCACGAGCAATCCTTCTTCTTCCAGGCGGTCGGAGAGAGTAACGCCCCAGGACCCTCCCATCGTTACGATGGCCACGCGATTTCCTTTCATGGCCGGCCGCTCAATTAAAGCGTGGGCCAAAGGCAAAAGCACTTCCATCGAGGGGGAAATAACGATATTGGCCTGTTCCAAAGCCCCGCGATAGACTTCCTTCACCCCCCCGATAGCGCCCGTGTGGCTCCGGGCGGCGCGGGTACCTCCTGTGGTGCGTCCAGCCTTATGGACGATGATGGGCTTTTCCCGAACCACCCGGCGGGCCACCTCGAGAAAACGTCTTCCGTCCCGGATGGTCTCCAGATACATCATGATCCCCCGTACCTGGGGGTCCTTGCTGAAGTGCTCCAAAAAATCGGTCACCTGTAGATCGCACTCGTTTCCGGTGTGAATGAACTTCCCCACGCCCATTCGCCGGCCGAATCCCGAAGCCAAAAGGTCATAAATGGCATACCCCCCTTGGCAGACTGCTGCCAGGGGAGTGGCCAGCAGATGTTCCGTGGGGGAGGCGGAGGCATTGAAATTGGCGTGGAGGTTGAAGGTTCCGCTCACATTGGGGCCGATGATCCGCATGCCCTGGGCGCGAGCCAGTCTGGCCATGGTCTCCTCCCGTTCCCGTCCTCCCGCGACGGACTCGCCAAAGCCGGCCGTGACGAGGGTGATTCCTTTGACCCCTTTTGCCGCACATTCCTGGATCACCTCTTCCACATTGGTTTCCGGGATTGTGAACACCGCCAGTTCGACGGGGTCAGGGATCGAATTCATATCCGGATAGGCGCGCAGACCATAGACTGTGGAAGAATGACGGTTCACAGGATAGATTTTCCCCGGGTAATGGAAAGAAAGCAGGCCTTCCATGATAAATGACCCCCACGATCCCGGCCTCTCCGTCGCTCCGATGACGGCTACGCTCTGAGGTTCGATAAAAACATCCAGTCCACTTGACACCCTGATCTGTCCTCCCTTGGCCGATTATTGATGTCGGATTGCATGTTTTGATTCCGAAATCCTCAATCCTCAATCCGCAATCCGCAATTTTTGGTGGGCGCTTTCTCGCTTGACGCCCAACCCTTCCTCCCCTATACTTCACTCATCCAGAATTGTCAAATCCTACTTTGATCTTAACCCATCAGTTGCATAAATTGTTACTGCCCAACAATGAGAATTGTTGATATTATTGCATCCAAGCTTAATGATTATGCCGTTTCTGGATCCCACGTCCAGAGGACTTTAGTCTCCGTCATTCCGGGGTTGACCCCGTATTCAATACGGGGCAGGCTCCGGAATCCAGTCTGTTTTCTCAAATCCCGCTCCCCGCTTTCGCGAGGACAAGCTTCGCGGGAATCACGAATTAGGCCAATTTATTTATGGCGCTCTGATAGCCCGAATACCTCCGTCGCCCTCCAAACCCTCCACTGACTTTCGTCGAGATTTGGCCAGGAGAACACAATGAATACGAGTCGGATCCTTGATCCAGGCCAGGCGAGCAAAGCATCCCTGGTATTTATCATTTGCCTGATCATCATGGTGGGAGCGGTTCTGACGGCGTCGTTGACTCAAACTGACCTCGGGAAAATCGCGGTCTCGAATGTGATTTATAAGAATTTTAACGGCATCCCGGTCCGGGCCAAACTTTTCCGGCCGGCCGGGGCGACGCCGGCGAATCCGATGCCCGGGGCCGTTTACATCCATGGGTATCAAAATAACCGGGAAACCGGAGATGCGTACAGCATCGAACTGGCGAGAAGAGGTTTTGTCGTCCTCAACATTGACGCCATCGGCCGGGGAAACTCGGGAATTCCCGATGACCCCAAGAGCCCTGGTTTTGATGTTACTTATGGCGGCAGGACTTCCATTGAGTATTTGAGGTCGCGGCCATTTGTAAACGCCAAAGCAGTGGGTATTTTGGGTCACAGCCTGGGAGCGGAGATGGCCTACACCGTTGCCTTGAACGATCCGGCCATCCATGCCGTCGTCATCACTGGTTTTGCTTATACTCTTCAGGCTTCCCAGATCAACCCCAAAAACATGCTGATGATCATCGGCAAGTGGGATGAGTTCCGCCAGCGCATGACCGGCACTCGCGATATCGAAAAAGAGT
>Ga0315288_10007661_pt1 | contig 13674 bp, 17 predicted proteins | sample YL17G11_20_MG_FD_203454 | JGI IMG/M metagenome (GOLD analysis project Ga0315288, IMG submission 203454) | Sediment microbial communities from Yellowstone Lake, YNP, Wyoming, USA - YL17G11_20 | ecosystem: Environmental > Aquatic > Freshwater > Lake > Sediment | place: USA: Wyoming | collected...
GAGTGTAACTCCTTTAGTGGCAGCTTGCATGCGATTGTACAGGTCGGGAAAACGAACCATACCAAGGCATCCCAGTAGGTCAAAACCTACTCCAATAATAATTGCAGCCCAGCCTAAAATAGTGAATATATTAGTCATCGAGACTCCTTCCTTCCAAATACTTTGCTAATGCTAATGTCCCGATAAAACTCAATATTGCAATTGTAATCGAAAGGTCCATTAAATATGAAATATCATATTTCAAAGCAATTAAAGCTGTAACACATGTAAAAATAATACCCATAATATCAACCGCAATTACCCGGTCAGATATACTTGGTCCCTGTAATGCGCGATACAAACAAAAGAATGCTCCAAGTGATAATAATATAATTAATATCTCCATATTACTCCATTATTCAAAAATATTTGCGATATATTTCTCAAACGGTCCAACGATTATTTTTGTTGCTTTTTCTATGTCTTCTTCACGGACCCAAATCCAATGAATATAGAGTATATCATCGATGATATCAACAGTCATCGTACCCGGTGTCATTGTTATTGAATTTGCCAGAACGGTGCGGGCTAAATCAGATTTTAATCGGGTTCTAACTTTAACAATACCTGGTTTTAAAGGTTTTTCCGGATGGATTACCCGATAAGCAACATCCAAATTAGCTTTTAAACATTCCCAGGCATAGATTGGAATATAAATCAGTAACCATAATAAACGGTGCGGCTGAAGAATTTTAACTGGATGATATGAAAAATAACCACCAAAAACAATTGCTGCAATAAGCGCCATAATTAATCCAACAATAATTGCTGGTAGATATAATGTCCAGGTTAAAGTTAGCCATAAAATAAAACATAAAATCCAATATCCAAATCGTTGAGACATATTTTTATTAACCTTTTAATTTTTTTATTTCATTTATATCAAAAGTCTTATATTTTTCGTAGATGCGCAAAATCATCGCAAGCATGACCGCGGTTGTTCCTAATCCGATAACAATTGAAGTTAGAACTAATGCTTGAGGTATCGGGTCAACAAACATTTTTGGTGCATCAATTTTAGTGATAATTGGTGCCAAAGCATTTTTCTTAAAACCAATAAAGGCAAATAATAAATTTATTCCATATTCGGTCATGCAAAATCCAATAGCAATCTTTATTAGATTTCGTTTAGTTATGACTGCGTATAATCCGATTACTATTAGTAGCATGCATGCAATGATTAGAATCATATTTACTCCTTCAGAATATAATGAGATGCAGCTAAGGCTAAAAATATACTTAATAATCCGGCACCGACTTTTATGCCAATTGCGATATTACAAAGAGGAATGATGCCCGCGCTTAGAACTTTTAAAGGTGTGCCTTTAGGTAATACATTAGTGAAAAAGAATACGCCAGAAAACAGTCCTAATAATGCCACTAACAGAAACATTACACCACCCAAGCTTTCAAAAATAGAAGAGACGATGTATGAAGTTTTTTCTTTAATCTCAGCAGCTCCAAATGCCAATACTAATAGAATGAAAGAAGCTGCGACGATAACGCCACCAGCAAAACCGCCACCGGGGGTTAAGTGTCCATGAACAATGATATAACCACCATATAGAAATATAAATCCAGCAACAATTCTTGCTACAGTTTTAACAATTACACTCAGTCCGCTCATTTTTTTCCTTTCATTCGCATAATTGATAACACACCTAATACAGAAGTAAACAGAACGACCGCTTCACCAAAAGTATCATAGCCACGATAGTCAAGAATGATGGCGGCAATAATATTTGCTGCTCCTGTGTGATTAAGTCCGTTTTCGATATAATAATTTGCTACCTTCATAACTGGTGAACCAAAAACCGGCAGGTCTTTTAGTGCATAGATTGCTAAAACTATAAATAATGTCCCAAAGATAAAGAATGTTACAACCGGGAATATTGATTCAGTTTTAATCCCCTTGCCAATAGTGGTATCAGTGTGAGTAGTTCTTAAAATAACCGCAGCAAAAAAGATAACGGTCATGACTTCGACAACAATTTGAACAATTGCTAAATCAGGTGCTTGCACTAAGATGAACATAATTGAAACAGAAAATCCAACAATACCCATTGCAACGGCGGAGGCTAATAAATCTTTAATTTCGATTGCAACTATTGCGGCAGCGAGCATAGCAATTGATAATAAATAAAGTTCAACCATCAAGCACTCCTTAATCTATTTTGATATAATTTATAATAATATATTATTGCACCAATTAGCAAGGAAATTATCAGTAAAATTAAGGCTGGACCAAATGTCCATGGATTTATATTAGTTAAATTTGGAAAAATCGTGTTTGTTGAGGGTAATGTAATTGTTTGCCATGATAACGAATTGGCAAAAATCCCTAAGATGATACAAAGTATTGATAATATGATTGGTGAAAAAGACATTGTAAACCCCGGGTCACGTATGCGTTGAGAATACTTTGTTTTGGTTCCTTGAAAAGCATATAGTAATCGAAATAAGTAAACGAAAGTAAATATAACACCCAGAACGGCAACAATCGTAAAAAGTAGAGAAATTATATTAAAACCAGTGCCGTTCATTTTTAAAATTCCCTGGAATAGAAGCCACTTAGAAAAAAATCCGTTTAACGGTGGAACGCCAGCACAAGCCAAAGACACAATTACAAGTGTAAAAAAAGTTATCGGCATTTTGGAAGCCAGCCCCTCAAAATTATCTAAAGTCGCGGTTTTTGTCCAATATTCAACTGAACCGGAAGTGAGTAGTAATGATGGCTGAAAAGTCAAGTAGTTTAGGGAGTGGAGGATTCCTCCGGCAAAACCAAAAGGATTTGCACACCCAATTCCAATAAAGATGAAGCCGAGCTGAATGATTGCGTTATAATTTAAAAGTTGATATACTTCTTTTGTTTTAATTGCCAACAATCCAGCGTAAATAATGCTAATACCGCCGATTGCTAAAATTACAAGGCGAATTAACAAAACTTGATTAATATTGAATATATAATAAGAAAGACGAAATAATAAATAGATACCAATAATTTTATCAAGCGTCATCGGTAGGAAAGTTACAATTGTTACCGGGGTTTTGGGTAATTTCTGTGTCCAGAAGTTTAACGGGAAAATACCAATTTTTCCAATGATACCGATTAAAATCAGAAAAAATGCTAAAATTAACGGGGTAGTGGTCGGAATTATTTGTGGGTTTACAGTTATTGAGGCATTGCCGGTCTGAAATAGTAATAGAGAAATTCCTAACGAAATTATTATATTGAATAAAATATTAACCAAAAATATTTGATTAGCCGCGATTAAGGGCTTTTCTGATGAAACAACTAAAAAAAGATAAAGTAATGTTGTTAATAAGAATGAAAAGAAAAGTAATAAAATCAAATTATTTGAAATAATAAGACCATTAGCAACCGCAATTGTCAGCATGAAATATAGATAATAACTGCTCATGTGTTTAAATCCACGCATATAGCGAAATGAATATAGTAGAATAATAAAACTAATTATTGCGATGCCCAAAATAAAGACTCCGCTGAATTGGTCTAAATAAAAACCGAAATTAATGTTATTGAGTGCGAATAAATCATAACTTAAAACCTGAGTTTTTCGGGTAGCAATAAAAAGAGATAAAGTATAATATAAGGTTAGCATTGTCCCTAAAAAATTAAATTCATTACGCAGTCGATAGATTAAATATCCCAAAATTCCGCTAATAATTGGTATTACGAAAATCAAAACTAATGGATTCATTTATTATATTTTGCTTTAAGTTGTTCAGTTTTTTCCCAGGAAAATTCCAAGAGTTGTTTCCAATTATATCGTTCTTTATCATTCTCAAAGGCGACCATCCGTTCTGTGCAACAATAGCATGGGTCAACTGCCGCAAGACATAATGCGGCATCAGCAATTGAATAACCTTTAACCATTACTTCATTAGCCACGATATTCATAAAACTTGGCGCACGGATTTTATGGCGAATTGGACTATTTGTACCGTCACTTCGTATGTAATGAAATACTTCACCTCGTGGTGCTTCAGTCCGCCCAATACCTTCACCCGGTGAAATTTCTTCAACTTTATTTTCGATTGGACCGGAGGGCATATCTTTTAAGCATTGGCGAATAATTTTTATTGATTCGAAGCATTCTAAAAGACGAACCTTTGCTTTGGCAAAAACATCGCCTTCTTCACAAACAATCATATCCCAATTAATTTTATCATAGGCACAATGGGGGTCATCTTTACGAACGTCAATCGCGATACCAGAAGCGCGGGCAGTTGGTCCTAATACGCCATAGTCAATGGCATCTTGTTTAGGTAGTACGCCAACATTCTGTAAACGTGCATGAATTACCGGGTCATCTAAGACTGCTTTTGTGAACATAGTTATTTTTGTTTCTACTACTTTTAAAATATTTTCGATTTGGGGAATTTGTTCAGGTAAAATATCCCTTCTGACACCGCCGACTTTATTCATTGCGTAATGATTACGATTACCGGTAATCATTTCAAATAAATCTAACACTGGCTCACGATAACGCCAAGCCCACATCCAAACCGTATTGTAACCAATAAAATGACCAGCTAAACCTAACCAGAGAAGATGCGAATGAATGCGTTCTAATTCATGAATAATAGTCCTTATATAAAGTGCTCGCTCCGGCACGGTAATTGCAGCCGCATCTTCAACCGCGAGAACAAAAGCTAAAGGGTGGGAGTTAGAACAGATACCGCATATTCGTTCGACTAGAAATGGAATTTGGTCATAAGTCATTTTAGGCGAGAGGAATTCATGACCACGGTGATTGTAGCCAATATTTATCTCAAGACCGATTACTTTTTCTCCTTCGACAATAAGTTTAAAGAATTCCGGTTCTTCTTGTAAAGGATGGTAGGGGCCAATCGGGACGATTCGTTTACTCATAATCCCGCCTTAAAGGATATTTTTCTTTGGGCCAATCTTCTGAAGTAAGTAACGGGATTAAATTCGGATGACCCTCAAAATCAATTCCTAAGAGTTCATGTATTTCCCGTTCAATCCAATTAGCAGCAACATATATTGGTGCAATCGAATGAATTTTCGGATTATCTTTGGGAATTAATACTTTAATTGTAAAATAGGTTCCGAATTTATCATAGGAGAAATGATATAAAATTTCAAATCCTTCACGCGTATCAATACCGGTAGCGGTTGAAAGTCTTAATCCTTTTCCTTTATATAAATATTTCGTTATTTCAACAATCTGTTCTTTAGGCACAGTAAAGTATAAGCGGCGCTCATTATATTTAAATACTTTCGCTTTTGGAAATTTTCCAAGGAATTCTTCTTGTAATTTTAATACCTGTTGGTTCATCCCGCCCTTCTATTCTCCCGAAGCCAATTCTGATTTAATAAAGCAAGGTTTATCATTGAATAATTTAATTTAAGAAGGGCTGGATTCATCTCGCTCTTCCTCTTTTTTGTCTCTCCGCCCCAACTATTTCTCTATCTATTATGTCTAAATAATAGCATTCAAGATAGTATTTAGGAAGGGCGGGATTCATAATTTTTGTAATGCCTTGACAACACCTAATATAATTGCCTCTGGTTTTGGTGGACAGCCAGGAATATAAACGTTGACTGGAATATGTTTGTCGTAGGGTCCAACAACATTATACGAATCTTTGAACATATGCGTATCACAACTACAAGTACCAACACCGATTACAAGACAAGGTTTTGGTGTTTGTTCAAAAACTCTTAATACTCGTGGCAGAGATTTCCGATTGAGGACACCGGTAACTAATAAAGCATCAGCATGTCGTGGCGAGCCAACTAATACAATTCCGAAACGTTCAATATCAAACCGCGGGGTTAAAGCAGCCAATATTTCAATATCACAGTTATTACACGACGCTGCCGCAACATGGAATACCCATGGTGATTTCTTAAGTCCCCAAATTCTTAAATCTTTCATTGCTAATTTTTATTCTTTACCACGAATATCACGAATAAAACGAATTTCACAAATATACTCTAATTTTTTATTCGTTTGATTCGCCAATTCGTGTGATTCGTGTTTCATTCTGTTCATTTATAATTTAGAAAATGCGAAAATTAAAGCTATTATTGCAATTGGCGTCAGAATAATCCAAAAGAATTTTAATGCCTGGTCAATACGTAGACGCGGATTGGTGTTTTTTATAAGAACGATGAGTACGATAAAAAGTAGAAATTTCGGGATTGCCCAAAAAGATGCTAAACCGCCCCAGAATAAAGTAATTAAAAGACAAGGCAATAAGAATAGCATCATTGCTTTAGATAGTCGAAATAACGCTAATCCAAAACCCGAATATTCGGTAAAAACGCCAGCCATTAATTCTTGTTCGGCTTCGGCAATATCGAACGGGACATATCCTAATTTCGCTTGCATACAAAGTAGAATAACAATCGTGGCAAGCACGCCAGATACAGAATAAAGCAATGGACCGTAAATTTGCTGATAAGTTACGATTTCACCGATTCGGATTAGACCGCCAGTTTTAATAATTGCAACAAGAATTGCAGTAAGAAATGGTAATTCGTAACCAAAGTAAAGCGTCATTTCACGTGATGCACCAACCGCACTTAATGGATTACGGGATACGGATGCTCCAATGATTGTCCCTAAAGGCGGTAAAGCTAATAGATAAATTAACACAATTAAGTCGCCCAAAAAAGACTGAGTGGGGAAAAAATTCATATGAAAAAGCATGACCGCAACTGCGCTCATTGCCGTAATACCTAAAATCGGTGCTAATAGGAATACCGCTTTTGGTACACCTGCGGGTATCAACGTTTCTTTGGATAGCAATTTTAGAAAATCAGCAAATGGCTGATACCAGGGTGGTCCGACTCGCCATTGAATTCGGGCGGTTACTTTGCGGTCAACCCAGGTCAAAAGAAGTCCGACGATTGAAGTAAAAAGAAATCCCGGAAATATTAAAAACCAGAATAAGATTTTCATAATTGGGACGCAAATTTCAAATTTCGCCACAGAGGCACAGAAGCACGGAGCAACACAGAGAAAAACCAAGAGTCTTCTCTATGACCTTTGTGTCTCTGTGTCTCCGTGGTATGCTTTTGTTTAGTCACATTCGTCTCCAGAATGGCGAACGGGAGAGAAATCGTTTACCAACCGCAGTCTTTTTTACTTCCTTTTCATCCAATAACTTTAATGCACCCGAAGCACAACTCGCGACACATCGCGGTCCGTCTTTTCGGTCCGCACATAAATTACATTTCTGTGAAACATGATTTAAGAGATTATTATCTAATACACCAAATGGACAAGCTAAAATACATGATTTACATCCGACACAATGGAAACTTGCTTGTAATACCAATCCTTTTTTCGTTACTTTTAAAACTTCAAATGGACAAGCCGCTGCGCAAAGCGGTTCTTCACAATGCCGGCACGCTAATGGCAGATATGTGGTTTCAGTAATATCACCATAACGAATGCGTGCTTCGCCAAAAGCACTACGGCATGCCGATTCACACGAACGGCACCCAATACAATAATCAAGATCTAAAAATATTCGTTTCTGATGCTCTTCCATTAGTTTACTTTGCTCAATCTTCCTTTTATTGGTGGTATTATAACCTCTTTTGTTATACTGTCAATCTGGATTGGAAATAGTATACGATTATCGGAAGTATCAACCGATATCGAAATAGCGTCAATTGGGACACTTGGTGTAATATTGGCAATAAATTCTTTTTCTTTGTCATTGATAATAAGCTTAACCGAATCACCAGATTTAATATCTTGCTTCTGAGCAGTTATCGGATTGATTTTTAGCTGATTTGCATTATTTTCAAAAATACCGCGATAACCAAATGCACTTTCTTCGCCCAGGACAATTAATTCATTACCGTTTGATTTTTGTTGGCTCACTTGCGCTTCACCTACGCTTCGCGTTTCAATATAATCTAATGCGTTACCGATGATATCATTAATATTAATAATTGATTTGTTAATGATTCTTGGTTTGAATTTTGACTCATTCCCGGATGAAATATGTTCAATTATATCAAATATATGTTTGCTGCCATTGACCGGTTCAGCTAATGGCTGTATTGTATCTTTTCCCCAGAGCGTGTTAATCGTACCGGTTTTTTCTAAAAGCGATGGCACCGGTAATGTCCATCCGGTAATTGGTAAGGATTGACCGAATATCGAAGTTGTTACAAATAAACTAAGATTTTTTAGATGAGGAGTAATTTCCGGATAATCGCAAGGAAAATTGTTACCAAAATTTATTAAACCTTTGACTTTATTTTGATTAATTCGTTCAATAACTTCACCAAATCCATTTTTGCCAATCGGAACTGAAGCTAATGCGGGCGATATAAACATTTTATCACCAGGTGTAACCATTGATAGTAATTGGGCTAATAATGAGAAAAGCAATGGATTATCGGTTTTCCCAAAGTCCATTGAAGCTAATATGACTCCTTTGGGAATTGTTGAAAATGATTGTGCGATTTCTTCGATATCTTGTTCAACAATACCGCAAATCTCCACGATTTTTGGCATTATCTTTCGAATGCCGATAAAGTTTTTATCACCCAATACTTCTCGCGCCGATTTTCCCATCGCTGCGATTAGTCCAAGAATTAACAAAGGTTCAGTACCAGGTTTTGTCCATAAAAATTTATTGGCAAATCCAGCAAATCTGGTTTTTACTGAATCAATATAATATAACCGATTATTGCGGTCAGCATATTTTGCGTCTAAAATTGGTTTAGAAATTAAAGGAATCTTACTAAAAATATCGCCAATCACCAATAAAACTTTGGATTGCTCAATATCCTTTAATTCAGCATACTTAACTTCACCCGGCGTATAACTGAAAAATGCTTCGGGCTCCAAGTAACTTCTTGAAACCAAATCAACCCTTAATTCCTGGGCAAAGCTAAAAATCGAGGTTATTTCTTCTAAAGTATTATTAATATCATAAGTAATAGCGATTTCGCCCGGTGAAAATCCTTTCAATTGACGTTTAATTTGACTCAACGCAATTACCCAATCGATATTTTTATTATTGAACAGGGGAGAAGTGAGCCTTTTTTTATGGTCTAAAATTACCTTCGCGGCATTACCACGCGCGCAGAGTCTGCCTTGATTAACTGCGGATTGAGGATTATATTCATTTTTGCGCAGAATAAAATCACCGCGGTTTTCCACTTTTATTGGTAATTCACAACCATATAAACATAATGGACAAGTCGTTTTGATAAGCTTTGATTCAATACTCATACTATTAATTTAGCTCAAAATTCAAAATGCAAAACTCAAAATTACAACGCATAACTCAAAGATTTCTTTTATTTTTCATCGTTAAAATGCTTGCACTAAGCATCTTGGAAATTTCTTCAACTTCATTTAAAAGTTCATTTGTTTTTTCTTTGTCAGTTTCAGTAGCATCTCTTAATAGTCCTAACCAGTATTTAGTTTCATTGGCTGATTTTAATGAAATTTCATAAAATCTTATAAAATCTCTTTTAGAGCTCGCCGATTTTGCTTCAATCACATTTGCACCAATCGACGTAGCAGACCGTAATAATTGGTTAGTTATAATTAATAAAACTTGATTATTGGGCAATTTCTTTAAAAACTTAATTATATTAATAGAGAAGTCATAACATCTATATCTCAACTGAGTTTTGCGTTTAGAACTGTCGTTTTGAGTTCTGAGTTTTGAGTTTTCAGTTAGTATCATAGAAACGGGTCTTCAATATCCTTTACTTGTTCCCAGGTCAGAACCGGACCATCTTTACAAACAAAATATTTTCCCATTCGGCAGTGACCACATTGACCAAAACCACACGACATGTTCTTTTCCATTGATAAATAAATATTACTTCCGTCAAAACCTTTTTCTAATAGTTTCATCGTGGCGAATTTCATCATGATTGGCGGTCCGCAGACAACACCAATCATATTCTTGACATCGCCGGGGATTTCTTCAAGTAATACCGTAACCACACCAACTTTACCTTTCCACGACGCATCACCAACGTCAATGGTCTGTTGAACTTCAACCCCTTTCCATGATTTCCATTCGGGAATTTGATATTTATAGACTATATCCTGTGAAGTCCGTGCACCGTAGCGGATGTAAATTTTCTTATACTTTTTTACATTATGCATCAAGGCAAAAAACAGCGAACGCAAAGGCGCTAATCCAACACCACCGCCAACAATAAAGACCTCTCTTCCTTCAAACCCTTCAAGCGGATAGCGTTTTCCATAAGGACCGCGAACACCTAATATCGAGCCAACCGGCAAAGAGAAGAGCGCGGAAGTCACTTTACCAACTTTCATAATTGTCATTTCAATTTTACCTTTATCATAAGGCGATGAAGAAGGAGTAAAGGGTGCTTCACCGACTCCGGGTATGGTTAATTCAATAAACTGCCCGGCATCAAACGAAAACTTATGGTGATTTAAATCCAATTTAAAAGTCTTAATCGTCGGGGTCTCATCAATAATATCAGTAATCGTTACCGGGAATGGTTGAAAAGGATTTTTCATATTAAATTAGCCACAGATATTCACGGATAAAATCTTTTTGATTTTAACACTTTTTTTCTCATCCGTGTTCATCCGTGGCATTATAACGCTCCTAATATTTTTCTTATATCAATCTTGCCCATACATACTGAGTAACATCTTCCGCAACCAGAGCAGGCATAAAAATTATAGTCATTAGGAAAGTTCATAAATTTACAGTGGAACCGATTACGAAACCGTTTCCAGAACTCAGGTCTTGTATTCATACCACCGCCAACTCTCGCATAAGCGGCATAATAACAAGCATCCCATATTTTATAACGATTAAAACCCGATTCTTTTGTTGCATCATCGTATAATAGAAAACAGAAACAGGTTGGGCAGACCATTAAGCAGCCAAAACACTCAACACAACTTTTCGCCGACTCTACCCAAAAATCCTCTTCATTCTTTTCATAGATTGCTTTACTTAAATCGGTTCGCAATTTGGCTGGATTTATATCTTCCAGGGTTGCTACTGCTTGTTTTCTTTGTTCGTCCCGTTTTGTTAAATCAGCAGTTGTTGCTTCTTGAAACAGATGATTGAAGTCTCGTAAAAGGGATTCGCCCTTTTCGTTTGCTGTTTCAAAGATATATCCAGTGGGTAAAACAGAAATTATAATATCTGCACCAGTTTCTGGGTATGGTTTTAAGCCAACAAGATTACAAAAGCAAGTTTGTGCCGGTACCGGACAATCCGTTGCAATGATTATGGTTCGGTCGCACTGTGCTTTATAAAACGGTTCGCCCAACTCATTCTCCAGATACATCTTTTGATGGACCATTAATGGCCGTAAATCACAGTTCTTAGCACCAATAATAATCCGTGGTGTTTCATCTAAAGTAACTTCTATTTTCGATTTTTTATCTAAACCGCCGACTTTTTCTTTGGGATGATAAAAAAATCCTTTCAAAGGTTCGGTCGGGCGGATTTTTTCTAAATTCTTATCGATTGAAAAATATGGGTCGGCAAAGAAATTTTCATCTACTTTCTTGTAATGGAGTTTATTTTCTACTTGTGCCGGGTAATAAATTGTAAACTTACTATGGAGTTTAAACATCCATGCATTGAACTTTTCCCTGGGTAAAAATAATGTTGCCATTAGTTTGATAAACTTTAGCAAAAAATAACAAATTGTCAAGAACAATTTATGCTTCATCATTCAAGTTTCACGCTTCAGGTATTTGTAATCTTTCAATCTTCTAATCGACAACACCAAGCACTTGACAAAGAGGACTTCAGTTGACATAATGAGTTATAATGATATCTTAAAGTTCAAATGACTTATAATAAGAAGAAAACAGTAAAACATAATGTTGTAAGAGATGCTGTATACACAAAAAGCATAGAGTTAAATAAAAAAATCGATATTGATTTCAAAAAAACTTGTTCTTGTAGCGATAATCATATAAATTGCCTTACGGCTAAAGATTGGATTCGTAACCAAGTTGCAGTTTGGGAGTTAAATTACGAAAAGAGAGATGTTAGAGATAAAGAAATTCACCCGGCGGTTTTTCCAATATCGTTACCTAAAAAATGTATAGAGTTATTCACACATAGAGGTGAATTAGTACTTGACCCATTTGTTGGCATTAGTACAACATTGATTGCTGCGCGTGATTTAGAAAGAAACGCAGTTGGGTTTGATTTAAATCAAAAATATATCGATTACACATATCAGCGACTTGCTCAATCAAAAATGAGTTTTAGCGGAAACACTAAACAAATTGCGATTTGTGATGATGCGATAAATATATCAAAATATCTCGACGATAATACAATTTCTTTAGTTGTAACATCACCACCTTACGCTAACATGCTAAATCATAAAAGAAAAAATAAGAGTTATCGCGCCGATTTACGAGTAAACAAATTTTATAATAAGATTCAACAATATTCGAATAATCCGCGGGACCTTGGAACAATGAAACCAAAGGAATATTCAAAAGAACTGGCAGAAATCTACAAAGGAATACTTCCACTTTTAAAACCAAGAGCTCACTGTATTATTAATATAAATGATTTGTGGGAAAATAATCACCGTTATCCCACTCACTGTTATGTTATTGAAGAGATGGAAACAGTGGGATATGAACTTCGTAATATAATTATATGGGATAAAAGACCATCAGTTAATAAAGTTGGCATTTTTGGATGGCCGAGTAATTATATTACTTTAAGTATTACTTTTGAGTATATACTTGATTTCTGGAAACCATGTTAGAATATACTGAAGTACTGGCAAAATTAAAAGAAGTAGAGAAAATGAAATTTATAAAAACGCATCGAAGTGGTCCAACCGGGGTCGGGAAAACACTCGAAGACTTATTAGGAATTGAAGAAAATAATATTCCAGGTCCTAATGCGCATATGCTTGAACTTAAATCAACAAGAAAAAATGCTAATAGTATGGTGACACTATTAACTAAATCACCCCTACCGAGAAGTGCAAATTCTACTTTATTAAAGAACTACGGTTATATTCCAAGTGGCTCCGATAAAAAAAAGTTACACACTACCGTAACCGCACTCGATTTTAATAAACTCGGAGGTCATCGTGGTTTCAAAGTAAATGTAGTCCAAGATAGAATAAATTTGATTATACCTGACAATAGTATTGTTTGCTATTGGAATGAACCGATTTTAAGAGTGAGCTTTGAAAAAAAGTATCATAATATGTTATATGTTAAGGCAGAAAATAAAGGCAAGGGAGTTAACGAAGAGTTTTGGTATAACGAAGCATGGCTACTTGAGGGTTTTGGATTCAATAATTTTAAAAAGTTAGTAAAAAAGGACATAATCTTAGTTGATATCCGAATAGGTCGTAATCCAGATGGCAGCGCTCATGACCATGGGACTGGATTTAGAACATTCCCACAAAATTTCGATTTGTGTTTTGAAAAAAGAGAAAGAATATTATAATTTGTGAAATAATATTCATAAAATATAAGATGGGGACGGCAGTTTGTCCCCAACTTTTTTCAGTCCGTTAGTTTATGGAGCCGGTGGCGCGATGGTGAAAACGGTGTTGCGAATTTTCTCAAGGATGTCCTGGTCTAAACCGCGTGCTACCCATTTGTT
>Ga0315288_10007662_pt1 | contig 13674 bp, 11 predicted proteins | sample YL17G11_20_MG_FD_203454 | JGI IMG/M metagenome (GOLD analysis project Ga0315288, IMG submission 203454) | Sediment microbial communities from Yellowstone Lake, YNP, Wyoming, USA - YL17G11_20 | ecosystem: Environmental > Aquatic > Freshwater > Lake > Sediment | place: USA: Wyoming | collected...
TAAAAAGATACGCAGGCTCTATCCAGATAGTGGATGAGGATATTACGTTAAAAGGGTTGTCGTTAATGGCCGAAATGTCCAAGGCTGCATAAAGATTCGATAAGTTAATTTTTCCCTTTGGAGTTATTGAATAAAGGAGTATAATCTAAATTTATCAGCCGGGCCCGCAGATAGACAAGAGATCAAAGTTACGAAGGTGAGCGATGAAATACTGGATGTTAGTGTATATTGCCGTTGTATTATTGGTTTACCTTTTCATAAGATTCCTTCTTATGAAGGATGAGATACGGCGCATGTATAAATTGCTCCTAGATGTATCGGAAGATATAAACGAGATGAAAAAGAAGATGGGGCTTGCGATATATCGCCGCTCAGAAGACCAGATAGATGAGGCGTTCTGGCGAAATTATATCAAGGATAAAGTTTTTGAAGGCAAGATCAGGCTGCAAGATCTTAAAAAGGAATTGGGAGCTAAGGTATTCGGCGAATACAAGTGGTGGATAGAGTATTGTATAAGTAAATTTTACCGGGCCTATCCCAGGACAAAGAGGTGCCCGACCTGTTTGACCCCATATAGCGAATTTTTTGATGAGTGCCATAATTGCCATAATAAGTTAGTCCCTTTGCAGGATTCGTATGTAGAGGAAATGAAAGAAGACGGGGGGCTCACCACCTAGCCAACTCTCATAGGGCTTTCAGTAGCAGCTGACTTCGATAACGTTCTAATCGACCAAATCTCTTTGTATCCCATAGAAGATATCTACGGAAAACTTTCGCGCGATTTCATCAATAGGATATCCGTCGTCATACCCAGGGCGGGTAAATAAAAATAACGTTGACTCTCATTACTAACAGATATATAATAATAAAACATTTTTGAATACGAAAGTTCTGCGAGAATCTTGAACCGCAATATGGGATATTTCTGATACTTTTGAGGTTATTTTTTTAAACGGCAAAGTAATGATATTTTAAATGGAGGATTCAGGATGAAAGTGATCAGTGTGATTTTTTTATGCGCTATTATGATAATTTCCATGATAAGCATTTCTATGGCGAAAGGGAATGACACAGCCATTAAAAACGGCAGTAAGGTTTCGTTTGATTACACGCTTACTGTGGATGGAAAAGTTATGGATTCTTCGCAAGGGCGCGCTCCGCTGCAATACGTCCAGGGGCAAGGGACCATAATCCCGGGCCTTGCTAAACAACTTGAAGGTATGAAAATAGGCGATGAGAAGTCGATAACGGTGCCTCCGGAAGAGGCTTATGGTGCGGTGGATCAGAATGCGTTCAGAGAGGTTCCGCGATCATCCATGCCGGCAGGCTTAAAGCCCGAGGTAGGTATGTATCTGCAGACAAAAAACCCTGATGGGACCCCACGGCCTGTCAAGATCGCAGGTGTTAAGAAGGATGTGGTTATGATAGATTTCAATCATCCCCTGGCCGGCAAGACGTTGCATTTCAATGTAAAGATAATCTCTGTGCAGTAGGCATAGTAACTTCGCTAAAGCTCTTCAGTAAATTTTTTGCGCCAAGAGCGGCCCACAGCCTGCCTGTAAAACAAACCGTAAATTTTTTAGAAAATACTTGACAAAATTTCGGTATTTTGTATAATACATCGTTGTTAGCACTCTTTTGTGGTGAGTGCTAAATGGTAGTTAGTGTGAAGGATGTCGGCCTGCTTAAACGCGAGGCCGTTGATCGATGATTAAAACGAGAGGAGGTAGTGATATGAAGATTCAACCATTGGCAGATAGGATTGTCGTAAAGGTCTTAGAAGCCAAAGAGGTGACGAAGGGGGGAATAGTTCTTCCCGACACAGCTAAGGAGAAGCCGCAAGAAGCCGAAGTGGTGGCAGTCGGTAAAGGAAGGGTTTCGGATGATGGAAAGACGATACCGCCCGAGGTGAAGGTGGGTGACGCGATCTTATTCGGCAAGTATTCCGGCGCCGAGATTACAATTGATTCGAAAGAATATCTTATACTTAAAGAAGAGGATATCCTGGCGATAGTAAAATAACGGAAGATCCTCCGGCCGCTTTACGATTGTCAAAGGCGGCGTTGCGGAGGATGATACGAATAAATTTAAAAGAGGAGGTCGGTTCCAAAATGGCAAAACAACTATTATATAGCGAGGAGGCGCGCAGGGCTATTCTTAAGGGTGTAGAACAGCTCGCGAGGGCCGTCAAGGTGACGTTAGGCCCAAAAGGCAGGAACGTTGTTATTGATAAAAAATTCGGAGCGCCCACCATAACAAAGGACGGCGTTACGGTAGCAAAAGAGATAGAATTAAAAGATCCCTACGAGAATATGGGGGCAGAGCTTGTGAAGGAAGTCGCTTCCAAAACATCGGATACTGCCGGAGACGGAACGACTACGGCTACCGTATTGGCGGAGGCGATATTTAAGGAAGGCATGAAGAACGTCACTGCCGGCTCGAATCCCATGGCCCTTAAGAGAGGGATCGAGAAGGCCGTAGAGAAGGTAATAGATGAATTAAAAAAATTGTCCAAGGCGATCAATCCCAAGGACAAAAAAGAGGTGTCGCAGGTAGCCGCGATCGCGGCAAATGGTGACCACGAGATAGGCGATCTCATAGCGGACGCCATGAGCAAGGTGGGAAAAGACGGCGTCATAACCGTTGAGGAAGGCAAGGCATCCAAGACAGAATTAGAGCTTGTCGAAGGTATGGAGTTCGACCAGGGGTATCTCTCGCCGTATTTTGTGACAGATGCTGAAAAGATGGAATGCTCTCTGGAGGATCCGTATATACTTATTCATGAAAAGAAAATATCGAACATGAAGGACATCCTTCCTTTGCTGGAAAAAGTGGCAAGGGCAGGGAAACCTTTGCTCATAATCTCCGAAGAGACGGAGGGCGAAGTCCTCGCTACTTTAGTCGTAAATAAGATACGGGGAACGCTTTCGTGCTGCGCCGTAAAAGCGCCCGGATACGGCGACAGAAGAAAGGCGATGCTGGAAGATATAGCAATCCTGACAGGCGGGAAGGCCATTACAGAGGACCTGGGGATCAAATTGGAGAACGTCAAATTGGAAGAGCTGGGTCGCGCCAAGAGAGTCAGGATCGATAAAGATAATACAACTATAGTAGAAGGTTCTGGCAAGACCGCCGATCTTCAGGCGAGGATAGGCCAGCTAAAGAAACAGATCGAAGGCACTGATTCGGATTACGATAAAGAGAAGCTCCAGGAGCGTCTCGCAAAGCTTGCCGGAGGTGTGGCAGTCATAAACGTTGGCGCCGCGACAGAGACCGAGATGAAAGAGAAAAAGGCGAGAGTCGAGGACGCGCTGCATGCCACGCGGGCAGCGGTTGAGGAAGGTATAGTCCCGGGAGGCGGAGTCGCGCTCTTGAGATGCGTTTCTGCCCTGGACAAAATGAAACTACCCGGCGACGAGCAGGTCGGCGTTGAGATCGTCAGAAGGGCCCTTGAGGAACCTATACGCCAGATAGCCAACAACGCAGGCATGGAAGGTTCTGTGGTCGTGAACAAGGTGAAAGAGCTGAAGACGAATGAAGGTTATGATGCGGAGAAGAACATTTACACCGACATGATCCAGGCCGGTGTCATAGACCCGACTAAGGTAACGAGGACGGCCCTGCAAAACGCGTCAAGCATTGCATCTTTGATGATAACCACCGAGACCGTGGTGACAGATATCCCGGAGGAAGATAAGGCCCCGGCGATGCCGGGCGGAATGCCGCCAGGCGGCATGGGAGGGATGTACTAAAAAGCTGTCGGCTATCAGTCGTCGGCTTTCAGCGAAAGCGAAAGAGGTGGCAGCCGAAAGCTTATTTTTTAAAAGAGCCCCGATAAAAAGTCGGGGCTCTTTTTTTATGTTTGACAAATGGGGGATAATTATATATTATATCCATACTATCTTATAATAATTCCCTTATTTAATTATAGCAAAATATAAAAACAGGTGAGATATGGCACAGTTTTATATCGGTGTTGGAAGAAAGGCACGGCGCTGTTATGGTTTTGATGAGATAGCGCTTGTCCCCGGCAAGGAGACGATAAATCCGGAAGAGGTGGATACTTCGTGGGCTATAGGCGGTAAAAAATACAACGTTCCAATATTAGCCGCCGCGATGGACGGGGTGGTGGATGTGAAGTTCGCTATCGCAATGGGCAAGTTAAGCGGCATAGCTGTTCTGAACCTGGAAGGCGTTCAGACGCGGTATGAAAATCCCGAAGAGGTCCTGGAGCAGATAGCGCATGCTACGCCGGAGGAGGCCACAAGGCTAGTTCAGACTATCTACGAAAAACCTATAAACGAAAAACTGATCTCAAAGAGAATAGAAGAGATCAAAAAGGCGAAGGTGCCTGCGGTCGTGAGCACTATTCCGCAGAGGGCTGAACGTTTTGGCGAAATAGCCCAGGAGGCGGGCGTGGATCTATTTATTGTGCAATCCACGGTAACGACCGTAAAACATGTCTCAAGGAGATATAAGGCGCTGGATTTTTATAAATTTTGCAGATTGATGAAGGTCCCTGTCATAATAGGGAATTGCGTGACCTATGAAGTGGCATTGGAACTCATGAGTACCGGCTGCAGCGGCCTCTTGGTAGGGATAGGGCCGGGTGCGGCATGCACTACAAGAGGAGTTTTAGGAATAGGGGTGCCTCAAGTGACCGCCACGATCGACTGTGCAGCCGCAAGAGATTTTTATTACAAGAAGAAAAAGAAATACATACCGATCATTACAGACGGCGGGATGTCGACAGGCGGCGATATCTGCAAGGCCATCGCATGCGGGGCAGACGCTGTCATGGTCGGCTCTGCGTTCGCGAGGTCGAAAGAGGCGCCGGGCAGAGGATATCATTGGGGAATGGCTACGCCGCACGCGAATCTTCCCAGAGGGACTAGGATAAGGGTGGGCGTGACCGGGACGCTCGAAGAGATATTGTATGGCCCTGCGAAAGTCGACGACGGCTCCCAGAACCTTATGGGCGCGATTCAGACTTCGATGGGCAATGTCGGCGCTAGGAACGTGAAAGAGATGCATAAGACGGAGATAATAATAGCGCCTTCTATACAAACAGAAGGTAAGGTCTTCCAAGTCGCGCAGCGAGTTGGAATGGGAAAATAGTTTCGTATTGTGTTGTCTGTGATCTATCTTTTAAGCGATGACCGATAGCTGATGACAGACAACTAAAATAATATATAGCAGCAGTTCAAAATGACGCACTCTGATTTTGTTCATCTTCACCTCCACACGCAATACAGCCTTCTCGACGGCGCTTGCCTTCTCGAACCGCTAATCGCTAAGGTCAAAGAATGCAGGATGCCGGCCTGCGCCATAACAGACCACGGCAATATGTTTGGGGCGATAGAGTTTTACGACCTCGCCATGAAGAACGGCATAAAGCCGATCATAGGCAGCGAGGTCTACATAGCGCCCGACTCAAGATTTGAAAAATCGAGCCATGGCATCCAGGAGGCATCATTCCACCTGATACTTTTGGCGAAGAACGAGGCCGGGTATAAAAACCTGATGAAGCTCGTCTCCATAGGTTTTCTCGAGGGGTTTTATTACCGCCCGAGGATAGACAAGGAAGTTCTCGCAAAACACAAAGACGGTCTCATCTGCACATCAAGTTGCCTCAAAGGCGAAATACCGCATCTCATCTACACCAACCAATTGGAACAGGCCAAGAAAGTCATAGACGAATATAAGAACATTTTCGGCAGGGAGAATTTTTATCTCGAGATCCAGGACAATCTCATCCCGGAACAGGATAAGGTCAACAAGGAGATCATAAAGCTTGCCAAAGATTTTAATATAGGGCTCGTTGCCACAAACGACGTCCATTATATTGAAAAAGACCACGCAAAGGCCCACGAGGCGCTCTTGTGTATCCAGACACAGACCACGCTCGATGACCCAAACAGGATGCGCCTTCAGACCGACGAATTCTATTTCAAATCAAGGGACCAGATGGGCCGTACCTTCGGCGATGTCGCGCCGGAGGCCCTCATGAATACATTGGCCATAGCCGAGAAATGCAACCTGGAGCTTGATTTTAAAAAAGCGCATCTGCCCAATTATAAAGTGCCGAACGGTAAGACGAGCGAAGGGTATCTGAGGGACCTCGTATACGAAGGACTGAAGACGAGATATCCGGATTTAGATAAAGGCCTAAAGGCGCGCGTAGAGCACGAACTCAAGGTAATAGAAAACTTCGGTTACGCCAGTTACTTTTTGATAGCCTGGGACTTCGTCCATTACGCGAAAGAGAAAGGCATCCCGGTCGGACCCGGCCGCGGTAGCGCTGCCGGAAGTGTAGTCAGTTACGCCCTGGGCATAACCAGCATAGACCCGCTGAAGTATGATCTGCTTTTTGAAAGGTTCCTGAACCCTGAAAGGATAAGCCTGCCGGATATAGACATAGATTTCTGTTACGAGAGACGGAACGAAGTAATAGATTATGTCATTAAGAAATATTCAAAAGATAATGTAGCCCAGATAATCACGTTCGGGACCATGATGGCAAAGGCAGTGGTGAGAGACACTGGTCGCGCCATGGGCATGGCCTATGGGGACGTGGACAGGATAGCAAAGCTTATACCAACCGACCTCAACATAACTCTCAGCCATGCCCTCGAACAAGAGCCCGAGCTGAAGAATCTTTACAGGACTGATTCCAAGATAGCTCAGCTTATAGACACGTCCATGGTATTGGAAGGGTTGACCAGGCATGCATCCACCCACGCGGCAGGAGTAGTCATAAGCGAAGAGCCGCTCGTTAATTATGTCCCACTATACAAGATACAGGAAGGCCAGATCACCACCGGCTACTCTATGGGCTCCCTCGAAAAGATAGGCCTGTTGAAGATGGACCTGCTAGGCTTACGGACCCTGACGGTAGTAAGCGAGGCCGTGAAGATAATAAAACGCACAAAAGGCATAGATGTTGACATAGACAGGATACAGATCGACGACAAGAAGACATACAAGCTCCTGGCCAATGCAGAGACTATCGGGGTGTTCCAGTTAGAAAGTTCCGGGATGAGGGACCTCCTGAAGAAGCTCAAGCCGGAGAAATTCGAGGACATAATCGCCCTTTTGGCGCTGTTCAGGCCAGGCCCGATAGGTTCCGGCATGTTGGACGATTTCATGAAAAGAAAACACGGAGAGATAAAGATACGATACGATCACCCTCTCCTTGAACCTATACTTAAAGAGACCTACGGCGTCATACTTTATCAGGAGCAGGCTATGAGGATATCGTCCAGCCTCGCCGGTTTTTCGCTCGCGCAGGCGGATAATTTACGTCGCGCCATGGCCAAGAAGACCCCTGAAGTGATGTCTGAGATGAGGAAACATTTCGTCGACGGCTGCATTAAAAAGACCTCCACCGATAGAAAGACAGCCGACAGGATATTTGACCAGATAGAATATTTCGCAGGGTATGGATTTAACAAATCTCACAGCGCGGCATACGCCCTGATAAGTTACAGGACCGCCTACCTTAAATCGAATTTCCCGGTTGAATTCATGACGGCGCTTCTAACGAGCGAAAAAGATAACCTCGATAAGATCGCGACATATATAAACGAGTCAATCAGGATGGGAATAAAGATACTCCCCCCGGATATAAACGAAAGTTTCGCAAATTTTACAGTTATAGGGGATTCCATCAGGTTCGGCCTCCTTGCGGTGAAGAACGTCGGCCAGGGCGCCATCGACTCCATAATCACCGTCAGGCAGAAGGCCAGCAGGTTCAAATCCATATACGACTTTACCGAAAGGGTCGATCTCAGGTTGGTCAACAGGAAGGTGTTGGAGAGCTTCATAAAGTGCGGTGCGCTGGACTCACTCGGCCTATTCAGGTCTCAGCTCTCGGCCATGATCGACAAGGCGCTCGATGTCGCCGGCGGGATACAGAAGGACAGGGTCAACGGCCAGCTCTCTTTCTTCGATAAGTTTGAGGATGAGGAAAATTTTAAAAAGACTTTTCAGGATATACCCAATATACCGGAGTGGCCGGAAAACCAGTTGCTTGCTTACGAAAAAGAGATGATAGGTTTTTACATCACAAAGCACCCGCTCGCGCAATTCGAAAAGATGCTGCGCGTCTATTCGACATGCAGCACCACTGATCTAAGGACGAGAAGCGACGGCGATGAAGTGCTCCTGGGCGGCATCATCAGCAAGGCGAAGTTCACCACCACAAGAAAGACCAACGAAAAAATGGCGATAGTCACTCTCGAAGATTTAAACGGCACAGTAGAGGTCCTCGTCTTCCCGAGCACTTTTGCGAAGTCAGGCAGCCTTGTGAAACCGGATGCTATTGTTTTTGTGAAGGGACGCGTTAATTTAAGGGAAGAAGAGCCGAAGATAGTGGCCAACGAAATAGCGGCGCTCGATTCAGTGAGGGCTAAGTATACAAAGGCCGTCGTTATAGACCTCCTCACTGCAGGGCTGGAGGCGACGTCGCTCGAAAAATTGAAAAAAGTTCTATCACGATATCCTGGCCGGATACCGGTTTATTTAAGCTTCGTTAAACCTGACGGCAAAAGGACCATTATGTCCGCGAGCTCAACGTTTTTTGTGGAGCCGCACGAAGGGCTTGTCCGGGATGTGGAAAAGATTTTCGGCCGCGACGTAGTCAACTTTCGGACGTAAATAAGTTTTAAGCTATAAAGTAAGGCCTGCGTTGCGGGAATTGGCCTTGACATTACGATATTACAATGCTACCATAAGTCATTGTAAAATAAAATGTTATGATAGATAGAAAAATCGAATCCGATATCAAGGCGGTCAAAAGCTTTATAGAGCTTTGGGCCAAATTCCACTCTATATACACCAGCACCATATCAAAAGAGATAATAACAAAAGATGACGAGAACAAGTTCCTCGAGACCAAAGAGATGATAAAGAATAAATACGAGGAACTGCAAGGCACGCTTGAATTTAAGTATGTCCTGCATGGCAGGTTTACAGACCCTGTCAGTGACATACTTCTTTTGGGCGGCATAAGTTTCATCTCCGAAAAGAATTTAAAAAAAATGGATGATGACTGGAGGGCGTCGTATATATTTTTGAATAATATATTAGAACGGCTTAAGAGCAGGAAGAGAAGGCTGGAAGATTTTAATCCGGTAGGAGTATTCTTTAAGCGTATTTTTGATAGAAGGTAAAAACGGGAGGAGTAATAAATATGACCAAAAAAGACATTGTCCTTAAGATAGCGGAGGAGGCCGGCATCAAACAGGTAGATGTGAAGAAGGTCGTCCAGATGGCGCTCGATATCATCACGGAATCGTTGTCAGGCGGCAAGACCATAGAGTTGAGGAACTTCGGGGTCTTCAAGGTGAAATCCCGAAAGTCCAGGATAGGCAGGAATCCGAAAACAGGCACCACTGTTTCTATCCCTGAAAGAAAAGTCGTGGTCTTCAAGGCCGGCATGATAATGAAGAAGAAGGTAAGATAATTATCAGCTAAGATCTCACCAGGAGAGAAATGGAATATAGATCTGTTAAAGGTATGGAGGACATACTTCCTCAGGACGTCCAGATCTGGCAATATTTGGAACGCACTGCGCGCACAGAACTTGAGTCGTATGGTTATAGAGAGATAAGGACTCCCATAGTTGAGGATACCTCTATCTTTGTGCGCGGTATCGGCGAGACTACCGATATCGTCACAAAAGAGATGTACACATTCACGGACAGGAAGGAGAGGTCCCTGACATTGAGGCCTGAAGGCACAGCGCCGATAGTTAGGGCTTACATAGAGCATTCTCTGGACCAGGTTTCGCCGGTCCTCAGGTTATATTATATAGGTCCGATGTTCAGGGCGGAGAGGCCGCAGAAGGGGCGTTCAAGACAATTCCATCAGATAGGCGTGGAGGTCTTCGGGACCAATTCGCCTTACGCTGACGTCGAAGTGATCATGCAGGCGACGAGCCTGCTGAAACTTTTTGGTCTGTCGGGTTTTACGATAAAGCTAAATAGTCTTGGGTGCAAAAACGACAAAGATGCGTTCGCCGATAAGTTGAAGAAATTCCTGGAGGATAAGAAGAATAGGCTGTGCGCTGATTGCAAGGAGCGGATAAAGAAGAATGCCTTAAGGGTGCTCGATTGCAAAGAGGAGTCTTGCATGCAGGTAGTCAGGGAGGCCCCAAACATCCTGGAAAGCCTGTGCGAGCCATGCAAGGATCACTTCAATAAGGTGAAGAGATGCCTGGAGAGCTTAAAAGTAGAATTTAAAGAGACCAAGAATCTCGTGCGCGGGCTGGATTATTACACAGGCACAGTATTTGAGATAACGCATACGGCCTTGGGCGGCCAAGACGCTATAGGCGCAGGAGGAAGATACGATAATTTAGTGAAAGATCTGGGAGGGCCAAACGTCGGGGCCGTTGGCTATGCGCTCGGCATCGAGAGGATAATAATAGCGCTTAAAAAAGAATTGCCCGCGTCTAAAAATGTGGTTTATATTGCTACGCTGGGAGATGCGGCAAAGATTAATGGCGTTCAGCTGGCCGAAAAAATAAGAAGAGATGCAGGGTTACAGGGCGTCATAGTGCTTACGGATATCACGGAGTCTTCTCTTAAATCGCAGATGAGAAGCGCTGACAAAAATAACGCCAAGGTCGTTTTGATCCTGGGCGATGAAGAGTTGATACAAAAGAAAGTAGTGATAAAAGATATGGTCGGCGCAAAAGAGCAGGTCTGTGTCGGCTTGGATTCGGCAATAGACGAGTTGAGGAAAAGGTTATGCTAAGGACGCACACTTGCGGTGAATTAAACGAAAAAGATGTCGGGAAGACGACAGCCCTCTGCGGATGGGTCGGAAGCCGCAGGGACCACGGCAATCTGATATTCATTGACATCAGGGACGGTTACGGCATAACTCAGATCGTCTTCAATCCGCAGCTTGACGCGGAGGTCCATAAAACAGCAGAAGCCTTGAGGCCGGAATTTGTCGTTAAAATAGAAGGGAAGGTCGAGAAGAGGCCTGCCGGCACAGAGAATGTAAATATCCCAACCGGCAAAATAGAAGTCTTGGCTTCAAAGGTAGAGGTCCTGAACAAGGCCGCTACGCCGCCTTTTGAAATAATGGACGACATCTTGGTCACCGAGGAGATGAGGTTAAGATATAGATATCTCGATCTGAGGCGGCCTACTATGCAGGATAATTTACGGCTGAGGCACAAGGCGTGCAAGCTCGCCAGAGACTATTTCGACGAGCGAAATTTCGTCGAGGTTGAGACGCCCATACTTACGAAGTCTACGCCTGAAGGCGCCAGGGATTACCTCGTCCCTTCCAGGGTGAATCCCGGGATGTTCTACGCGCTCCCGCAATCGCCGCAACTTTTTAAACAGATACTCATGGTATCGTCCCTCGACAGGTATTTTCAGATAGCGAAGTGCTTCCGGGATGAGGACCTGAGGGCGGACAGGCAGCCGGAGTTTACGCAATTTGATATCGAGATGTCATTTGTGACGGAAGAGGATATCTTTGAGATATCAGAAGGCCTGATGAAGAAACTCTTCAAAGAGGTGATCTCCGTAGAGCTGAAGACGCCTTTCCCGCACCTTAAATACGCTGATGCGATGGCCCGTTTCGGATGCGATAAGCCGGACACGAGATTCGGCCTGGAGCTTGCAGAGATAACGGACCTCGTAAAGAATTGCCAATTCAAGATATTCCAGGAGATAGTCAAAAAGAAGGGCAGGGTGATCGCGATCAACGCTAAGGGATGCGGTTCATATTCCCGTGGCCAGATAGATGAATTGATAGAGTTCGTCAAAGAGCACGGCGCCAAGGGGTTGGCGAATTTTAAAGTTGAGAACGGCTCTCTGGTTTCACAGATAGATAAATTCTTTTCCAAGGAAGAGCTCGCCTCGATAAAAAAAGCCATGGCCGCAGCAGACGGGGACATGATATTCATCGTGGCGGATAAGGAAAAGATAGCGTATGATTCAATGGCTGCGCTACGAAAGCTGTTTGGCAAAAGATTGAACCTCATAGACGATAAGAGGTTCGACTTTCTTTGGGTGACGGATTTCCCGTTGTTAAAATATAACGATGAAGAGAAGAGGTGGGAATCGGAGCACCACCCGTTTACGTCAGTCCATCCCGACGATATAAAGTTGCTGGAAGACCAGGGATCCCTTCACGCCGTCAGGTCGAGGTCTTACGACCTTGTTGTAAACGGCACAGAGATAGGCTCCGGCAGCATAAGGATACATGACAGAAAATTACAGGAGTTGATATTCAAGACCATAGGTATAAACGAGGAACAGGCGAGGCTCAGGTTCGGATTTTTGCTGGATGCGTTCAGGTATGGCGCTCCGCCCCACGGAGGGGTAGCGTTCGGGCTGGACAGGCTGATGACGCTGTTTGTCGGCTGTGAGTCGATAAGGGATGTCATCGCCTTCCCTAAGACGCAAAAGGCGTTTTGCCCGATGACGAATGCGCCGTCGCCGGTCGATGAAAAACAATTGAACGAACTTAACATCAAGATCAAAAAGTAGCCGAAATGAAGGAGGATCTATGAGAGCGGTATCATTAGCTGTAATAAGCATATGTCTCCTGGTGGCGTTAATAGGTTGCGAAAGAATAAGCATGCCTTACGTTATGAAGACGGATAGGGTCGACCAGAAGATAGACGCAGGCAATAGGGGCTATCTCAGAGGAACGCCGCCTCCTCCAGAGGAACGCGGCGACCTGAAACGTCCGCTGGTGGCCGTTGATATAGACCTGATAAGCATCAATAAAGCCAAAGGGGCATCCGAAGAAGCCAGCCAGACCACTCCGGCCAAGGCCGAAAACCAAAACGTTGCTACGGAAAAAGCATCGCCGAAGGAAGAATCGATTAAATAAGTTTACGAGACCAAGATTTATATTGGGTAATCACAATATGGAAAAGACGATCAATCTGAAAGATACTCAAGAAGCAAAGATCTTGTTCGGCACGCACGATGAAAATCTTAAGGTGATAGAGAAGGAATTTGGAGTAGGCATAACGACCAGGGGCGACGCCTTGCGGATGCAGGGCGCAGCCAGCCAGGTGGGGCTGGCAACTAACCTTCTGGAAGAGCTTCTCTTGACGATAAGGAACGGCGGATCCATTAAGAAGCACGAGCTTCTCTATGCTATCAACGCGATAAAAGAAGACAAGACGCGCGACATCCACAGCATATATCTCGACAGGATCGAGGTATCCTCCAAAAGACAGTTCATAACTCCAAAATCCAACGGACAGAAAGAATACGTTGATGCGATAAGACAAAATGATATCGTATTCTGCATAGGGCCGGCCGGTACAGGCAAGACCTACCTCGCCATGGCAATGGCAGTGAATGCGCTGAAGAAGCAGCTGGTCAGCAGGATAATCTTGACCCGCCCTGCGGTAGAGGCCGGAGAGAGCCTAGGTTATCTGCCAGGAGACCTTTACGAAAAGGTCTCGCCGTACCTGCGACCGCTCTACGACGCGTTGTATGATATGATGGAAGTGGACAAGATAAAGGATTATATCGAAAGGGGCATTATCGAGGTGGTGCCTCTGGCATATATGCGCGGCAGGACACTCAACGACTCGTTCATAGTAATGGATGAGGCGCAGAACTCCACGCCGGAGCAGATGAAGATGTTCCTGACGCGGCTCGGCTTTGATTCAAAGACAGTTAT
>Ga0315288_10007663_pt1 | contig 13673 bp, 8 predicted proteins | sample YL17G11_20_MG_FD_203454 | JGI IMG/M metagenome (GOLD analysis project Ga0315288, IMG submission 203454) | Sediment microbial communities from Yellowstone Lake, YNP, Wyoming, USA - YL17G11_20 | ecosystem: Environmental > Aquatic > Freshwater > Lake > Sediment | place: USA: Wyoming | collected...
CCTCGTGCGCAAGTACGGCAAGCCGATGTGGGCGGTGGACCTGCTGGACTTCACTCGGGGCGTTGCGCTCGGCGCCGATGGGAACACGCGCCTGTCGAGCTCGGTGGTACAGCACGGCGGGTCGGGCATCCAATACTACTGCTGGTTCGGCACAGAGCACTACAACTACGCAGAGCGAGGACAGGACGAGCTGGCCCGGATGATCGGCGACACCAAGGCCATGGCGGCGGCTATCGGGACCACACGCCCCCGAGCGGACGTGGCGCTCATCATGCCAAAGATGGCCCCCTACGCGTTCCCACCGGAGCCGCTGAACTCGTATGCGGATTTCATGGGGTGGTACAAGCTGCTCGTGCGCGCCGGCGTGTGCCCGGACCTCTACACGCTGGAGGAGCTTGAGCGCGCCGACCTTCGCCACTACCGTGCGGTGGTGGTCCCGGACTGTGCCTACGGGACGCCCGAGGCGCTCGGCGCCCTCCGCCGAGCATCGGGAGCGGGCGTTCCCATCGTCGCCTCTGGTCGCCAGTTCGTCCGTGACATGACCGGCCGCCCGTTGGACGCCGAGCGGCCGGCTGCCGCAGCGGCGTTCGCGGCGCCCGTGGGAGCCGCATGGCTGGGGGAGACCTATCGCTGCCCAACCATCAGCAACACACCGTCGCGGCTGGTCTGCACTCGCGGGGAGCCGGACTGGTCTCACCCGGCAGTCGCGCAGGCGCTCGCCGCCCTGCGGGATGCCGGTGTGCCGGTGCTGCTCACCCCCGGTGAGCGGCCGCTCACCGCTGTGCCGCTCCAGGACGGCCGAGCGTTCATCCTCCCGACCACCGACGGCATCGTGCGCGGGCACATCGGCGCGCGGTCGTTCGAGGCGGGCCCCGCGGGGAGCCTGACGCCCGTTCGTTGACGAGTGGGGTGCGCCCTGACGGAGCAGACGGGCTCGGCGCGGAGGGCCCGGGACCGGATGACGGGAGTCGCGACATGAGTGCAACCGGCGAGGGCCAAGGTGACGCTGCAACCTCGCGTCCCCCGCTGCGCACGCTGTGCGCCGTCCTGCTGTCCGCCGTGTCGGGGGGGCTCGTGGGCCTCGCATTCCCGTACCCCGGGGCGGCCTTCCTGGCGTGGTTCGGCGCGGCGCCGTTCCTCTACGCACTGCTGCGCGCGCATCGCCCCCGGCGCGCCGCGCTGTGTGGGTTCGTCTTCGGGTTCGTGTTATGGGTGAAGACGTTCCTGTTCCTCGCCATCTTTGGGCGACTCGCGGTAGTCCTGGCCGGGGCGCTGGGGGGCGTCCACACGATGGTCACCGCCCTGGCGATCTATATGCTCGTGACACGGCGGCCCGCACCATGGCGCGCTGTTGCCCTGGCGCCCGCACTGTGGGTGGTCGGCGAGTGGCTGCGGAGCCTGGGCCCACTGGGGGTGTCTTGGGCCGACCTCGGCTACAGCCAGATGTGTTCGCTAGCCATGATCCAGATCACGAGTGTCATTGGCGCGTTCGGGTTGTCGTACCTGGTCGCCGTAACGAACGTCGCCCTCGCCCACCTGCTGCTGCACGGCTGGTCTCGACCGCTGGTCGCGATCGCCGCGGCACCGCCGATAGTCTGCATCGCTTTCGGCACAGTGGCTCTGGCCCGGCATCCCGAGTCCGATGTCGGCAGTGAGGGCGTGCCCGTCACGGTCATCGAGGCGCCGAGCGTGAACACGCCGCTGCGGTCCGGGCCGCGCCCCGGGCCGGCGGCCCAGGTGAGCGTTTTCGGGGGGTACACGGGGAGCCCCGAAGTGCCCGCGGGCGGACTGGTCGTGTGGCCCGAGAGCGCTGTCGGGTGGGATGTCATCGACACGGCCGTGCTACGCCGGGGTGTCGCCGCCATCGCGCAGCGCAAGCCGACATACCTGCTGTTCGGCTTCAACGAGGAGGACGAGCAGGGACGCGACTACAACTCGGCGGTGGTGTTCGGCCCTGATGGCGAACCGACGGGGGTTCACCGCAAGACCAAGCTCCTCGTTATGGGGGAGCAGGTGCCGCAAGTCCTCCGGGAGCTCCTCGGCCCGCTGCTGAAACAGTATGGCGTGCCCGAGCATGACACGACTCCCGGCCATGGGTTCCACGCCATCCGGGCCGGCGAGTTCCGCGTCGCGCCGCTGATCTGCTACGAATCACTGTTCTCGCGACCCGCACGCATATCAGTGGCCAAGGGGGCGAACCTGATTGTGATCGTCACGAACGACGGCTGGTTCGGGCCTTCGGCGGCCGGTGTCATCCACGCACGCCTGGCCGCCGTCCGCGCCGTCGAGAACCGCACGCCGGTGGCTCGAGCAGCCTGCACGGGCTGCTCCCAGTTCGTGGACTCCTACGGTCGCATCACCCAGCCCACCGGGTTGATGAACACGAAGGACCGCATCATCACGACCCACATCGCGCCCGACCGAGCCGGTACGCCCGGCTCCATCTACACCCGCCTCGGTGACGTGATCCTCTGGCTGAGCAGCGCACTGGTCGCACTGGCTCTCGTGACCGAGATCGCCGGCTGTATCCGTCGGCGCAGATGCCCGGAGGGGCCTACGACGCTCGCTTAGCCACCGTGCCGAACCCGAGCTTGCGGCCCGAGGCGGCTGTGCTGCAGGTCGCGAACTCGCGTTGCGCGGCCAGCAGGAAGTCCGTTTGGGCGATGCGCCGGCTCGCGCTGTCGGTCCGGCACGCGGCGCCGGCGGCAGCGCGGAGGACGGCGTTCCTGATGTGCCCGCCGGCGAACGGGAACTGCTCGGCGAGGGCGGCGAGGTCCACGTCATTCGCCAGTGGCGCGCTCTTCGGAACGTGCATCTGCCAGATCCGCAGGCGCGCCTCAGCATCGGGCATGGGGAAGGCCACCCGCACGCCGATCCGCCGCTCGAACGCCGAGTCCATGTCATCGGACCGGTTCGTCGTCAGGATCAGCACGCCCGGGAAGCGCTCGACCTCCTGTAGCAGCACGTTCACTTCGCGGTTGAAGCTCTGGTCAGTGGCACTGGCGACATGGACGCGCGTGTGGAACATGGCGTCGGCCTCGTCGAAGACGAGCACCGCGTCATCGCTCTTGGCCTGGCTGAAAACCTGAGCGGTGTTCTTCTCCGTCTCGCCCACCCACTTGCTGACCATCTCGGGGTAGCTGACGATGAGGATCCGCTTGCCGAGCGCGTGGGCGACTGCCTGGGCGGTCATGGTCTTCCCAGTGCCCGGCAGCCCGGAGAAGAGCGCACAAGTCATGCCCTCGCGCTTGTAGGCCTCCGCGAACCCCCACTGGTGGAGCAGCAGGTCGGCGTTCTGCGTCAGCGAGATCAGGTGCTCGATTTCCGTGCGGACGCACTCCGGTAGCACCACATCGCGCAGTCGGTAGCGGGGCGCCTGTACGCCGTTCTCCGAGCAAGCCTCCTGGTCGAAGACCATGTCGAGCTGGCCGTGCTCGGCTCGTGCCTGCGCGGGGCCGGTGGTGTCCGTCAGCTCCTGAACGGCGCGCTCCGAGATCTTGAAATAGGCATCGAGCACGCTCGGCTCGTCGGGGGTCGAGCAAGATGCCAAGCCCTGCTGAAGCAACGGCGCCCCGGGGTAGAGGTACCGCCGCGCGTCGAGGACGGACATGTGGTCATCGAGCAAGAGGCCCAGGATGTCCTTCCCTCGCGAGTAAGTACGTACGCCGGAGACGGAGATGTCCTCGATGAGGAGCACGAGCAGGATCTCCAGCTCGAGCGGCGAGAGCCCGTACTTGGCGCCCATGCGGTCAACGCTGAACTGGTGTCCCTCCCCGCGCGCAAGCGCTGTCTTCGTCTCAATGCGCTGCCGCAGCGTACGCAGGCTGGATTCCAGCCGCCGGATCTCACAACGCCGGGCGGCGACCATGTCCGAGTCCTGCTCGAAGAGCCCGTCGTCATCCCACTCAGCGGTCCGTGTTCGCAACGAGTAGAGCTTCTGCCGAAGCTCGACGAGTCGCAGCCAATCGCGCAGATAGTCCCGGTCGCTGCGGTAAGGGGTCGTAACCTTCGCACCCATACTCCAATGGGGTCTTACACCACAACTGTCCGCCGGCGGACGCTCCATCCGACCCCGCGATACCTGCGGGACCATCCCGAGACGTGCGACGGCCTCTCGTCGTGGCTGCCCGGCCTCCAAAGTCGAACGTTCGGCGGCCCACAATGGGGCATCGCCTCGGCCGAGGCCTCGACCGCTGTGTGTCACCACGGTGCGCCCGTGGGTTGGTGCTGGCAGCACATTGGGGCCGGACGGTCAGCGCACTTCTGGACCGCGAAGGCTCTCGACAACCACCCTCGCGGACGGCCTCGGCTATCTTCGATGGGCAAACGGCAAGTCTGACCGGGGAGTTCAAGTGCGGCGCCCGGGGCCGAACCGAAGCCCGGTGGCGCTTGTCCAAGGGAAGAGGGGTTATACTGCCTTCGCCAACGGCTGCTTCCAGCAGCGGGACTGGGAGGTGCACCCTTGCGAGCTTCGCGAAGCTCGGTGCTTTCCTTGGCGGCTGCCCTGGTCCTCGCGGGGGCAGCGGGACAGGCGCAAGAGACGCGCGATGTCGACGCGATGGTCCGGCAGCTCGAGATGCCGAAGGTGGGGTACTACTACGTAGGCTTGTCCTTCAGTGCTGGCGCCCTCACCGGCGGGTCGGCCGATGAGCAGGCCGGCAAGGACGTCGATTCGCTCCTGGCCAAGGGGGACCTATCCGCCGCAGACTGGAAGTACATTGCGGAGGCTAGCTACGCCAAGGGGCAGGTGCGGTTCGCGAACCTCGCTGCAGACAGGGCCATCAAGGCGTACTCACTGCGCGTCGCTGAGGCGCCTGAGGAGGTCGATGCGCTGGTTGCGCTGGGCAGTCTCCTCGCATTGCGAGGACGCGAGGCCGAGGCCGAGCCTCACCTCAGGAAGGCGCTGGAGATCGACCCGGCGCGGTTCGATGCGTACCTCGCCATGTCGCAGGTGTTCCTCGTCCAGAGCTGCCCGGCCCTCCGTGCCTGGGGCCGTGCGTGCGCCACGGAGTTCGTGCGAGCGTTCCCTGAGCAGAGCGCGGAGATGGGGTACTCCGCGGGGAATCTGCCTCCCCTGCATGTGGCTGTGGAGTGGCTCTATGTCGTCAGGCCGCGAGGCGAGACGCTGGCGAGGGTCCTGGCGGCTGCGCGCCTTGCAGTCGGCCCCCTTGACCATCTCACGCCCCTGCCGCAGAGCCTGTATGGCCAGTGGTACTCAGCAGCCATGGGACGGATCGTCACAGAGCTGTCAGGGGCCCGTCCGGCCGAGGCGCTCAAGACCGCGATGGGGATGCTGGCGGGGCTGGATGGGCGAGTCCTGCTGGACTTGGCCCGCCAGCCAGCGGATGGGCCACTAGCCAGCCCGGATGACCTGTGCACGCTGATGCTGTTCTCAGCCCTCACACCGGACTTCCTGGCCGCCTGCCAACGTGCGTGCGTCGCGCACCCGGACGACCTGGGGCTCCGGGCTCTGGTCGGGTCGCTGCAGGCGACTGTGGTGATGTGGGACCTGATGAGCGACCGATCGTCTGAGGCAACGGCGGCCGCGGTGGATCCGACGCAGGCCGAGACGGCGATCTCCAACCTTCGCGTTGCCCTCACGCTCCCGCCCGACAAACGCGCCGATGTGACCGGCAACCTGGCGACGATGTACCTGCTCAAGGGCGACGTGGCGGGGGCGCGCGGAGTTGCCGACGACGCCATCGCCCGGGGCGAGTGGGATCTGGCGACGGTGTCCTCGGCCCTAATGGCCCTGTCGGGGCTGGACCTGCGGCAGGTTGCGCGGGCCCCCACGATCATCGACACTCTCGCTCCCGAAAGGCTGCGCGAAGTGGAGTCGGCACTGGCGAAGTGGATCGCATCTGCTCCGCCGAGCGATGCCATACCGTACGGGATACTGGCTGCGGCCCGCCGGAGGCTCGGCGACTTTGCCGGCGCGGCGGACGCTCTCCGTAAGGCACGAGAGTTCGCGCCCAAGTCCCAGCTCTATGCTTGTGGTCTCGGTGTCGCACTGCTCAAGAGCGGGCAACTCGAGGAGGCGGCCAAGGTGCTGGCGGAAGCCGTGGACCTCCCGCAGGGCCCGCCGGATGTGCAGCCGATACTGCATCGGGCGTACGGCATCGCATTGCTGGGCGTCGGTCGGCAGGCCGAAGGTGAAGCCGAGCTGAAGCTTGCCGAGGGGCAGTAGCGGCCCGCCAAGGTGCCCGTGGCCCGACGCGCGAAACGACCTTGCCACACGTTCCTCCGCGAGGGGAAGGACCCTGGTGCGATGTCTGCGATCTCCACTCATTGGCCCGAAGGCCGCTCTTTCCGCTTGGCCGCCGTGCTACTCGTCTCCGCCCTCGGTGGCGGATGCTGGGCCGCCGAGACGCCGCGTGAGATCCCGTGCGCGCCCTGCACGCAGGCACCCCGCATAGACGGCCGGCTCACACCCGGCGAGTGGGACGAGGCCACTCACCTGTCGCTCGCGCTCTCCCTGGTGCGCGGTGCCCAGCCGGCGCCGGAGCGCGCGGCTGAACTGTGGGTCATGAACTCCTCAGCGAACCTCTACCTGGCGTTCCGCGTGCCCGACGCCGAGCGGCAGGCCTCCTTCTCGCCCGTGAAGGCGGACCTGGCACTGCTCGTCTTCGCGAAGGGCGACCAGGTGGCCCCTGGGGACGATCGGAAGATCGTCATCCCCGGGATCTACGCCGACAAGCACGTCACCGGCCCCGGAGCCGATGCCGACGATGCCCGGCGCGATGGCCGGGGTGCCATGGGGTACCGGAAGGCCGAGGCCGGAGGCGAGTACTTCATCGAGTTCAGCCTGCCGCTCGACTCGGGCGACGGCGAGGACCTGTCGGCGCACCCGGGCGACCGCGTCCGGTTCAACCTGGTGTACGCCGATGGATTCGCTCCGGATCTGTCCGAGACCGAGATCGGAGGCCTGTACTCTGGCGGTGCCGACGATGCTACGGGATGGGGGTACCTGGTGTTGGCCGCGGATGTGGGGCAGGAAAGGCCGGCGCCGGAGCTGGAGTGGGCCGAGCGGCTCTTCCCACACACCGGGGCTCCAGGCGAGTTCGAGAACAGACTGCGTCGCGTCGAGACGGATGAGATCCCGCTAGCCGACGGCCGTGGAGGGCAAGTGACCTGTGAGTTCCTCTACCGGGGGATCGACGGCCGGCCGCTGACGGGTCACGCCCGAGTGTTCCTCCCACCCGTGGTGCTCGACGAGCCGGGCGCGATTGCTCCGCTCGTCTACTCGGCGGGCTATGAGCTGGATGCGGGGTCCGCCGCCGGGTGGCTGTCCCGAGGGATGGTCGTCGCCACGCCCCACGCCGAGCCGGACAATCCGCTCGTACGCGGGCCGAACCTGGACATCGCGCTCCTCCATGCCACGCGCGCTCTGCCCTTCGTCGACAGCTCCCGCGTGCTGATCCAGGGCGGCAGCGCCGGGGGATACATGGCGCTGATGCTGACCGCGGAGAGCTTCCCCCTCATCGGCTCCGCACCAGACGTGCCGCCCGTCAACTGGGGCTACAACGCCGCCTACTTCCTGAGGAACAGGGACCTTGCTCGCGCCACGGCAGAGGGCACGGATCGGCCGGCACTCCCCGTGCTGACCCAGGTCATCCCTCTCGCGGAGCTGTCGACCGAGACGCTCGGGCAGAACACCGACGGTGACCCCTGGCTGCTCATCTCGCCGGTATCGCAGCTCGAGACGATCACCGCGCCCACTCAAGTGGTCTTCAGTACGGCCGACATGCTCGTGCCGATCAACCAGGTCTCGCCCGATCTGGCGCAGCCGCGCGCTCCGGGCCAGTTCCCGGATGGGTTCACCACCGCGGTCGATAGCCTCCTGGCGCGAGTCGATGCTCGGAAGACGCTCCTGGGGGTTCTGCCCGTCGACAGCTACGAGCTCCTCACAGTACCGGTCCCGGTCTCCGCCGATAAGCTGCGGCTCGAGGACCAGACGGGGGTAAAGTCCACCCCGATCGACCTGCCCTTCTCGCGCACGCAACAGTGGAGCATCGTCATCATCGACGAGGGGCCCCCGGAGCCGGACGTCGGGCACTTCCGCTACGTGCTGGCAACGTCCCGTCAGGCTTGGCAGGAATGGGTGCTGTCACAGGCTCTCGCGCCGGCTCAGCTCACGCTGCCGAAGCTGACCCGACTGATGATGCGGATGCAGGGGGAGGAGTATCTACCGGCCGAGGTTCAGCCGGCCGGCGCGGCGGCACCCTTCGTGGCCTCTCACCTGGACTTCCCGGAGGCCGAGCGCGCGGATGTGCTCCGTGGGCTCACTGCCTTCGCGCGCGATGACGCCTGCGCCCTCCGCCTGGCTGAGTTGTACTCTCAGCTCCCGGAGGAGCGGAAGGCACTCGGCCCATCGCTCGGTGACGGCACAGCAGGGGCGGTGCGGGCGGCGTTGACCGGTCCCCTGGGGCCCCTGCCGCCCGGCTGAAGCCGGGCCTCCACCGGGCCTCCACGAAGCCTATCCCTACGGCACGAACTGCAGCGCGTACAGGTCCGCCTCCTGCAGGATGAACCGCAGGCGCACCGGCCGACCGGCGAGAGCGCTCAGATCGGCACTGCCGCGCCACGTCACCCTCCGGTCGATGGCGTCGCCGACCGCCCCATCGCAATCCCCGAGCGAGAACCCGTCGACCGGCGCGCCGGCCTCGTCCTGGATCTCCAGTCGCAGGCTCCCCGCGGCGGACGTGGCGAGGTTGATCGAGAGCGACCCACCCGCGAACACGAGCGGCCGCGTCACCATCTCGCCCGCGGGGTAGTCCGCGTGCACGGAGGCGAACCCGTCGAGCCGGAACACGTACCGCGCCAGGTGCGCCGTCTCCTGGCCCTGGTTCCGCTGGACGTACAGGCTCATCTCATCCGGGCCCGTCTGGACAACACCGCGCGCCGGGTAGTTGCATCGCGAGACCCAGTTGCGCGGATCGAGGCCGGGCCGGATGAGCGGCTCCTGGAACGGGGTCGAGTAGGTGTCCCCGCCTCGCGTGGTCATGAACCACGCGTCCGAGCAATCGTCCTGCAGCCACGTCATGCCCCCGATCGGCTTCAGCGCGTCCGACTGCTCCTGCGTCAGCACCCGTCGTCCCTGCATGAAGCGCGCGGGCGTCGCGACGTAGATGTGCGGCGCGCGGAAGTAGGGCTCCGTCTGCGTGATGTAAAGGTGGTTACGCGGCACCGTCGAGCCCGTGTCGGTGTAGGACACCTGCACCGGCGCGGACCAGTGAATGAAGTCCTCTGACGTCGCCCGAGCCACCGCGCGGATCCCGTCCGGGCAGCGGCGGTAGTAGAGGACGTAGCACCCCTCGGACTCGGACCAGAACGCTCCATTCTGTGAGTCGAACACCCAGGGGATGCTGGGGTCGGTGAAGATGGGCCCCTCCTGGACCTTCCTCCAGTGGATGCCGTCGGGCGAGACGAAGCCCGCCAACCCACCACCCTCCGCGAGGCCGAGCGCCTTGTACCGCTCCTCCGCCGGGACGCCGGGCTTCGTGTCCACGAACGGCGCGAAGTTGTGCGTCGCGGGCGCGGCATTCGCGACAACTACGTTGTTCTCCCGCGTGCCCTCGACTTCGAACAGCCCGAGCATCGGCTTCGTCCAGTGGACGCCGTCGGTGGACTCGGCATAGCAGGTCACCTCGGCCGCCGCCCCATCGGCCACTTCGCCGGGTGTGCCGCGGTAGTAGAGGCGGTAGAGGTCGCCATCGTGGATCACCGTGGCGTATGTGTAACAGAACGGGCCCTCCCACGGGTAGTCTCGCTGCCCGACGATGCCGGCGAATGTCGGCGGGTGAAGCTTCAGCGCAGCGCCGTCCATTCGGTCAATGAGGAACGTGTCCACGAACAGCTCGCGTCGGTTGCCGATATCGGCCATGGCGACAGGTACCTCCTCTGAGATGCCCGCTGAGGGGACTGCTTCCTTGCGGCGTTCACTGAGCACACGCACCTCGTCATCCGGTAGGGCGCGGTCGGCTATCAGCAGGTCGTCCACGTAGCCGCAGAGCTGCTCGTTCGGCCCGCCCCGAGGTCCTCGCCGAGCCGCAGGTTCGCTGCAAGGTTGACGGCACCACCGGAGCAGAACCCCCGCCCCACGAGCCGCCCGTCCAGATAGAGCCGCACGCTGCCATTGCGCACGGTTACGGCCAGATGGTGGTAGGCATCGTCGGCGAAACGCAGGGGCCGGGAAACGACCTCGACGCCGGACCAGCAGAACTGCACGCCGGGGATGACCTTCCCGCTGGGGTCGAACTCGAACACCAGCTCATTCCGTTCGAGCGGCCCGCCGCCCCGGTAGGAGGATAGGATGCGCGTGAAGTCGTTCTCCTCGTCGTTCACGAAGGCCGCCAGCGTGAACTCCGCGCCGAGTTGCCGCGTGCCGGGGATCTCGACGACCTGCCGCTCGCCCGTCGAGACGAAGCGCAGCGCGCCGCTTCCCACCGCGGCTACGCCGGGATCACTCACGGCCTCGACGCCCGCCGGCAGCGCGACGGCATCCGCCGAGGTCGGCTCAGCCTCGACCGCCGCCATGGCCGGGCTGTCGGCGTCGAACGGCAGGTACAGACAGACCTGGGCCCCCGCGATCGACGCAGAGGCCACAGCGAATGAGCCGATGAGTAGGGCAGTCACGCGCACGGAACGCACCTCCCGCATCGCCGAATGATGCCCCGCCAAGCCCGATCACCGCGGTTCCGCGTAGATGAACAGCCGCGACTGCAGGCCGCCGGCGGCGGCAGCGGAAGCGAGACTCGTGCTGACGCGGATCGCGATGGTGTTGTCCTCGCCGGGGCGCACGGCGTCGGTGATGTCGAGGTCCATCTCCGCCGGCCGAATGTAGGCTTCGCGGTATGGCCGGTGCCCCACATACCGGCCGTTGACCCAGGTCCAAGCCTCGGTCTCAACGACCGGCGCGTACAGATGCACCCGCCGACCGGCCGCCGACTCAGGCAGAGGCACGCGGAAGTGGTACCAGACATAGCCGAGGTCCGTGTGCCCGTGCTCATCCTCGTGGCCCTGGGTGTAGAAGGGCCGCGTCGTGGAGACCGCCTCCCAGCCGCCCACGCGCACTTCCGCTGCGTACCACTCCTCCGCGATCCCGTCGTCGTACGGGTCGGTGCGGAGGTCGGCGATCTCCGGCAAAAGCGTGATGAGATCGCCCGTCTTCCCGGAGGTCATGTCGGCAAGCTGCTGGTAGTAGGCTCTCCGCTCGGCCAGGCCCCAGTACCAGATCCCGGAGTGGTAGCGCTCCTCGTCATACCAGATGTAGAAGGGGTCGATGGCGTGGAGCTCGCCGCGCAGCGCCATCATCTTGTCGGCGCACTCCGCGGCATTCGCGAACTCCCCCGCCCACTCGGCCTGGTGCATCGCCACATAGCCCGCCAGATGCTCGAGGATGAGCCGGTCCGCCCTGACGTGCAACCGAGCGCGGTCGGAGTCGGCCAGTTCCTCGGCTCGCTCGACCTGCGACCGCAGCTTATCGACCAGCTCCGGCGTGTAGAGGTACGGCAGGATGCGGTCCTCGTGGCCGTGCAGCGGGCTCGCCCAGATCGCGTCCTCGATGGCATCATAGAGGGCGCGCATCGGCTCGGCCGCCGCGCCGTACCAGTTGGCGTAGAAGCCCTCGAGGATGTCCTGCCACTTGGCGTCTGCGTTCCACTCGAGCTGGGCGTGGAGGTACCGGCTCGCGATGCCCCCCTCGGCCCAGACGTTGCGCGCCTCGTCGTTGAACCCGATCACGCCCATGTCACGCATCAGGGGCAGGTCTTGGGCGAGTCTGCGGGTGTGTGGTAGTGGCGTGAGGCATGAGACGAGCATCTGGTAGTCGTAGTTGTACACCCACACGTTCTTGCATCGCTCGGTCCATTGCTTGAGCATCTGCGCCTGGCGGACGCGCTGCCAGCAGTGGTTGTCATCATAGGCATGGAGCGTGCAGCTCCAGATCGCGGCGAACATGATGATGAGGTGGTCATCCAGCTCGATGCCCTGCGGCGGCAGGTTGCGGTTCGCATAGCCGTTCGTGGCGATGTACACATCCGGGAATTCCGCCCGCACCTCGCGGGCCACCGCGTTGACGAAGTGCAACCACTCCTCTGTGGTACTCGCCTCCGCCGGTACGCCGGGGCGGCCCAGGAGGTCGACGAAGCCCTGGTGCAGCTTGAGCGTCTCCGGGCTGAAGTCGCGCGGGAGCCCGTCATCCGGCGCGAAGCCGTAGGAAGTCTCGCCCGGATGCTGCCGGAAGTAGTCCTTGATCTTCTCCGCCGCGAGCCGGATCGTGTCCGGGTTGGTGAGGTCCGGGTGGTTCGGGTTGCGGCTGCCGTCCTCATTCATCGCGAAGTACTCGGGGTGCTCCGTGAAGTCCTGGGCGGAGGGCAGGACGTTTCGCACGCTGCTGTCTCCGGGAGTGGCGAAGATCGCGTCCGGGTTCATCTTGTTCCGCAGCTTCCACCGCCGCTCGGGCTCCGCAAGCTCGGGCTTGAGGTGGAGCCACCAGCTCCGCATGATGAAGTCCGGCGTCTCGCGGAGGTCGAGCTCCGGGACGGTGACCGTCGGAAGGCTCGGCACATACTCGCCGTACTCTCCCGGCATGTACCACCGCACGCCGAGGCGGCCGAGCAGCTCGTAGACGGCGTACTCCGTCCCGTGGTACGGCCCCTCGTCATTGCCCGCGAGGACGAGTCGGTCGCCGGAGCACCGGACGATGAACCCTTCCTCCCGCCGCGCAGGTGTCAGCCCGGAGGGAATGCCGGTGTTCATCGCCTCCGTCAGCGCGCTACGCCCGACGAGGATGGCGGCGCCGTCGACCGCGGCTGCGTCATCGGCGATCGTGAGCTTCGCGCCGCTCATCTTCTCGACGTACGTCCGCAGCTCATCCGCCGCCGTCCGCACCTTCTCGCCCGCCCCCTGCGCGATGACGATCGTGGCCTTCGACTGCCCCTGCTCGGCGATCACAAGCCCGCCTTGCGCTGCCGCAGGGCGGACAACACACAGCGCGGCGAGCAGAACCGAGACGTTCCCGGCGCTCTGGATGAAGTGGGATCCTCGCGGTGGCATCAGTGACTCTCCTCGTCGGCGTGTCGCTCTATGCGCTCCCAAGCACTCCGTAGGTTCGGCGAGTCCACACCAGCGACCTCGGACCACCCCATACGCTCGCGAGCCGCACCGTCAGCCACCCCAACGCAAGCGCCGCCGTGGGTCCCTTCGTTGAGCTCTGCGCCTCCCTGGGGTGCCTCAAGCCCAAGGTCAGGAGGGAGACACGCCGACCTGCGCGAACGTCCGTGTGGGGGGATGTGCGTTGTCTGGGATCGAGCAGGTGACGGCGTCGACGGTCAGCAAGATCCGAAGGTACCTCGCCGCCAAGAGCCTCAACGAGTCCGAAACCAAGAACGCCCTGATCGAGCCCGTGCTTGAGGCCCTCGGCTGGGACGTTCGCGACATGGATCAGGTGCGCCTCGAGTACGCGTGCGGTCGCAACCCCGTCGACTACGCGTTCCTCCTGGGACCGGGATCGAGCCCAGCCATGCTGTTGGAGGCGAAGGCACTGGGCGGGTGCATTCGCAGTGAGTAGGTACAATGGACGGCTTGGCATGGTTCAGGCAGCCTGGGCGAAGCAGTGGATCTCGTTGTATTGTTCGTTGAGGACGAGGCATCGGAGGGCCAAGATGGCGTCC
>Ga0315288_10007664_pt1 | contig 13673 bp, 8 predicted proteins | sample YL17G11_20_MG_FD_203454 | JGI IMG/M metagenome (GOLD analysis project Ga0315288, IMG submission 203454) | Sediment microbial communities from Yellowstone Lake, YNP, Wyoming, USA - YL17G11_20 | ecosystem: Environmental > Aquatic > Freshwater > Lake > Sediment | place: USA: Wyoming | collected...
CATTACCGTGGCAGCGGGATGCGTACGATCCGGTGGTCCAGATCGCTGACGATCAGTTCGCGACCGGCGGCACTGTAGGTGATACCCATAGGCGTGCCGAAGCGCGCGCCAGGAACGCTGGTGCCCGTAATCGTGCGCAGGAGTTTGCCGGTGCGGTCGTAGTTGCGCACCTCCTGCGCCCCCGGCACGGTCACCCAGATCGTCCCGCGCGGGTCGAGAGTGATGTACGGTTCCGAATACACTTTGCTCTCCCAGCCCGCGACTGGGAAGACACCGACGAATCGCCCGTCTCGGCTGAAGAGTTGCACGCGGCCGTTGCCGTTATCGCAAACGTACACCGTGCCAGTGGCATCAGCGGCCACGCCGGTCGGTTCGAGGAAGTGCCCCGGCTCCGGTCCCTTACCACCCCATTCTGCCTCCTTTACGCCGCCGGCAGAAAAGCGGACGACGCGATTGTTGCCGGTGTCGGTGACGAACACCGTGCCACCCGGATCGACCGCGATGCCGCGCGGACCGTAGAAACCGAGCCCCCATTCCCGCTCGTAGTCGCCGGTTCTCGAGAAGACCTGTACGCGATGGTTCCACGTGTCGGCGACGAAGATGTCGCCGTTCGGGCCGACGGCCACGCCGCACGGTTCCTTGAATTGCCCCGGCAGCTCGCCGCGGTCACCCCACTGGCGCACGAAGCTCAGGTCGCGCGCGAACTCCTGCAGCCGGTTGTTGCCGAAGTCGCAGACCACGACGTCGCCTTCCGCCGTCGCCGCCACGCCCCGCGGCTGATGCAAGTTGCCGGGAGCCCCCTGTGGTGGGGCTTCGCTGGGTGCCGGCTGCGTGACCTGCTCGATGGTGGTCACCGGCATGGTTCCGGTGAAGCGGCCGTTGACCGCGAAGATCGTGACCGCGGTGTTCTGATACACCGGTGTGAGCAGATCGTTCCATTCGCTGAAGCGCGCCATGTTAGCACCGGCATACGCGCGCCGTTCCAGCGCCCCGACAAACACCAACGCGACATTGTATCGCTGCAGCAAGGCGGCGACCCTCTCCTTGCTGGTGCTGGTATAGATCGTCTCGACGTCGATCTTGCGCCAATTGATCTCGATCTGCGAATGACCACGCTGGAACACATGATACCCCCAGCCGAGCACGGTCGGCAGGCCGGTGTTCATCGAAACGCGCGCGAACTCCTGATACGAATCGCCATGCGCCTCCAACAACACCGGGATGCCATGGATGTGCCGGTTCAGCCATTGGTACGCTTTCAACTCAAACGGCGCCTTCTCCTGCAAATACGCCATGCCGTCGAGCGTCGGCTTGACGGTGGGGACGCGATTGGTACGGATGACTCCCACGGTGTCGGTGGCGGCGGTGAACAGGCCCACGGCGATCAACACAATGAGTGACAGCTGCCACACGGGCCGGAGCCAGGGCAGCCGCACCTCCCCGCTCCAGAGCGCGCCGGCGGCGACCGCCGCGGCGATCGCCAGCAAAAACCATCCTTCGAGGTAGAACTTGAAGATGGTGTTCATGCGGTCCCACACGTAGACGAGATCGCAGCCCGCGATGATGGCGAAGGCAAAGGCCGCCATGACCAGCGGGACGCGCCAGCGCCGGTCGGTGCTGGGCGCCAGCAGCGGGCACAGCGTAAGCAAGAAGAGGATGGCAGAGAAGGCGCGCGTCGAAATGGCGAGGCTCCCCAGCGTGACGGCGATGCCGACCCCCACCAGCAGCGAACGCCCGATGCCGAGCGACTCGTCGCCGCGGCGGAGACTGCGCGACCACAACGCCAGCACGAAGGGCACGAGGATGCAGAGGAACAGGCCGAAGATGGTCAGAAAGTCGCCACCCTGCACCAGCTTGTCGGGCCCGAGCCGCTCCCATCCCAACCACGCCCCTTCGGCGCGCGTGAAATGACTCCAGAACGGCAGAAACAAGCAGTACGCGCCGGCAACGACCAGGCTGCTCGGCAGGGCGACGCGGCCGATGGCATTGGTGATGAAGTGGAACACACCATGATGTGTGCCTTCCGTGAGCCACAGCGCGCCGACGAGGAAGAAGAAGAACAGCACGTACGTCGGCGTGCTCCACGTGTTGGTCACCATGATGGCGCCCAAGGTGAGACAGAGCAGAACCAGCAGTACGATGGCGGTGCCGCGCGCCCGTTGTTCCTGGGGCTCCAGCACTTGCGTGCGTACCCACAGCACGCTCAGGCACAGGAAGGTGAGCGAGATCGGCATCACCATCACGTGCGCGTGCAGATCGGCGAACAAGAAGCTCCACAGCGGGAACTCGTTGATGGTATCCCTGATGACGCGTGAGGTAGCCCAGAAGTAATCGAAATTGATCGCATGCCGGGCCAGCCATTCGCGCGGCCCGGCAAGGTTGCCGAGCAGGGCCACGAGGAAGGCGGCTACCAACCCGGTGGACCAGCGGCCCGTGACCGCCGCGCCGGCAGAGAAGGCCGCCACGGCAGTCAACCCGCCGACCAGCGCGATGCCGAGATTGAAGGTCAGCGCCGGGTCCAAATGCAGAGTCTTACCGAGCGCGGCGATGGTGTAATGGCCGAAGTAGCTGTAGTGCAGCGGCGAGCCTGCAAACCAGGGCTCGGGCGGAGGCAGGGTTGTGCTCCGCGTCAGGGCGTTCAGAAAGGAGAAGTCCATCGGCTTCTCGCCCCAGTACACCTCGGGGTTGTACATGCGCACCACCAGGAAGTACGCGAAGGAGCCCCAAAACAAGGCTTCGGTAGCGATAATCTCCCGCCGCGACAACAACACGTGCCCCTGGCGCCGCCACATGAGCGCGCCGACCACGGTCAGTCCGACAGCGATCGCGCTCAGCGCCCCCTGTGTGAAACGCGCCGCGCCGACACTGACCAGCAGCCACGACACGTAGGCGAAGAGCAGAACCCCGAGAGTCTTGCTCAAGGCCAGCGTGCCGGCACCGGGCAACCAGGGGCGCAGCAGCGGGTACGCGGACAGGCTGAGGATCTCTACCAGCGCGATGAACAAGACGAGGGCCAGCGTGTTCGACTGGATGGGCGGTGCGGCGCTGGTCGTCTCGAACGCGGCGCCAGCGGCCGGCCGTGCGAGCAGCAAATCGTTGCGCGTCAACACCCGCGACGGCAAGCCGTACAGGATCTTGTCGGCAATTACCGGCGCGGCGAGACGCTCGGTGTTGCGCAGGATCAGAACCTTGGGGTGGTCGTAGACCGTGAGAGACTCGTCTGCCAGCTCGTCCGGGAACTCGAAACCGAATAGCGCTGGGCGCGACGCGAACTCCTCCTCGATGGTGTAGCCGAGGTCGCCTGCAAACAGCTCGTAGAAGTAGTTGTTCGTCAGCTTGTACTTCTCACCCGCATACGGCGCGCCCTGCGTAATGGCGCCGTACAGGCGCTTGGTTTGAAAGACGATGTAGTCCGCGCTCGCCAGCTCCTGACTGAGGCGCTGGATCTTCGCTGAGCTGTCGGGCTCGTAATAGCCGAACGGCACGATGTGGTAGCGCGCCGCCTGGCCTGCGGGAATCGGCAGCGGCAGCGGAAAGCCTTCGTCCCAATCTTGCGTCAGAATCTTGCTGCCGGAGGGGATGTGACGGTAGACCCATTCCGACGCCGTCACTTCCGTGAATGGCCGCGTGTAGATGGTCACGTAGGCAGCCGCCGCGGCCACAGTGCCGGCAACCACTACCGGCGCGGCGAGGCGCCCGAATAATGTCCCGCCGCGATATTTACGCACCAGCCAGGCTGCCGCCCACAAGGTCATGAGCGGATAGATGGGCAGCAGGTAGCGCGGAAACTTTACCTCGAACCAACCGGTGATGAGGAAGAACGGGAGCACCCAGGAGAGCAAGATCCACTCTTCGATCCGGCGCTCGCGCCACGCCACCGACACCCGCGTCGCCGTCGCCCACACTGCCACCAGACCCAAGGGCGGCGCCATGCCCCAGACTATCAGTTGCCAGAGGTCGTACCAGTACTTCGGCGTCCCCATGTACTGCGTCGTGTAAGGGAATACGCCGGCGTTGCGCACCATGTGACTCTGTTCCAAGATGTCATGGTAGAAACGGGTGAAGCGGATTATGCCATAGGGCTCCCCCACAGCGAAGGCGAGCACCGCCGCGACCACCGCCACGGCGCAGCGAGCGGCGACCGGCACGAAGCGACGCTCCACCCGCACGCGATGCAGCGCGGCGATGCCCAGCGGCAGAAACAACGGCATGGCGCTGAACTTGGTGGCGGTTGCCAAGCCGATCGCGATGCCGGCGAGCACGAAGTGGATCAGCCGTCCTTCGGTCGCGACGCGCACGAGGGCGAACAGGGCGAGCAGGACGACACAGGTAAGGATGACATCGACCGTCATGAAGCGCGAGTTCTGCAGGTGCAGCGCGCAGGCCGCTAACAACACTCCTGCCAGCAGCCCGACGCTCTGGTCGTAGAGCCGGCGCCCGAGCAGCATCAGCAGCAGGACCGTCAGCGCGCCGATGACGGCGGACAGCCGCCGTCCGTTGATGATGATGCCGTCGTAGCTGGCTCCCCACGGGTTGATCAGGCTGACGGCGTCACTGGTGATCTTCGCGAGGTAGATCGGGAGCGAGCCGTAGGCGAAGAAATCCGGATCCAACTTCGGCCGTTCAAAATGTAACAACGGCTGGAAGGACAGGCGCTGGACGGCAAACGCCACCGCGCGTTCGTCGGGATGGAAAAAGTGGTTGGCATCCCATTCGATGTGGACCAAACGCACCGCCGCCGCACAGACGACGATCGCGACCACCCACTGCCGGGAACCGGACCAAACGGAACGAAAGGCGCTCATTTCCGATCGAAAGCTTCCGACGTATTAGAGTGTAGCGGCGAGCATGTCGAGACTTTGCCCGCCCAAGGACTCTCGGTGTTGTCCATCCAGCGGGGATACCCCTCGATACGCGGCCCCTCACCAAAGCCGTTCATCCCGAGTAGCCGCGATTCCCTTCGCGGCGTATCGAGGGATCCGAACTTGGTCCGAGGGCCGCTACTCGGGGTGAACGGTGTCGCCGCCATCGCCTTTCCTTTACCAGGCCTCCGCCACCTTCACGGCTTGCGCGCCGTCACGATCAGACATTCACCCAACGCAGGGGGCAGAAAGGTACGAGCTGCCGGCCAGAACACCTGCAGAGCGGCCGGCGCCCCGAAGAGCACCCGCTGCACGGCGGTGGGGACCAGACGGACGTACGGCGCGTCCCACAGGCCGTCACCGTGAGTGCCCAGCACCTGCAGTCCCGCTCTACGTGTCACCATCATCCACTCGCCACGGCTCAACAGGCTCACGTGCGTCGAGTCCCGGTAGGGAAACCAATGCCGGCCCTTCAAGCGGTGTCCGAGGCCGCCGACGTGGGGCACCACGAAGAAGAACAAACCGCCAGCGACCAACTTCACGCACAGCGCCTCCATGGTCGGCAGCGGCCGCTGGAGATGCTCGAGGGTGTGCAAGGCGACGACCACGTCGAAGCTTGCGGCCGGCAGAGACTTCCACTCTTCCAGAATCACGGCGTCCGGCGCATTGGTCCGGCTCTCGTTGCGCGCGTGGGGCGCGGGATCGTAACCGAAGGCTTCGAAATGAGACGACAGCCGCTTCAACAAGTGACCGGTGCCACAGCCGAAATCGAGCAGCCGGCCTCCTTGCGGCCGCAGTTTGCGCAGCAGCCGCGCGTACCACCACAGCGCAACCCGGTCGCCGGCGAGCTGATGCGTACAGTAGTACTGCTGGTCGAGGAGCTGTGGCGTCATCATGCCGTGTGGGATCAGGCTCTTGTACCAGCAGCGAGCAGCTCCGCAAACAGGGCTTCGTACTGGCGCACCGACTGCGACACGTCAAAGGTCCGCGCCACCAGCTCGCGCGGACGGACGTACTCCTGACGCCGTTGAATGACGCGCACCAGCGCCGCGGCCAGGGCGGCGGGGTCGGCCGGCGGCACGATCTCGCCCATGCCGGTGCGCCGCACCGCCTCGCGCACGCCTGGGAGGTCGCTGGCCACCACGGGCGTTCCCGACAACATGGCCTCGACCTGCACGAGGCCGAAGGCTTCGGTGCAATTGAGGCTGGTCACCGCCAGCACGTCGCACAAGGCGAAAAAGCTCGGCATCTCCTCGGGTTTGAGCAGATCGAGGAATGTCAGCCGGCCGGCGTAGCGCTCCAAGAGAGGGGATAGGCTCGCGAGATATTCTTCTTCACCGACAGTGTCCTTGTACGCGCCGGTGAAGACAAGTTGCACATCGGGCACGTGCTCGAGCACGGCGGGCAAGGCCTGGAGCAGGTACTCGACGCCTTTCTCCGCTGCGAAGCGCGCCGCAAACCCCACCCGTGCCCGCCCGTTCAAGCGCCAGCGGTCGACCAGCTGCCGCGTGATTGACGGGTCGGGTGCCGGCATGTCGATGAGCGGCGGGATGGCGACGACCTTCGGTATGAAGCGGCTGAGGAACGAAGAGTAGCGGGCGTAGTCGTCCGTGGTCGCCACGATGCGATGCGCCAGGTGCGCGGCGATGTGATTCAGCGGCCGCAAGCTCGACTGCACCATGCGGTTGAAAATGCCGCGCGGCAAGCTTAGATCGCATTGGTACGTGAGCACCACGCCCTTGCGATACGTTCTCCCCAGCGCTGCCAGCAGCGCGGCCTCGAACTGGGGCATGTGAATGTTGACTATGTCATGGCGCCGGATCAGGCGCGCAGCATAGACGGGGAACAGCGGCATTACCACGCCCTTGCTGATTTTGATGCTCACCGGCACGCGGATGATCTCGAGACCGTCGACCCGCTCGCGCGCCGGCAAGCCGGGGTGGAAACGCGAGGTGAGGACGGTCACGGCGTGCCCCTGCCGCGCCAGACCGCGCGCCAGCCGCTCGGCGTAAATCGTGAGCCCGCTGACGTGCGGGCGGTAATAGGTGAGCGCGATGAGTGTGCGCATCCGGCTCATCGCCGATAGATGGTCGTACCGCCGTGCGTGAACGCGACCGGGAGCTGGGCGAACTTGGCCAAGCCCGCCGCCTGATAGTCTTTGCGCTCCAGCTCGCCCACCACGATGTATCTTACCTCGTAGTGATCGAGGAGAGCTCGGGCATCGGCAAGCGTAGGGGCATTGTACATGCGCACCACGTCTGTCCGGCGCTCCGCAACGGCCGGGTCGTTGTTCCGCCAGAGGCCTTCGTGGTTGGCCCAGCCCATCACTGTCGGCAGTCCCGTGTTGCTGGAGAAGCGGGCATAGTACGAGTACGGATCGCCGGTGGCTTCGAGCAAGACCGGCAGATCGGGGATGGTCTCGCGCATCCATTTGATCGCGGCAAACTCGTCCGGGTGCTCGCGCGATAGATACTCGGTGCCGTCGAGGGTTCTGGCGACGACGCGGTTGTGCAGCCGCGTGGCAGTTATGCCCACTGGGTAGGCACACGAGGCGATCAAGAGACAGCCGACCGTGGCCAGCGCCACCATGCGCACGCTATCCGGCACCGAGCGCCGGTCCACGAGCTGCGCCCAACACCAAGGTGCGGCGATAGACAACAGGATCCAGGACTCGAAATAGAGCTTGAAGACCGTGTTCATGCGGTACAGCTTCTCGCCGTACGGATCCTTGATGTAGACCAGCTCGCACGCGAGCAGGGCGACGCTGGCGCCGAGCACCAATAGCAACGGCGCGCGCCGTTCGCTGTCGTCGGCGATGTAGGCGGACACCACCGCTGCAGCACCCAGCAAGAGCAGCACTACGAAGACGGCATTCCCCGCCAAGTAAGCGATCACGGTTGCCAACGCGCCGCTCGCCACCAGCAGTTGGCGTAGCTCGGCGCTCATGGAGAGCTTCGATCCGAGATCCGCCGCGAAGAACAGGGCCACGGGAAGCAGCAGCGTGCCGAAGACGATGAGGAACTCGATGAGCGAGGTTTGCGCGAACTTGTGACCGACTCCGCCGGGCGGTGCGGCAAAGTGCAGATAAAAGGGTAGGTAGAGCACGTACGCCACGGCCAGCATCACTATGACTCTGAGCACGAGCTGCACACGCGCCCATGAAAACAAGGGCCGTAAGGGCAGCTGGCGGCCAAGCAACAGGAACGTCATCATCGCACCAACCGGTAGCTCCCACGGGCTGATCACGACCATCGACGCCAGCGTGAAGGTGAGCGGAAGGTAGCGCCAGAGATCGTGCAGGGTGAGGTTGCGGCCCGCGGGGGGGCGTTGGGCACGCTCCGGATCGAGCAGCAGCGCCAACAACAGGATGGTTACCGGCAGGACGATGAAATGCGGATGCAGATCGCCATGGATCGTGGTGAAATACGGAAATTCATTGATTGTGTCGCCATGCGCCACGACGCGCGACGAGCGCCAGTAGTCGAACTGCGTGAAGCCCTGCTTCTCCCAAAACTGCAGGAACCCGTCGAGGTTTCCGATGACCATGGCCATGGCACCGCTGAGCAGCGCGAACGGCAGCCGCTGCGTCAGCGTGAGCCCGATGGCCGCCATCTCACTGAAGGCGAGGCCGCCGAGCGTGACCACGCACAGATTGTACGCGATGTGGTTCGCCACCACCGGCGTAAGCCGCGCCAGGTTGGCGAACATGAGGTAGCCGAAGTAGTAGTAATTGAACGGCTGCCCCGCCATCCACGGGTCCTGCGGCGGCATCACGTCCGTCCGTGTCAGGGTGTTGAAGAAGGTGAAATCCATGTACTTCTCGGCGCCGAAGATCTCCGGGCCGAGCGAGCGCTGCCAGGCGAAAAAGAGGAATCCTGCGGTCCAAAACAGATCGTGAGTCAGCAAGGCGCGGCGTCCGGGCCCGTTCCACCATTGCACCATCGCTTCCCGTCCGTGCCGTGCCAACGCCAGGTTCGTCACGACCAGCGCCACCACGGTCACCAGAAGCGAGACGTGCAAAGGGACGCCAGCGAGCGCCAGCAACCACGACGCGTACGAGACCAGCAGCAGCGTCAGGATCTTGCTGAAGGCGTAGCCATGATCGGCGCGCGCCGAGAAAAGCCGAAATGCGAGTGGAAGAGTGATCAGGCCCGCGATTTCGAGCACCAACCACCAAACGACGAGCGGTCCCATCCTTCAACTATTCTACTGCCAACCGTCAGCCCTCGGCGCAGTGGTCTGCCAGAGAGCACAGCATGCTTCTGACCATCAGCCGCAGGACGCTATACCGATTCCGGCAGGATTGCAAAGCGGGCATCGCGGCCGCACGGCCGCGATACGCGATCCGCAATACGCGGCCATCCTCGGCATTTGCAGCGCCGAGGCCGGTTGCGTAAGCTGGACGAGCCATGATGCGGAAGGGCTCAGCCTCGGTCTTGTTCGCGTGCGCGATACTCGCTGCCGCGACCGAGGCGCCGGCGCTGGAGTCCGGGGCGCGGGTTGTTGTGCGGCGCTTCTGCCAAGCAGACGGGCTCGGGCAACGGGTCCAGCTCGCCGGTTGGGCGGCGATCGCTCCGCTGGTGGCCTGGCCGCTGGAGCCGGCCTGGGATCAGGTTGTGCTGATCGACGGCTATCAGGTGGGCGCGCCGTATGCGGTCGAGGAGGGCGGGATTGCAATGGAAGTCCGCTATGCCGTCATCGGAGATGTGTCGGCGCGGGGTTTGGATATCGCCGTGCACCTGGAGACCGCCGAGTTCCGGATGGACGGTGCGGACGGCACCTGGCGCATTCTCGGTCCGCCGCCGCTGCCGCACATCTTTGCATCTCTGGTCGGCGTCGACGCGATGGGGGAATCGTTGCAAGGCGGGGGGCGGAACTTCCTGCCCAACACGGTCTTTATCCAGCAGGTGCTGCAGTCAAACGGCTGGAATGCTGCCTTCGTACCGACCGCCGAGCTGCTGCAGAGCGAGACCTACCGTATCGTTGACAAACCAGAGGTCAACGATCTTGCCGTTTACCTGCGCGACGGCGTGCCTTACCATGTAGGCGTGTTCGAGGAGAATGATCGAATCATCTCGTCCACCCTCAATGCCGGTGTCGTCCGCACGGCGCCCGACGCATTTCCAGGTGAAATGAAGGTCCTGCGGCTGGCGCACGCCGAGCCGGAGGTCGAGATGACGCCGGTACCGGCGCCAGGCGCGGCGGCCGACCTTGCCCGGCCATCTCCGGCACGGAGTGTGACAGTGCCGCCGCGCCCTAGTCCGTCACCAACGGTGACCGGGGCGCGCCGTGATACTCAACAACGGCAGTCATCACGTGCGCAACCTTCGAAACGCAAGCGCGTTAAACACGTGAGGGGCGGAAAGATTACGAAACGGCCGACCCCAATTGCGACCCGTCAGGTCCCATGATGGGATATTAAAGGAGGAGACGTCCCATGGAATTTGCCAAGCGACTTGCCCCAGCGCTGCTGGTCCTGTGTGGCGCGTGCGCCCATAAGCCGGTGACGGCGCCGCGTGCCGTGATCCCCGAGACCAGCCCGTCACAAGTTCGGATTGCGGCATCCGAGGGCAAGAATTTCGGCCATATGATCGCCCTCGGCATCGGCTTGTCGAACGGGGAGCCGGTAACCTACACCGTCTCGGCCGACCACATCTACGCCCTCGATGAGACCGGTAACCGTATCGCGCCGCTCGGCGTCGAGGAGGCGGCGCGTCAGGCCGGCGGCGCCACGGCGTTGGTGGCGGGTCTGGAAGGCGCGGGGGGCGGTGCGTTGCTAGCAGGATTGCTGGGCGCGATCCCGGGCGCGATCATCGGCGCGGCGCAAGGCGGCGCAGGCGGCGCCGGACAGGGCGCGGCGATCGGGGCAGGGATCGGGGTTGCCGTCGGCGCGATCGGCGGGTTTTACGAGTCGAAGACTGAGACCGAGAAGCAGATCATCGACCAGCTCCACGGGCTGTACTTAGGGGAAAAGACGCTGAAGACGGGCGTGCCGGTGAGCGGCTTCGTCTTCTATCCCGAGGGCACCTACACCGGCGTCACCGCCGTCCTCATCGATCAGCAGATGAATGAGGCGCGCGAAGTAAGCGGCCCGATGGTGGCGGCACGGTGAGAAGAGCAGTCGACAGTTGATAGTCGATAGTTCATAGTTGGTTCTGTCATCTTCCGGCTATCGACCATTGACTATGGACTATGAGCTTCCTTAAGAACGATCCGGCGGGCCGGCGCGTCACGCCAAAACCTACACCGTCTTCGCTGTTGCGCTTTCTGCGCTACGTCGCGCCGCACAAGTGGTACATCGGCGGCGCTGCCGCTGCCGGTGTGCTGAAGTTCGGCGTTCCGCTCGCCTTTCCGTTGGTGCTGAAATACCTCACTGACGTCGTGCTCGGGCGCGACCAGCAGGCTGCCAACGAGGCGACCAACCGCGCGTTGGAATGGTGGTGTGGCCGAGTGCTCGACCTCCTCCCATGGCTGGGTACAGGTAACAGCGGCCGGCTAGCGGTCGTCAGCCTGTCGGTGCTGCTGTTCTACGCTGTCCTTGGTGTCGCGAGCTTCTATCGCAGCTACTGGGCCGGTCAGGCGGGACACCGGCTGATTTTCGACCTGCGTTACGCGCTCTATCAACACATCCAAGGCATGTCGCACTCCTTCTTCGACGAGCGACGCTCGGGCGCGATCGTCGCCCGCTTCGTCAGCGACATCCAGCTGGCGCAGAACTTCGTCGGCTCGGCGCTGACCAACGTCTGGATGGACAGCGCCTCGCTCGGCTTCGTGGTGTGGATCCTGTTCGTGCTGGAACAGCGGCTGGCGTGGGTGGCGCTGGCGGTGATCCCGTTCTACGTCGGCCTCATCCGTTACTTCAGCCCGCGCATCAGAGCGGCGAGCCGGTCAGTGCAGGAAATGCTCGAGGACTTCTCCGGCGACCTGCAGGAGAAAATCGCCGGCGTGTCCGTGGTCAAGGCGTTCAACCGCGAGCAGCACGAGGCGCGGCGATTCTACCACAACAGCCGCACGCTGCTGGATCTGACCCTCCACAATGTGGCGCTGTCGTCGGCGAACCAGGCGGGGACTACGCTGCTCACCAGCGTTGCTCCGCTGGTCGTGGTGTGGGCCGCGAGCGCCATGATTTTGCACGGCACGTTGAGCGTGGGAACCATGATCGCGTTCTACGCCTACCTTGGCAGCCTCTACTTGCCGTTGCAGCGGTTCAGCGAGCTGAGCGTTGTCGTGAGCAACTCGCTGGCGGCGATCGAGCGCATCTTCGAGTTTTTCGACATCCGGCCCGAAGTGGCGCAAGCTCCCGACGCGCACCCACTGGAAGGCGCAGTCGGAGGGGTGAGCTTCCGCAATGTGACTTTTTCGTATCCATCGCGCCGCAACGGACACCCGGCCCTTTCCGCGGTCAACCTGGAAGTGCAACCGGGCGAAACGGTCGCCGTCGTCGGGCGCAGCGGCGCGGGCAAATCGACGTTGGTTTCGCTGATCCCGCGCTTCTATGACGTGAGCGAGGGCGCCGTGTGCATCGATGGCATCGACGTTCGTAGACTCACTCTCGCCTCGCTGCGCGGCCATATCGGCATCGTGCCGCAGGATCCGATCCTTTTCAGCGGCACACTGCAAGAGAATTTGTTTTACGGCAAACCGGACGCGACCGAGACCGAGGTGCTAGCGGCGGCACGGGCTGCCAATGCCGACGAGTTCATCGTGCAACTTCCGGAGGGTTACCTGACGATCGTCGGTGAGCGTGGCATACGGCTGTCGGGCGGGCAACGGCAACGAGTGGCCATCGCGCGCACGTTTCTGAAGGACCCGCCGATCCTCATCCTGGACGAGGCCACGGCGGCCCTCGATTCCGAGTCGGAGAATCTGATTCACGACGCGCTGCGCCGCCTGATGCGCGGGCGCACCACCTTCATCATCGCTCACCGGCTCTCCACGGTGATGAACGCCGACCGCATCGTGGTCATCGAGCAGGGCACGATCCGCGAGATCGGCCGGCATGCAGAGCTGCTGGCGCGCGATGGCGTGTACAGCCAACTCTACGCGGAGCAGTTCCGTCCGCTGGACAGCGCGCTAACCGGTCCCCTCTCCCTCCGGAGAGCGTCGGGGTGAGGGGATGAGATGAGATGCGTGCTTCGCTCGGTTGCTCGCGCTTTCCATCGGAGATGTTCCGGGCTTCACGCTGACTGTTCGTCATGAGATCGCCGCTGCTGCGCTTCGCGCTGATTTTCTTCCTCTGCTTGCTGGGCTTCAGCGTGCTCAGCGTGGCGACGGCGTTGCAGAACCATCTGCACACGGCCGAGACGGCGCTCGCGGGCTCCGCCACGTGGCTGGCCCAGCGCCTGGGCAGCGGCGCCACGGTGCGTGACAACATCATCAGCGTGCAGACCCTGAGTCTGAACATCAACCACGAGTGCACCGGCGTCTTCGTCCTCTTCGTGCTCGTCAGCTTCATCACCGCGTATCCGGCGCGGCTGGGCGCCAAGCTCGTCGGCATGGCGGTAGGGATCACGGTGCTGTCGCTGATCAATATGATCCGCATTAGCACGTTGGTGCGGATCATGGAGTTCTATCCGAATCTGTTTGTATACTTCCATGAGTATATCTGGCAGGGCGCCTTCCTCATGCTGGTGACCTTATATGCGGTGACTTGGGTCGAGTGGGTGCGCCGATGAAGTGGCGCTTCGCCGTCAAGTTCTTGATCGCGTTCGCCCTTTTGCTGGGGCTGTGGTCGTGGATCAACTTCGCACACCTGTATCGCAACGCGGTGCTGATCGCGGTGCAGCAGGTCAGCCCGATGGTGAATGGTTG
>Ga0315288_10007665_pt1 | contig 13668 bp, 8 predicted proteins | sample YL17G11_20_MG_FD_203454 | JGI IMG/M metagenome (GOLD analysis project Ga0315288, IMG submission 203454) | Sediment microbial communities from Yellowstone Lake, YNP, Wyoming, USA - YL17G11_20 | ecosystem: Environmental > Aquatic > Freshwater > Lake > Sediment | place: USA: Wyoming | collected...
ACTCTAAAGAAGCTCTGCCTTATGTTACAGAACAGTTTGAAAAGCAATCGAGAAGGGAGATTAGTCTCGCCAAAGATATTCCTGTGATAAGAAAAGACGGCAGCGTTTTTTATGCCGATGTTAATGCCTTTACGATGACATTGGCCGGGAAGACATATCTTGCAGGGATATTTAGAGACGTCACCGAGCGTAAACGGGCAGAGGATGAGACCAGATTGCTTAAGAGACAGTTGGAGTTTATTCTGGGGGCCACAAAAACAGGTCTCGATATCATCGACTCGCAATTCAATATTCGTTTTATCGACCCCGAATGGCAAAAGATATACGGAGACCCGACAGGGAAAAAATGCTACGAATACTTTATGGGCAGAAATAAAGTGTGCCCAGAGTGCGGAATCGTAAAGGCACTTCAGACGAAAAGCGTCATTGTTAGCGAGGAAGTACTCGTTAAAGAAAACAACAGGCCAATCCAGGTAATAACCATACCGTTCCAAGACGAAAAGGGTGAGTGGTTAGTAGCTGAAGTAAATGTCGACATCACCGAGCGCAAGAAGGCAGAAGAAGTGTGTCGTCTCTCTGAAGAGAAATTCGCCAAGGCATTCAATTCCAGCCCTGCCGCTATCTTCATTACCACGCTTAAAGAAGGCCGGTTCATCGACCTGAATGAAATCGCGATAAAAGTGTTCGGATATACGCGCGAAGAGGTGGTGGGGCATACCGCGAAGGAATTGAATATGTGGGCCAACTATAATGACCGCGATATCGTGGTGCGGAGCATACGGAGAGGAATCGCTGTGCGCGATATGGAGGCCCGTTTTCGCAGGAAGTCGGGCGAGGTTTTTGACTGCATCATCTCGGTCGATATTATAAACATCGGAGGCACTGAATGCCTTATTTCAACGATAGTTGACATCACCGAGCGCAAGCGGGCGGAGAAGTCCTTACGCGAAAGTGAAGAAATGGTGCGAGCTATTCTGGATGCCACAACTGAGTCGGTGCTGCTGGTAGATAAGCAGGGAACCGTTCTTGCTCTTAACAAGACGGCTGCCCAGAGATTCGGCAAAAGCGTTGAAGAAATTGTAGGGTTGAATGCACTGGACGCCGCCTCAGGTTTAGTCTCACCGGACCTGATTAAATCAAGACTGGAGCACGTCCGCAGCGTCATCCGCTCAGGTAAACCTGTCCGTTTTGAAGACCAGCGCGGGGGAATAATTTTAGATAGCAATATGTTTCCTATATTCGATGAAAAAGGACAGGTAACGCGTCTGGCCATATTCGCCCGGGACATCACCGAGCAGAAAAAGATGGAAGATGCTTTGAAAGAAAGCGAGGAGAAATACAGAACCCTTGTTGAAAATGCGTCTGACCAGATATTTATGATTGATAAAGAATACAAACTTGTATCATTAAATAAGGCTGCATTAATGCTATTTGGGAAAAAGCCAAATGAGATAATTGGAAGACATATCTCTGAGATTTTTCCAAAAGAAACTGCCGCAAAAAATATAAAAAATCTGGAAAAAGTGCTCAAAGCAGGCAAGCCAGTTTCTGTTGAAGAAAAGATAATCGTTGGAAAGCGTGAATTTTGGTCGAGTTCTAGTCTTAATCCTGTGAAAAATGATGCTGGAAAAACAGTAGCGATAATAGGTGTTGTTAGAGACATTACCGAGAAGAAGAAAACTGAGGAGGCGCTACAAGAACTAAAACACCGCTACCAGACCCTTTTTGAGAGCGCGCCTGTCGGTATTGGAGTATCCACTCCGGAGGGCAAGGTTTTGGAGTGCAACGACGCAATGCTGAAGATGCTGGGCTACTCTGAAACCGAGGTCAAGCAAATTAACTTGAGAGACACCTATAAGGACCCTCAACGGCGGAAGGAACTATTGAAACAATTGCAAAGAGATGGTTTCATACGGGATTTTGAGGTGCAACTGAAGCAAAAAGATGGGACAGCATACTATGCCAGTCTGACAATCGCTCCGTTTACCTTCAACGGTCAGAATGTGCTTCTAGCGGTGCAGGAGAACATCACCGAACGCAAGCAAGCACAAGAGATGTTAAACAGCTATCGAGAGAAAATGATGCGGGCCGAACAGCTTGCCTCACTTGGAACTCTAAGTGCTACCTTCGCTCATGAGCTAACACAGCCTTTGACTGTTATCGGTTTATCGATTGAAAATACTCTGGCAGAACTAAGAGCAACGTCTTATGATAGTGCCGTTATCGAGCAAATCGAGGATGGTCTCATGGCGGTTGCGAATGCAACTTTAATAATAGATAGGTTTCGTAATTTTGCGAGGAAATCCTCAGCGAGAACTATTAACAAGGTGCACCTGAAGACCGTTGCAGAGCGAGTCATAAAGCTGCTGAATGAACATGCGAGGCGAGCAAGGGTGTCGCTGCGTATGAAAGGTATGGGCAAACTGCCGCCTGTTGATTCTAATGAAAAAGAGCTCGAACAACTGTTTTTTGCCCTGATTGACAACGCGATACAAGCGGCTGATGGCAAAAAGGACAGGAAGGTTGTGGTCAGCGGCTCTATAAAAGATGAGCACATTGAGTTACGATTTTCTGATAACTGCGGCGGTATTACACCGGAAAATATCGATAAGATTTTTGAGCCGTTTTTCACTACCAAACCTCCCAGTGAAGGGACAGGGCTGGGGCTTTGTATTGTGCAGCGTATCGTATCCGGTGCCGGTGGCAAAGTTTGGGTCAAAAGCAAACATGGTATAGGTTCAACTTTTTTCGTCACTTTACCTATTGGCAAGGACGGGAAATACTGATAATGACCAGTTATGACGGACAACATATCTTTTTTGTTGATGATGAGTCGAAGGGGTGTAAAGTGGTCCGCCAAACCTTAAAACAGCTTGGCTCCAAAGTTAGCTGTTTTACATGCCGATTACCAGAAACTGCCACAAAATTGCCACGGAGTATGCAATGATTCGTTTGAATATCAGCAAGTTTAGACGGTCGAGTGACATACATCGCCGGAATCCCTGAAAACACGAAACTGTGCCGAAATGGTTGGCTACTGCTATTTTAGGACAGCTTTTTCCTCATAAATAAAATACGTAGTTTCCACAATAGAATTTGTGCTTAAAATTTGATTTAATGTTATTATTCGATGATATGCTGATATAGTGAGCGTAAAATGTAAATATTACGCAAATAGGCCGGAATGCTCCGACCTTTGGTCGGAGAGCTTCACTCTTAAATCAGGAGTGCTGGCTCATGAGTTATATTGCTGGCGTTTATTTAACCACAGGCGAGATTGGCGTTATGGATAAGCTTCGGATGTGTTTAATCTTATGCGTTCCTTTGGGCGTCACCTGACATAAGATACATTGGGGACAATGAAAAGTTGTAAGAAACAGCATATTTTTTTAGTTGATGACGACCTGGCAATATTGAAGACGGTCGGTGAAACTCTCAAGAAACTCGGAGTTAGAGTCACTTGTTTTCCCGGTGCAACCGATTGTTTGGAGGGGTTATATAAGGAGGGGTGTGATTTACTTATTGCGGATGTCAAAATGCCCGAAATGAATGGGATGGAGTTGCTGTCGGAATGTCACCGTATAGCCCCCTGGATGCCTGTTCTTTTGATAACCGGCTACGCCGACATACCAATGGCTTTTACGGCAGGTAGAGATGGAGCTTTAGATTTTATAGAAAAACCCTTAAACAGGGAAAGTTTTATATCCAAAGTCAACTCATTATTACAACAGAATATTTTCCGTGACTCTTTGGTTGGGAAACCTTTGACTAAGGCGGAAATGAAGGTTCTAGAGCTGACCGCTACGGGAAAAACCGTCAAAAAAATAGCACAGTTGCTTCATCGTTCTGCAAGAACGATAGAAGGGCACCGCAAGCACATCAGGCAAAAGCTCTGTGCCGGCAACCTTGCGGACCTGATAAAAAAAGCTCTTGCAATGAAGCTCATTCCACCAGAGAAATAAACTTACCGGACCTTCACATAATATTTGCAGCCGTATCTGGACATCTCTTTATGGCTGTATCTAAATCACTTCTAAAATACCTAATAGCCACAATTGAAATACTCTTATCAATCGGATATTTTTTACGTTAGAAGGAGTGGTGAGAAGCTTATCCCAATCAAGTCAAGCTTTTCCCTTTCAAAGGAATATTTTTGAATTTCTCAAACTGCACGGAGGGAGGTTTTTGATAGGCCGGAGAAACAACATTGGATTAAAGGGAAGTTTGATACGATGCATCGGCGTCCGGTTTTATGAAAGCTGGATGTATTTCGCAATCGACCGTGGAAATAAAGTCAGTTTACAGGGAAGAGATTAAAGAAAAAAGTGCAAAAAATGCATAAGACTATTAGTGAGTGCTTGTCCCAACAATGGGAATAGTAAGACGTAAAATATGGCGAATGATAAAAGGCAGCGGCTCGTTAGAGAAGGATTGTATGATAGTTGCCTGGCGGGTTGTTACCATTACTACTGCAATAAAGGCGTTACAAACCCTCCAAAGGTCAAAAGACTCACTGACTCGAAACGTCACCAGTATCAACTGAGACTGTTCGTGAATCCCTAAGGCTGAGCAGCCCCAAAACGAGTGGTAAGCAAGTTTACAAGCGGTTTCATAAGTCTGAAAAAGGCCTTTTTTATACTGATAATTGGGTTTTTAATGAGAATGAGGTTATGAAACAGCTTTTAGTGTTCCATGTGCAAAATACGTATTTACACGTATTGTATTACTTGGTCGATGCCTATATACTAAATTAATCACTTTCAGAGTCCGTGGGTTGAGGTCCTGCGGATGTCTGCAGGTAGCGCAGTGCATGCAAGGAGGTGGGTTAATTGCTGTAAGGATAAAGGGATAGCCTTTTGCGTGTTATGCCGCAGCTATGAGCTTGGCTGTTTACAGCCAGCAATGCTGAGGCAGGCGATCCAAATCGCACAAGAGAATCCATGGTGCAGGTCGCCACGAGGGTGTAACCATTACGTGAACGCTGTTGATGTGGCGTTAGGCATGAGGAGTCGTTTGTATAGCGCGCCAACAACAGTCACATAAGGTTGACAATGAAGGTCCCGGACGTTGCTGTCCGGGGAAAACGGTTGGATGTGGTGTAGAGGAACGAAAGGGTCTTAGAGAGCGATATCGAATGCTGAATTAAACATCTTGATGGCTTGCGCACGTGATTTGGATTGAGAGAAAGGGGTGGGTCAGCAAAACACCCTTGGTAAATGAGCGCTGACCCACCTTGTCCTACCCAAGTTGCACTTTTTGCACCTTGGGCAGATCACCTTAGTATCGCATCTTGGCTGCAATTTGTCAAGTCCTTTCTCAATGTCCCTTGCCGACCCCTTGCCGACCGCCGACGTTAGCGGTGTTCGGTCGGCATGACGGCCGATGTGTCGATAATCGCTCTGGCCAGAGCAAACCGAAGTGGGTGAATTCGTTCCGAACTACTGCCCACGGTTGTGAGGAAACCGTGAGCAGTATGGAGATTGAGGGTTGGTGGATTTGAAAAGCTACATGGAACTTCGTGATGAAAAGAATTCCGGGGGTGGTATTCATCTGCACCGCCATCAACAAGCATCTTTCTTTACTCTGTGTTTTCTCACCAATAACAGCCAAAGGATCATAACTTTTTTTGCGACGCACATGGCCGACTTGTTCACCGGCGAATGGCGAACTGTCGCATGCGCAGTAATGAGACCTCCGCGTTTGCGGGCGCTGGGCGGGAGGATGTCTGCCAGCGTCGCGTGCTCGTGCACGGCAAAACAAGTAGATGGACTGAATGTGATGTAAGGATTTGCCTGCGCGTGAACGGAATTGTACTGCTGCAGGAATGCTGATGACGGCAGTACATCGCGGGTGCAAAATGGCATCTGTGCAAGATGCATTGATGTACACCGACGGGGACGGAGTCTGCCCAGAATGGACGCTCTGGGATCGTTTCGCAGGAGGAACAAAATGCCAATATTCGGGAATGATTGTGACGGCTGACTTCCGCAGGGTCTTTCCGCCACCGCGCAGCGGGACGCGCCGGACAATTTGCCTGAAGGGCGTTGTGGCCATTCCCAGAAGCGATCAGTTATGTTTGAAGCGTCGATCTCGTCAAGTTCAGTCGCCTAACGAAGCATACGAATATGCTCCACATGGAGAAGACCTATGAACACCGGCATGAATGAATTTGAGATGCGAGATAACTTCCAGAATACCAGTATGGCGTATCCCGGACCAATGACTGATGGTGCTGTCGGGCACGACAGCCTGTTCCGGATTATGTGGCGAGGGCGCTGGCTCATTTTACTTTCAATCGTCGTCGGGCTGGCAGGAGCCTATCTCTATCTTCAAAGAGCCACGCCTTTGTACGTAAGCGCGTCGCTGATCTTGGTCGACAAGCCCGGTTCACTACCCCGCTCGGATGTCCCGCAACCGGTGGGCAGTACTTTAAGCAACTACCTTCAGACACAAGCTAGTATGATCAGAAGTCGTGAGATCATAGCCGCGGCGCTCAGTGACCCTAATTTGCTCACGCTTCCCACTCTTAGGAAAATAGACTATCCAGTGGAAGAGGTGCTCCGCACGCTTTCTGCATCGGTCGGCAAAAACACCGACATCATCAGCGTAGCTGCTCAGTCTGCGTACCCTGAAGATGCTGCCCAGATTGTAAACGCGGTGGTGCGGGCCTACGTTCGGTGGCATGACGCTAACAGACAACTAAGTACGGCGGACTTTCTCAAGGATCTCAACGGCCAGCTGCAAAAACACTATCAGGAATTGCGAAATAAGCGCCAAGAGCGGATGATGTTTGAACAGAGAAACCCTGGAGTGGTTGACAGTGTCCGGGGTGGCATCGTCTCCAAAACACTCGAGCTGCTGAAGCAGGATCTCGCCAGCGCCCGCCTAAATACAATACAGCAGGATTCGTACTATGAGGGGCTCAAGCGGTTTGAAACAGAGCCTAATGAGTTGCGGCAGTACATCTATGGCCGTCGAGACTCTACGGCTGTCCCCGTATACGAGGGGGAGCGCACTAACCTCGAGAAGGAACTGGTTGCTACGCGATTGCAGCTCGAGGAAACCTCGGCTATCGGAGGTGTGCCATATTCTCGCATCACGCTGTTACAGAATAGGCAAACCGAGCTCGGGAAGAGAATTGCGCAACTTGATTGGGAGTTTGTGCAAAGTCAGGTTTCCCTGGCAAAGGCTCATTCAGAAGATGCACATGCACGGGAGAAACAGCTCACGGATATGTATGAGAAGGAGTTCGCCAAGGTCCAAAACCTCAGTGGCCAAGATGCAGAGTATGCGTTCATCGTCTCTGAGTGTCAGATGCTTGAGAGCCTGTGTGATAGCCTCCTGAAGCAGATTAATGCTTTGGACCTCAACGCGCGTTTTGAAGGACTGAATATTCACGTTCTCGAGAAGGCCGTGCCAGCAGCAGACCCATCCTCGCCGCAGGCGCTCAGGGTTATGGCAATAGGACTGGTGCTGGGACTGATGGTAGGGGCAGGATTAGCCCTTGCCCGGGATTGGAGAGACCAGACAGTGCGATCGGCAGACGAGATCGCGGCGATTCTGGGTGTGCCGGTGCTCGGAGCCGTGCCATCCATGTCCAAACGCGGGGTCGTTGCGCACGGGCAGAGGCTGCGGCTTGCGTCCGACTCTCGTGAGTCGGAGGCTTACCGTGCGATCCGCACAGCGCTGTTCTTCGGCGCACATCGGGAACAGGCGATAACGATACTGGTTACGTCACCGGCTCGCCTTGAGGGCAAAACTATGCTGGTGAGCAATCTTGGCATCGCAATGGCCCAGGCTGGGCAGAAGACACTTATTGTCGATGCTGATTTACGCAAACCGATGCAGCACCTGGTCTTCTCGATCAAGGAACACGACCAGGGACTCACTGGCGTACTGTCGGGAACGGCGACTCTTGAAGAGGCGATCCGGCATACGGATGTCCAGGGACTGGATGTGCTGGCAGGCGGCCAGAGTGCTCCAAATGCGTCAGAACTCCTCAATAGTCAGGCTTTCGCAAATATGCTGGAGCAACTCAAGGGAAAGTATGCTCACATCCTGTTTGACTCGCCGCCCGTAGGTGTCCTGACGGACGCCCAGATCCTGGCTGCCCATTGCGGTTTGACCCTGCTTGTTCTGAGGGCGGAAAAGTCAACGCGGATACCTACGCAGCGGGCGCGGGACGCCTTGCTGACTGTCGGAGCGAGACTTGCGGGCGTGGTAGTGAACGATGTGCCCAAGAGGAACAGCAGATACAGCCAGTCCACCTACAGCTTCTACGGCTATCACTATGGTGATAATGGTTCCGACGGCGGCAAGGTCGCAGGCAAGGAACTGCCGGAGAATGGGCAGAGGTTCTCTCCGATCACCTTGGTCTCCACTCTGGCGGCAAGATTACAGGCAAATAAATACCCGCGAATTGAATTCAATGGTAAGAAAGCACCGACTTGTGTGCGAAAAGCAGATGACAATCCTCCAGCACAGCGACCCTCAGCGGGTCATTGATGAGAGCGGCTCATAAGAGACGGCTACGTAGAGGGAACATGCGAACATACATTTGCGTCTATTTCGGCTCGGCGTACTTGGCCTTACTCACTACGCCTCTTGTGATCTGGCTCGCACGGCGGATCGGCGCGGTGGACCGCCCAAGCATACGCAGCGTCCACACCAAGCCAATTCCAAGGATTGGCGGCATAGCGATATACCTGTCGTCCGTGTGCCTGATTGTCTCACTATTTTTCCTGAACAACCTTATTGGCGAGCGGTTTTGGGATGTGAGACTCCAGGTGGTCACGTTGCTCTGCTCGGCCACCTGCGTTTTTCTGGTTGGCCTGGTTGATGACCTACGAGGGCTGCCGGCCAGCTTCAAATTCATGGTGGAGTTACTCGGGGCCGGCGCATTGTGCCTCGCGGGCGTTCGGATAGGTAACATTGGCTTTGGCGGAGGAACTACAATCTCCTTGGGCTGGCTGGGCTACCCGATCACGCTGCTGTGGATCGTCGGAGTTACGAATGCCGTCAATATGAGCGACGGGCTGGATGGGCTGGCCGCCGGGATTACGGCCGTTGCGTGCGGTGTCATCGCTATATTCGCTATCTACGGCAGCACGATCCATAGCGGTTTGGCCCGAAGCAACGACGTAATGATGGCGCTCTTCGCGCTGGCATTGCTGGGCAGCCTGTCGGGCTTCCTGTTCTTCAACTTCAGCCCAGCTAAGGTCTTCATGGGTGATTGCGGCAGCCTATTCATCGGTTTTACGATTGCGGCTGCCAGTGTGATGTGCGTATCGAAATCGACGGCGGTGGTTGGCCTGGCACTGCCGGCGTTAGCCCTGGGGATCCCTATCTTTGACACGCTGTTCTCCATGCTCCGGCGTTTTCTGGAGCGCCGGTCGCTGTTCGCCCCAGACCGCAGCCACTTCCACCATCGCCTGCTTGCACTAGGCTTGACCCAGCGGCGCGCAGTCATAATCATATATGTAGCGACCCTCATGGCCACCGGCCTTGGTCTGCTCATGATTATCAGCGGCAATATCAGTTCCCTGGTCGTGTTCGGAGTCGTGTTGTGCTTGATCCTGCTGCTCTTCCGTGCAGTCGGGGCCATCCGGCTGCAGGAGACTCTATCCCGCCTGCAGAGCAAATACAGGTCCTCCCGCGGGGAGCGAGAGGACAGAAAAACCTTCGAGCACCTGCAGCTCCAGTTTCGCCAGGCCCACGACGCAGGCCAGTCGTGGCAGGCTATTTGCGAGGCCGCTCGCCGGATGGACTTCGCCTGGGTCTGCCTGAAGACGACTGGCGAGGATGGCCGAGCCGAAGAGGAACTATGGCGGACGCCCGACAGTAAATTGGATTTGTCGCGAGTGGTAACAATGACGATTCCACTGAGTGCCAGGGAAGGGTCTTCACGGCAATTAGAGATCGCAATCTCTGTAAACGGCTCATTGGAGGCCGCCAGCCGCAGAGCAACCCTGATCGGACGCATCATAGATGAACAGGACCCGGCTGCAATAGCTCCAGTCACTGGGAAAGGCCGGTTATGACGAGGTTTGCTTTGACAGGGGCCGCCGGATGTATAGCCCCGCGACATATGAAGGGTACTTGTGACTGAAACAACAGCACAATTCAAGACACAACTACCTCGGAATCTGTCCCTGCAGGTGCTGTCGTTCCTTGTGCATGTGGGAATCGGAATCTGGCTGGTTCCGTATCCGATTCGGCACGCTGGGACTCTTCGCCTTTGGGATTTCTATGGGTTGTTCTCACGCCTTTCTTTGTAAACAAGTCTTTGATTTCCTTTTGTTATCTGCCGGTACGGAGTGCGGCTGGAAAAAGTCGAATCAAAGCAAAAAGGGGTAAATTTTGGCAGAGGGTTCGCCGGGGAATAACTTTTTTGATACCTCGCATCTAAAGGCGGATCTAAAAGAGCGGTCGGTCCGCGGCGGGGCTGTGACTATGGGTGCTCAGTTGGCGACGTTTTGCATCCAGATGGCATCGACGGTCGTGTTGGCCCGGCTGCTGACGCCCCAGGACTTCGGCCTGATTGCAATGGTCACGGTCGTCACCGGCTTTGTGGTGATGTTCAAGGATATGGGCCTTTCAATGGCGACTGTGCAGAAGGCAGAGATTAGTCATGGCCAAATCAGTACGCTCTTCTGGATAAACGTGCTCCTGAGTTTCGGCGTCATGCTCGTTACTGCGGCTCTGGCACCAGCTATCGCCTGGTTCTACAGCGAGCCACGATTGATGTGGATTACATTGGCTCTGGCGGGCGGCATAATACTCGGCGGCCTGACCGTTCAGCATCAGGCCTTGCTAAGAAGGCAAATGCGCTTCGGCGTACTGGCCGTCATTGACATTGTCTCGATGTTCGTAGGTCTCCTTGCTGCTATCATCGCAGCATGGTGCGGGCTACGCTATTGGGCATTGGTCATTATGCATCTGGCACAACCGATCACCCGCGTCGTGACGGTCTGGGTGGTCTGCCCATGGCGCCCCGGCTTGCCCGTTCGAGGCTCCGGTGTCAGGGAAATGTTGGCCTTCGGGGGAAATTTGACCGGTTTTAGTCTCGTGAATTATTTTGCTCGAAATCTTGACAATGTCCTTCTGGGGCGATTTTGGGGCGCAAGCGTCCTTGGTTTATACAGCAGGGCCTATAACATAATGATGATGCCCATAACGCAAATTCGGGAGCCATTGAATGCTGTCGCCGTTCCGGCACTAAGCCATATCCAAAATGAACGTGTTCGATACAAAAAGTATTACATCAAGTTGGTCACTTTGCTGGCTTTCATCACAATGCCACTGATGGTCTTTCTGTTCATTTGTGCGGACCAGGTCATCGGTCTATTGTTGGGCAGTAAATGGTCAGGGGCCGCTGACATTTTCAAGATATTGTGTATAGTGGCTTTCATTCAACCTGTGGCAGGCACAGCAGGACTTGTGCTTATTTCACTGGGACAATCTAAAAGATATTTCACCATAGGTACCATAAATAGCATAATCATCGTTGGTTCTTTTATTCTTGGTCTGCCGTGGGGAGCTATTGGCGTTGCTGTAGCATACACAATCGTCAATTATGTAATTTTAGTACCTATGTTATGGTATTCTTTCAGGCGATCACCCATTTCTATAATGGACTTCTTTTCAGCTATTTCCCGACCGGCGGTTGCCAGCATAATCATGGGATTTGTAATTCTTGCAGTTCATTTATATCTGACCAATGTGGTAGATATTGTCTCGGTCGGGTGTTCCTTTATCGTCGGCTTTCTGACATACCTCATGGTGTTGCTTATCGTACCCGGGGGCTTGCTGCTCCTGCAGGAGTTTTCTTCGTACCGGTCGTTTCTTTTTCAAAAAAACACATAGTTGCAGACGTTATTCAAGTACGGAAAGATGAAAAACAAAGATATTTGGAAACCAAGCAAATTCGTTATGACAAAACATGGTTGCATAGGTTCGAGAGATGCGGGAAAAGTAGGTATTGGTTCTAGACTGGTCACCGATAGAATCGCACGGGTCTATGAGGAAGCAATAAGAAAACACGCGAGGGGCGTGTTGCTTGACTTGGGTTGTGGGAAGGTACCCTTGTACGAAGTTTATAAACCCTACGTAATTGACAATGTCTGCGTGGATTGGGCCAATACACTGCATAAGAGTCCCTACCTCGACTATGAGTTTGATCTGAATGCTGTTATTCCTTTAGAAAGCGCACAGTTTGATACAATACTAATTACAGATGTTCTTGAGCACATATTAAAACCCGATATGTTATGGTGGGAGATATCAAGGCTATTAAAACCAGAGGGAAAAATTATACTTTCCACTCCTTTTTTCTATTGGATTCATGAAGAACCGCATGATTACTATAGGTACACAGAACACAAACTTAGAATGTTTTGCGAGAGTAACGGCTTTAATGTGGTGTGCATAGAACCATATGGCGGCGCTCCGGAAATTATCTTAGATATAATAGCTAAACACATCGTCTTTTCGAGGATTCTATCGGCAATACATCTATTCTTCAGTAGTGTTTTCATTAATTCTTCTATTGGCATGAAACTATCTGCCAAATCATCTCGAAAGTTTCCGCTTGGCTATTGTCTAATAGCGCAAAAGAAATAACCATGGTATTCTAATATTGCCGTTGCTAAGAATAAATAAAGGATGCCATTCATGTCTCCATTGATCTTGAGCATTCTCTGGCATGGTTTTTAAAACATTGTATAAGGGTGCTAATGTGCACGAAAAAAACGAATCTCGTCAAGATGTTGTGAGGTTCGCCTATCGTCAACCGTCAGTCTCTTTATGGGATCTGACCCGGCCAGGAATAACGCACAACATTTCTATATCGGGCCTTCCAGGTGATCATATCTATGAAACAATCAAACGAACTAAGACTTTCTACGAGATCCAGGCTTTGGTCACGCTTTACCGCTGGGCACGTGGCTCCCTCGGCATGGTTCTTGATATTGGCGCCAATATAGGTAATCACACAGTTTTTTTTGCAAAGGTCCTTGGTGCTTCAGTTGTCAGCGTTGAACCGTCTCCCCGTGCAATTACGTTCTTACGAACTAACATCGACCTAAATGGCATTACTGATAGAGTGAAGGTTATTGAATGTGCAGCAGGAGAACGATCCGGAAGAATCAGTCTTGTAGAATCTCTGCCGACAAATATTGGAGCAACCCATGTTGCGGAAAATTATGTCAATTGTAGAAATCATATTACCGTGGAATTACGAACCGTAGACGAGATAGTTAATGAACTCAACAAAGATGAACCATGCAATATTTCGCTGATCAAGATTGATGTCGAAGGCTTCGAGCAGAAAGTTCTAAGTGGTGCAACAAACGTTATTCGGGAACACCTGCCACTAATTCTCGTTGAAATACATACAGACGAAGCGTTGTTGTGGACTAGGGCAATGCTGTCAAAGTACGGCTACGGCGCACCAGTTAAGCTACCTGCTTGGTCGCCAACCTATCTCTTCGATAGGGGATTACGAAAAATGTGTCAAGCTTCCTTGTATTGGATGTGGCGTGTTTACCGGAGATTTACAACATGAGAATAGCGTTCATTGTGGGTATTTTTCCGGCTTTGAGCGAAACATTCATCCTGAATCAGATAACGGGGCTTATCGACCGAGGTCACGAGGTGGATATTTACGCA
>Ga0315288_10007666_pt1 | contig 13668 bp, 10 predicted proteins | sample YL17G11_20_MG_FD_203454 | JGI IMG/M metagenome (GOLD analysis project Ga0315288, IMG submission 203454) | Sediment microbial communities from Yellowstone Lake, YNP, Wyoming, USA - YL17G11_20 | ecosystem: Environmental > Aquatic > Freshwater > Lake > Sediment | place: USA: Wyoming | collected...
CAGAACTCCGAAGCCCATGCCGATCCCCACGGCCACCCAGCCCACGACGAGGGAGTTGACAGCTCCTTTCATGACTCGGCTGAGCATATCTCTCCCATACTGGTCCGTACCCAAAGGGTGGGAGGCATCCGGAGGCAGGAACCGCCGCAAGAGGTCCATCCGGTTGGGATCGTAGGGGGTGTAGACCGAGCTGAGGAGGGCTGTGGCCACGATAGCCAGGACCAAGAATCCCCCCAGGAACAAGTTAACATTCCGAAGCGGCCGCACCATCTGCCCTCAGTTCATGGTACTGCCCGCTCGAATGCGCGGGTCCACGATCCCGTAAATCACATCGACGGCAAAATTAACCACCACAATTAAGAAAGCGATCAGCAGGCTTACTCCCTGCACGACGGGTAAGTCCCTCTGGCCGATCGCCAGGAAAACCAGGCGACCCAGGCCCGGCAGGTGGAAGACATTTTCAATCACGATGGCCCCGGCGAGAAGCTCGCCCATCTGCAATCCCACAATCGTAACGACTGGGATGAGGGCATTGCGGAACGCATGTTTATAGACAACTACCTTTTCCGTCAGCCCCTTCGAACGGGCGGTTCGAATATAGTCCTCTCCCAGAACTTCGAGCATGCAGGAACGGGTGAGCCGGGCCAGGACCGCGGCCCGGATGAGGCCCAGAGACAGGGCCGGGAGAAGGAGGGATTTCAGCGCCCCCCAGGGGGTTTCCGCCCAAGATTTGAAACCGCCCGCAGAAAACCACCTGAGCTCCACGGCAAAAAGCAAGATTAAAAGAATCCCCGCCCAGAAGGCCGGGATGGCCAGCCCGATTTGGGAGAAAACCATTACCCCGTAATCCCCCGGCCGGTTGCGGTGGATAGCCGCATAAACCCCAAGGGGAATTGAGAAAACTACCGCGAAAAGGATGGATAAGAGAGCCAGCGGGATCGTGACCTGAAGACGGGAGATGATTAAGGAGGTGATGGGAACGTCGTAGGTGATCGACCGCCCCAGGTCTCCCCGAATTACCCCCCCGATCCAGTTCATGTACTGCACAGGCAACGGGAGGTCCAATCCCAGTTTGTGCCGCAAATCGCGCAGGGTCTCCGGGGTGGCTTTGATGCCTAAAATAATCTGGGCCGGGTCTCCCGGGAGGACCTGGAGGACGACGAAGATCGCTCCCGAGACTAGACAAAGAGTGGCCAGCAGGATGATGACCCGTTTCAGAAAATAAGCGAACACAAAGAGAGTGCCTAAAGTGAGCTAAGATGCCCTAAAGTGCCTAAATTCGAAAGAATTCTTGAGACACAGGTTTGCGCAGAAAAAGACAGAAAAAGCTCCACCTTGAAAATCTGCGTCCATCTGCGTCCCAGGAGATTGAATTCTTATTTTTGGATATACACCTCAGTGGCATCCACGGCGATGGTGGGGTAATCCTTCCACCAGTTCATGACTTCTTTTTTCATCGCCGGGAGGGCCGGATAGACGAAAAGATAGACGTTGACGAAATCGTCCGCAATCATTCGCTGGGCCGCGGCATAAATCTTCTTCCGGGCCTGCTCATTCATCTCCTCTTCGGCCTTCTTCATGAACTCCTCGAACTTTGGGTTGTGGTAGCGGTAGTAGTAGTCCGGCCGGCTGTAAATCTCGATGTCAAAAGGCTCGGCATGGCCGATGACCGTCAGATCATACTCCGCATTCTTGAAGACCCGATCGATCCACTGGCCCCATTGAATGACCTCAATGATCAACTTGATGCCCACCTTGGATAGCTGGTCGGCGATGATCTCGCCCGATCTTCTCGCGTAGGCATAGGGTTCGGGCAGTTTTAAGACGGCACCGAATCCGGTGGGGTAACCCGCTTCAGCCAGGAGCTGCTTGGCTTTCTCAGGATTGTAAGGATAGAGTTGGGTCAGGTCCACGTAGTAGGGATTGGTGGGATCCATGTGACTGCCGATGGGCGATCCATATCCGGCCACGGCTCCCTGGCTGACCGCCTGCCGGTCTATCGCCAGGGTCATGGCCTGACGCACCCGGATGTCATTGAAAGGCTTCCGGGAATTATTGATGGCCATTATTACTTCGGTCGTGGTATTCCCCTTCAAGACTTTGAACCGGGGATCTTTTTCGAGCAAAACCGCACTTTCCGGCGAAAGATCGTAGGCGATCACATCCACGTCGCCCGCCCTTAGAGCGGCCAGCTGAGCGCTCGGATCGGGAATGAATTTGAAAATTACCTTTTCGAGGTATGGGATTGCCTTTAGGTAATAATCCGGACTCTTGACCATGGTCACGCTGTCCCCGCGCTTCCATTCCGCGAGTTTGAAGGGGCCGGTTCCGATGGGCTGGCTCTTGAGCTGGTCCACAGAGTGCCGCGAAATGATCACCGCGTCGCCCCGGGCCACGTTGAAAAGAAAATTGGAGTCGTATTTCTTGACCTTGATCTTAACCGTCAGCGGGTCGACGACCTGAATGGCTTCAATCCCGACGTAGTATTTGCGATTCACGGCTGCCGTCTTGGGATCTAAGATCCTTTCCAATGAAAATTTCACATCTTCGGCTGTGCAGGGCTTTCCGTCGTGGAACTTGATCCCTCCGTGCAGGTGGAAAGTGTATTCTTTTCCATCTTTCGAAACTTCATAACTCTTGGCCAGGGCAGGGACCACTTCTCCTTTGCGGTCCACTTTGAGCAGGCTCTCCAGCAGGTTATAATGAACGACCCGCTTGATGGTGGCTGCGGGGTTCGTCACCGGGTCCATTCCCGGCGGTTCGGCCGAAAGGGCAATGGTGAGCGTCCCCCCATAGACCGGCTTTTGCGCCCCGGCCGGCGAAGGCAAGAGTCCCAGAAGTGCGGTAAGGAAAACAATCATAAAAAATCCTGGCCACCGTTTGTGAATGCTGTTGCAGCGCATATCCGATTCCCTCCGTGTGATAAGTTTATGATTGTTAAGTGCTAAAAAATTAGCCTTAAAAAATATTGGTTTTGATTTTCAAGTTTTCGGTCCTTCGTTTTATCCCCTACCCCCTACCCCCTGCACACGACACCCTATTCTCATTGACCGTACTTTATCTCCCCTCCCACAACGGTCATCTCCACGGGTATATCCTTGATCTCGTCCGGGTCTACGCGCCGCGGGTCCGCGCCTAAAACCACCAAATCCGCCAGTTTCCCCGGCTGAATGGAGCCTTTGAGATTTTCTTCAAAAGAGGCATAAGCCGAAGCCTGAGTGTAGAGATAGATAGCTTCATCCACGGTGATCCGCTGTTTGGCCGCCAAAACCTCCCCGGCTGCGCTCTTGCGGGTCACGCAGCTCTGGATGGCCAGGAGAGGCTCGTAGGGCCCACAGGGATTGTCCGAGCTTCCCGAGACCGGGATGCCATAGTCCAGGAATGAGCGGTGAGCAAACATCATCTCCACCCGCTGCGGCCCGTAATAGGGGATCATTTTTTCGCCGTGGTGGTGAATGTAGGAACCGAAAGGAAGGGTCAGTAGTTTGAGTTTCTTGATGCGCCTCAGGATTTTTGGGTTCACCACTGTGCAGTGTTCCAGTCGGTGGCGGTGGTCCTTGCGCGGAAGGGCATTCAGGGCTTTCTCGAACCCGTCCAGGGTCATTTCGATGGCCTGGTCGCCGTTGGCGTGCACGCAGACCTGGAATCCAGCTTCATGGCCCCGGCGGATGGACTCATGAAGGGCTTCCTCGGACTCGGCAACCAGGATTCCCCTCTCCTGAGTCCCTACATAAGGTTCGGAGAGGTAGGCCGTCCGCCCGGAGATGGCGCCATCGGCGATAATCTTGATCCCGCCCACTTTCAGCCATTCGTTTCCGAAGCCGGTCTTCAACCTTAGGGCCATAAGGTGCGGCAGGTATTCATAAGTTATGAGCATGTAGACTCGCAAATTCAGGTCCCCGCTCCGAAAGGCATCCTGATAAGTCTCCAGGCTGAGCGCCGAAACCAGGGCGTCGTGCACGCCGGTGATCCCTGAAGCTAGGTACATGCCGCTGGCCAGGCGCAGACCGTTTATCCGATCTCTCAAGGGAAAGGGAGGGATGATCGGGGTCTGACCGGTCATTCCTTCGAAGACATATGCGAACTCAGCCTGCTCATAGAGGATCCCGTTCAGTTTTCCGGTCTGGGACTCACGTCCATAGGCTCCCCCTTTGGGATCAGGGGTCTCCTCCTGCACGCCCCCTGCTTGAAATCCTTTACTGTTGGTTACCGCCCAGTGGCCGCTGACATGTTGGATGAAAACAGGGTGGTCAGGGGCAACTTGGTCCAGATCCCAGCGGGTTAATATGCGTTTGTCAACGGTCTTGGTGTCATCGTAGCCCACGCCCCGGATCCATTGCCCCGGTGGCTTCCGCCGGGTTTGCTTCAGGACCTCCCGCTGGATTTGAGTAATCGATTTGCAGACTCCGGGGCTGCAATCCATCTGCAGGAGATTCGTTCCCACCTGCGAAAAATGCTGATGGGAATCGATGAACCCGGGCGTGACGGTCCGGCCCTTGAGCGCGATCGTCTTGGTCATTCTGCCCGCGAGAGCTTTGACTTCCTCATCTTTCCCCACTTTCCGAAACCGGCCGTCTTTGATGGCCACAGCTTGGGCCGTCGGCTTTCCAGGGTCCATGGTAATGATATTCCCACCTAAAAAGATGAGATCAGCCGCGGCTTCTTTGGGTAATGAGTGCGTCTTTCCAGTCGTTTTCTTCATCTAAAATCCCCCTTTTAAACAGCTTTCAGCGGTCAGCTATCAGCCCCCCGCCCTCTCTCCTCTATGAAGGAGAGGGTTTGGGAGGGGTGATGGGTTTTCGCCGGTTGCATTTCTTCAGACTGCCTGGGTATCCGCGTAATCCAGGGCTTTATCGATGACCCTCAAGCCTTCCCGAAGCTCGTCTTCTCTAATGCAAAGGGGCGGAACGATGAACAGGAAATTCCAGCGCACCGTGGTGTAAACTCCCCCTTCGAGCAGTCGTTTGTTGATCTCCCGGCTGACCGCCGCATCTGCCCCCATGGCATTCCACTTCACCAGAGGCTCGCGGGTTTTCTTGTCTTTCACCAGCTCGATGGCCCAGAAAAGCCCGATGCCCCTCGTATCCCCCACGCTCCGGTGCTTGGCTTTCATGGCCTCGAGCTCCTTCCGGACTACTTCGCCCATAGCCACGGAGTTTTCCATGAGCTTATCCTCACGATAGACTTGCAGGGTGGCAATGGCGGTTGCGCAGGCCAGGGGGTGGGCGTTGTAGGTCAACCCGGCGTAGAGCATCTGTTTGTCCAGAACATCCGTGATTTTCTTGGAAAGGGCAATCCCTCCCAGAGGCACATAGCCCGAAGTGAGCCCCTTGGCCATGACGATCATGTCCGGGACCACGTTCCAATGGTCCACGGCAAACCACTTGCCGGTTCGACCAAAACCGGACATGACTTCATCGGCAATCAGAAGGACCCCATTCCGGCTGCAGATCTCCCGCAGGCGCTGCATGTACCCATCCGGCGGGACGATAAGGCCATTGCTGCCCACCACCGACTCCACCAGGACTGCCGCCACGGTCTCCGGGGTCTCGTATTGAATGACCTCTTCCACGGACTTGGCGCAATGAAGATCGCAGCCCGGGTAGGTAAGTCCGAAGGAGCAGCGGTAGCAATAAGGATCAAACACCCGGACCACCCCGGGCATGGCGGGTTCTACCGGAGGTCGGCGCGGGTCTCCGGTCAGGGCGATGGCCCCGTAGGTGGCCCCGTGATAGGAGCGGTACCGGGTGACGATCTTCCATTTCTTCGTGTAGGCCCGGGCCATCTTCACGGCGTTTTCGTTGGCGTCGGCTCCCCCGAGGGTGAAGAAGAATTTTTTCAAGTCCCCCGGCGTGATCTCTGCCAGAGCCTTGCCCAAAAAGGAACGGGACTCGTAAGCCACACCCGGAGCCACAAAACAGACTTTCTCCGCCTGTTTCTTAATGGCTTCCACCACTTTGGGATGTTGGTGGCCGATATTCTGGTTCATGAGTTGAGAAGTCATATCCAGGTACCGCTTGCCGTTCTCATCCCACATGTACACTCCCTGGGTTTTGGTGATGACCAGGGGATCCAGGGCTGACTGGACACTCCAGGAGTGGATGACGTATTCCCGGTCGTACCGTTTGACGTCGCTGACACTCATTCGTTTCCTCCTTAAAATCAAATATCAAAATGCAAAATGGAAATGCCTATATTGTTGAATCTTGGTCCATCATCTGGCATTTTGATTTTTTGGTATTTGAATTTCTTATAGCATCAAGGACGTAAGATGGCAATATCCCTGTTCAGTATTCAACCCCGACCAAAAAAAGCCCCTGGGGAGGCGCTGTAACGCCAGCCTTGCGCCGGTCCCTGGCTTTTATAATCTGCTTGAACCCTTCCCCGGAAATCTTCCCTTTTCCCACTTCAACGAGAGTCCCCACCAAGTTCCTCACCATATGCTTTAAAAAACCGTCGGCCTCGACGGTGAAACAGAAAAAACTTGGCTTTTTCGCGGACCATTCGGCCTTAAAAACTTCCCGCACCGGGTCGGTCGTATCCGGGTGAGCGGCCCGAAAAGATGAGAAGTCTTTCTTTCCCAATAGATTTCCGGCGGCCTCTTGCATGGCTCGCTGATTTAAAGGCAGGGGGAAATGCCAGGAGTAATTCCGATAAATGGCGGAAGGCGGCTCGCGGTTGAGAATCCAATAGCAATAGGTCTTCCGTTTGACCCCGAACTGAGCATGAAATCCCGGGTCCACTTCTGCCGCTGATTTGATGATGATGTCCGGGGGCAGAAGGCTATTCAACCCGCGCCAGAAACCCTCGGTGGGAATTTGGGAGGAAGTTTGGAAATTGGCCACCTGACCCAGCGCGTGAACTCCGGCGTCCGTCCTTCCGGAAGCAGTCAGGCGAACACGCTGCCCCGTCATGACTGCTATTTTTTCTTCAATGACTTCCTGGATGGTCAGGCCATTCGGTTGAACCTGCCACCCGTGATAATTCGTCCCCTCATATTCAATCAGGAGCTTGATATTGCGCATGAACGGGGCTCGGGTTTCAGGGTACCGGTCTCAGGTTGTAACTTGAAATTTTAAATTCACAACTTGAAACCCAATCTCTACATCCTCTCCACAACCATCGCGCCACCCATACCGCCGCCAACACACAGGGTGGCCAGCCCGTAACGCGCCTGGCGTTTCTTCATCTCAAAGAGCAGGGTAATCAGGATGCGTGCCCCGCTGGCCCCGATGGGGTGGCCGAGAGCAATCGCTCCGCCGTTGACGTTGACTTTCTCCGGGTCAAAGCCCATCATGCGGTTGACGTAAACTGCCTGGGCGGCAAAAGCCTCGTTGGCTTCGACCAACTCCAGGTCTTTCACGGTTAGTCCGGCTTTGGAGAGAGCCTTCTGACTCGACGGAACTGGACCTGTACCCATGATCTCTGGAGCCACGCCGGCCGTGGCATACGATTTGATCCGGGCCATGGGTTCGAGGCCCAGGGCCTTGGCCTTCTCCGCGGCCATGACCACCAGGGCCGCCCCCCCGTCGTTGATCCCGGAAGCATTGCCGGCGGTCACCGTTCCATCTTTCCTGAAAGCAGGCCTCAAAGCTGCCAGGGCCTCCTTGGTGGTGCTGGGACGGGGGTGCTCATCCGTATCAAAGACCACGGGGTTCCCTTTTTTCTGGGGGATGATCACCGGGACGATCTCCTCCTTGAACCGCCCCGACTGGATCGCTTGGCCGGCATTCTGCTGGCTCTTCAGCGCCAATGCGTCCTGGTCCTGCCGGGATACGCCAAATTTTTCGGCCACGTTCTCAGCGGTGATTCCCATATGATAGCGGTTGAAAATGTCCAGCAGCCCGTCTTGAATCATTTCATCCACCAGAGTCGCGTCATTCATCCGGTACCCCCAGCGCGCCCCCGGAACCAGAAAAGGGGCTTGACTCATGGACTCAATCCCGCCAGCCACAATAATATCGGCGTCACCCGCTTTGATGGCCTGGGCGGCCATCATGACCGATTTCAGGCCCGAAGCACAGACTTTATTGATCGTCGTCGCCGGAATTTCCTTGGGAATTCCGGACCGGATGAGTACCTGCCGCGCTGGGTTCTGACCTTGCCCGGCCGTCAGGACGTTTCCCAGGATGACCTCTTCCACTTGTTCAGGTTTAATCTTGGCCCGCTTCAAAGCTTCCTCTACCGCAATCTTGCCCAGCTCCACCGCGGGAATGTCCCGCAGGGCCCCGCCGAAGGTTCCCACGGCGGTCCGCGCTGCACTGACGATAACGACTTCTCTCATGTTTTCCTCCGCTCTCCTTTATCTGATGCTTATTCCGAAATTTTCGCTAACTTCTTGGCCATTTTCTTCTTCTGTTCCAAATTCCCGGCCCGCATGTACATGACCTTCTGGGCTTGGGGAGAGCCAGCTCCGTGCATGGACTCCACCAAGGCCGTGCCGCCGGTCATGTTCTCAATGAGCCGCAGAAGGCGGATGCGGTCTGCGGTGGGGATTTTCTCCACCCCCTTCAGATATTTCTCCACGTACTTGCCGACTTCCGGGCTCTTTAAGTCGTCCTCGAAGGGCATGGTCGCCAGAATTCCGCCAGCCAAGTCGTGAGCTAAGCGGGCAACTTCATAGATATTCTTGCTCACGTTGTATTTGGTGGTGTTGGCCAGAAGGGTATCCGGCTCCCAGTTTCCAGCTTTCATCCTATGCCCCATGGCCGAGCAGGCCACGCTGCCGGTATAGATGGTTTCAGCCAAATGGGTCATTTCGGCAAGCTTGTCGCGCACGTGGGAAGCCTGAGAAGTACCCATGTAATCAGCCGCCAGAGCGGATGCCCCGATCAGCACGTCGCTCAGTCCTCCCTTGCAACCTCCATAGTTTTGCCGGTGCAGGGAAGCGAAACGCTCCACCAGCATGCCGGCGAAATCATATTCCCCGCCCATAAATACCCTCTCCCAGGGAACAAAAACATCTTCAAGGACTATCAGGGCTTCCCCGCCCACCAGGGAAAATTCAGGGTTGCCGATATCGACCCCTCCTTCAAATTTGCGTTCCTCATTGGTCTGCCGACCAAAGATCATCAGCACCCCGGGCGCATTAACCGGGACCGCACAAGCCACTGCATAATCCTTGTCCTCCGGCCGCAAAGCCTGGGTGGGCATGATGAGCATTTCGTGGGAGTTGACCGCACCGGTTTGATGGGCTTTGGCTCCCCGGATCACGATCCCTGCATCCGTCTTCTTCACAATATGAGTGAATAGGTCAGGGTCAGCCTGCTGGCTCGGGCTCTTTGAACGGTCGCCCTTGGGGTCGGTCATCGACCCGACCACCATGAAATTGTTCTCCTGAATGTACTCGACGAATTTCTTCAACCGCTGGTGGTAGGTCGTCCCATATTTCTCGTCAATCTCAAAAGTGGTACTATAAAGGGAATTCATCGCATCAAACCCGACGCAGCGCTGATAACAGCTCCCCGTCTCATGGGAGATGAGCCGGAGCATCTGCACCTTCTTCAAAAGGTCATCTCGATTCTGATGGATATGGGTAAAGCGGTTGATCTTCTTGCCGGTCAAGTGCGAGGTGGCGGTCATCAGGTCTTCATGCTCGGGGACCAGGGCCAGCTCGTAGGTCTTGGCCGCCGAGTTGATGTGCGGCCGAAAGGCCGGGTGAGTTGTGATATCTTTCACCCGCTTTCCTTTGTAAAAGACCACATGATTTAATTCTTCCAAGCTTTTGAGGTAATCTTCTTTGGTTCGAATCATTGCTAACCCCTCTTTCCTTTTGGAATAATAGAATGATGGAACATTGGAATAATGGCCGCCAATCTCCCATTTTTCCAATATTCCAATCTTCCTTTTTTATTATCTCCCTTTCAGGATGGCGCTCGATATGACCAATCTCATGACCTCGGAGGTGCCTTCGTAGATCTCCGTGATCCGGGCATCGCGAAAATGCCTCTCCACGTTATACTCTTGTATATAGCCATATCCACCATGGACCTGAATGGCTTTCGTGGTAATGCGGCTGGCGGCTTCGGAAGCAAACAACTTGGCCATCGCCGCCTCTTTCTCGTAACGCTGTTTCTGATCTTTCAAAAATGCCGCGCGGAGCGTCAGCAACCGGGCGGCATCCAGCTCAGTGGCCATGTCGGCGATCATCCACTGAATGGCCTGGAATTTGGAGATCGGCTGGCCGAACTGCACCCGGGATTTGGAGTACTCGGCCGCCGCCTCCAGCGCCGCCCGGGCAATGCCCAGGGCCTGAGAAGCGATCCCGATCCGACCGCCATCCAGAGTGTTCAAGGCCACGTAAAAACCCTCGCCCACCTCGCCCAGGAGGTTCTCTTTGGGGATGCGGCAATCTTCCATGATCAACTCAGCCGTTCCCGAAGCCTTGATGCCCAGCTTCTTCTCCACCACCCCCACGGAAAATCCGGGTGCTTTGCAATCTACGATGAACGCGCTGATTCCCTTATATCCCTTGCTCTTATCGGTCATGGCCATGAGCACGCAGTAGTCGGCCACGTTCCCGTTGGTGATGAAGTTCTTCTTGCCGTTGATCACCCATTGATTTCCCTGGAGCACCGCCGTGGTTTTCTGAGCGGCCGCATCGGAGCCCGCCTCGGGTTCGGTCAGTCCGAAGCAGCCCAGCTTTTTTCCGGAAGCCAGCGGCGTAAGAAATTTCTTCTTTTGTTCCTCTGTGCCGAAGGTGTTGATGGGGTCGCAAACCAGGGAGTTATTCACCGACATAATCACTCCCACGCTGGCGCATCCCCGGGAAATCTCCTCCAGAGCCACCACGTAGCTGACCGCATCCGCCCCTCCTCCTCCGTAAACATCCGGAATGGCGATCCCCATAAGGTTTAACTCCGCCATTTTCTGGATGATTTCTGCCGGGTGCCGTTCAGTTTTGTCCAGCTCAGCCGCCTTGGGCTTGACCTCATTTTCAGCAAAATCGCGGGCCATTTGTTGGATCATCTTCTGTTCTTCACTGAATTCAAAATCCATCCTTTTGCTCCTTTCGTCGTTCGTCAACTCCCGGCCGCGAAAAACCAGAATTCCCCTTCCCTTTCGCGGCCGTACCAGTCCATGAACCGGCGCTATTTTATCATTCCCTTCTCGAAAGTCAAAGGCAAATTCCCCGGCAGAAAATTTTTTCCTTGACAAAAAGAGAAGCCAAAAGGTAATTTTAGTAGTTAATCAGGCACGAATTTTGCTGGATCTTTCTTTTAGAAGGAAAGAATATGATCCGGGGGTGGCTAATGCGTTGGATGAAAATGACTTTGATCGCCGGACTGGGTATTATTTTGAGTCTATTGATTGGCGGCGGATTCCCCGAGAGCATTGCCCAATCAACCCAGACTTTGGACCTGTCAAAACCCAGGCTCCGCGATCGGATTCAATCGGCTGGGTTCATCGCTTCAAAACCCATTCCCTCTTGGGGCTCGATCGTAGGCTCCAAAGACGGTGCGGTCAACTTGACCGAAGGGGAAGGGGTTTATCTCAAGCTGGAACCCGGAAAGCAAGTGCTGCCGGGGGATCGGTTTTCCATCGTGCGCTTGGGGGAAGACATCACCCATCCAGTGACCAAGAAAAAAATCGGCACCCTCGTGTGGGTCCCCGGAGAGCTGACGATTCTGGAAGCAAAGGACCGGGTGGTCACAGCCAGGATTACGAAATCTTATCGTTCCGTCAACCAGGGCGACCTGATCATTCCTTCCCAACCGGTCCTTCCCGAGACCATGCCCCTTCGAAACCTTAAAAAAATTGAAGGGAATGTATTAATCGCCCTGGAGGAAGAAGAAAACATCACCGAAGCGCAGTTTATCTTCATCGACCGGGGAAGGAATGAAGGGGTCATCCTGGGTGACCTCTTTTCAATTTATCAACTGGAGTATTTCTCCCAGGAAACCATGAAAGACAAAACCCTTACCTTGCCCCTGGCCAAAGTGGGCGAAGCTGTGATTATTTCTGTCCAGGAGGAAACCTCTACGGCGCTGGTCACGCATTCTTCTAAAGCCATCTATGTCGGCGATAGAGCTGTTTCCGGCCAGGAATAAGCCCTACCATTCAGGGGGCTGAGCCGGACGTTTGCCGGCCGCTGGCCAGAAGAGACAGGGATTGTGGGTCCGCAGAATCCGCGATCCCTTTTTTGTTGAATGGAGGGGGAGATGCAGGACTTATTCCACTGGATGGCTCTATCCATGGCGCCGGGCGTGGGCAGCGTTCTGTTCAAACGGCTGACCCAAACCTTCGGCAGCCCGGAGGAAGTCTTTCAAGCCTCCCCCCGGAAACTAGCCCAGGTGGAAGGCATCGGCCCGAAAGTAGTGGAGTCGCTGAGAAGATTCCACTGGAGGTCCAGGGTGGAAAAAGAACTTCGCTTCTCGGAAAAAATCGGAGCCAGGTTGGTGACCTGGGAGGACGAAGAATATCCCTCCCCCCTGAAACAGATTTACGATCCTCCCCCCCTTCTCTATGTCCTGGGGTCCTTGAGCCGGCAGGACCAATCTGCCGTAGCGGTTGTAGGTTCCCGTTATCCCACTACCTATGGCCGAGCGGCTGCCGAGCGAATCGCTATGGGCCTGAGTAGCCGGGGAGTGACCATCGTCAGCGGTTTGGCCAGAGGGGTGGATTCTTGCGCCCATCGAGGGGCCCTCTCAGCCGGCGGGAGGACGATCGGGGTGTTGGGCTGCGGGATTGACATCATCTACCCCCCTGAAAACCGAGAGCTTTTCGAGCAAGTAGCCGCTCAGGGGGCGATTCTTTCTGAGTTTCCCTTGGGCACACCCCCAGACAGCGACCATTTTCCCATCCGCAACCGGGTCATCAGTGGACTTTCCCTGGGAGTTGCCGTGGTGGAGGCCACGTTGCGCAGCGGCTCCTTGATTACGGCTCGGTTCGCTCTGGAACAAGGAAGGGATGTCTACGCGGTCCCCGGAAACGTGGACTCGGCCAGAAGTGAGGGAACCAATCGGTTGATCAAGGAAGGGGCCAAGCTGGTCAGCCGGGCCGAGGACATTCTGGAGGAAATCCTTCCTCAGCAGAAACAAGCGCCCCTGGAAGCACCCCCGCAACCGAAGCTCTCGGAAGAGGAGAGCAAGGTCTTTTCAGTGCTGGGCCGTGAAGCCATACACATCGATGAGGTTATCGCCAAGAGCACCCTCTCCAGCGCCAAAGTGTCAGCCATCCTTCTGGTGCTGGAACTTGCCGGGCATATCAAGCAATCTCCCGGCATGAGGTTTGCGAGAATATGATTTCGCCACAGAGGACAAAGAGGTCGCAGAGAGTAATAAAAAAGAACAGATAACGAATGACGAGACCAAAGATTTTTATTTTTCATTATTTTTTAATGTTCTTCCTCACCCTTTAATCCTGGGTGTAATTTAAACTCTGTGTTTTCTGTACTACTAATGGTCAGTTTCTTTAAATTTTATTAAGCAAATCAGGCGACCATTTCACCCCCTCCCAACCCTCCCCCCTCCGAGGGGGAGGGAAAGGGTGGGGGGGATATAATGGGTCTTTCCTTCGGTTGCGGCTCTGCCGCGCTGTGTTCTCTGTTCGCAGCCCATAATGCTGCGTGTCTTGCCGGTGAAAGTCCGGCTCCGGCAATTGACTGTTTGGCCGGATAGTTATACTCGACGCTCCTCGGGGGCGACCCCGAGAAGCGAAAGCTCGAAA
>Ga0315288_10007670_pt1 | contig 13664 bp, 17 predicted proteins | sample YL17G11_20_MG_FD_203454 | JGI IMG/M metagenome (GOLD analysis project Ga0315288, IMG submission 203454) | Sediment microbial communities from Yellowstone Lake, YNP, Wyoming, USA - YL17G11_20 | ecosystem: Environmental > Aquatic > Freshwater > Lake > Sediment | place: USA: Wyoming | collected...
CGATGGCGTCTTCGGTCTGGCGGCGCCCTCGATTGCAGCGAGGCGACGAACGAATCGTAACCGGCGACACGGGAAGGTGAGAGACGATCGCGTCGTGGCGGGGAGAAGGTGACTCGAAATCGTGGTGGCGATGGTGATGGTGTGGGTGTGAAGCGGTGCACGCCTTTGGTGCGTAGATCAATGTCCAGTCGTCGCTTAGGTGAGGCCGATCGACTGCGCGACAGACTGCGCTGTCGTTTGGTGGTAGTCTTTTCTGGCGAGGCTTGCTTCTTGGCTGGACTGTCTTTCTTGTTTGGTGATGGGGATCGGCTTCGGCTGCTTCGACTACTGCTGCTCCGGCTGTAATCGCTAGAGCGACTGGAAGAAGGACTTCGGTGGCGTGGACGCGAGCGTTGAATCTTCTTCAAATCGCCGTTCAAGCGTTTCTTCTTTTCCGCCAGCACTTTCATTTCCAGCAGTCTGGTCTCGGCGGTCATGCGTTTCAGCTCCTTCTCCTGTTCTTGCTCGTCGAGCCCGGTAAATGCACTCTCGTCGAAATCCAATTCGCCTTCCTCCATGGACAGTGGTGTTGTCGTTGTCGTGGTCATGGTTTCTAATTATTTGACACCTCACGTGTGAGCGTGCACGGGTATACGCAAGCCTGCGCGCGCAGGCCGTCTTTATTTTGGTTGGACAATGGCCTTGATTCCGGCGTTTGTCTGGTCCTATTACTTTCTTCTTGGCGCTGTTCTAGGTGGACTATTTATGCCCTCGCTGCAAGATTCCAGTGATACCTGGATCCTCGGACTGTCGCCTGTACCGCGAATCTGTGTCTGTTTCCTGGCGGGCGGCGTGATGGGATTTTATTTTTTCTCCCTCGTTGAAGTCTATCTGCGCGCCCTCATTACATTTATTGGTGCGATGGCATTCCTCTTGACAACCACTGAATTATAAAAATAAAGGCGAATGCAGTTAGTACCGCTCTTCAACCCCGTCAGGGGCCTGTGTTGGAACATGTGGAAAGTCCTCTCGGCGACGTGCGGTGAAGACGTTGCCACGCATGCGGTGCGTCTCGTCGTATCAGGCTATTGGTGTGACCTGGTCACCGAGGCGTTGTCGAACCGATGGGAACTCGTGCAACGCGAGGACAGACGCTGTCTTGTCGTGCAATCATCGCGCGTGGAACGCGACCTCTACAGAGGCCTCGAAGGCGAAGAGGATGGCTGGTTGGCCGTCCAGTATCGCGGTGAACCGCTCTACGTCAGCAGTCTGTTTTACGATACGCGTGGACAAGTGTTACGTGTCATACGAGACAAGACGGTGAAGAGTGTGAAACAAGCAGCGCGGTCTGATAGCGCTATGGCACTGTATATAGCGGCGTTCGTGATAATACTATTTTACTCTGTCGCATTCATTCCGTGTGACACCCAATCCAGTTTCTTACGGATATACCGGACGGTCATTCAGACGCATTTCAGTGCCACGAATTGGTTTCTCCGTTTTATTACGCTTGGATCGATACCTATAAGTGATTATATCCCGTGTGGTCTGTAATAAAATCACAAACACGTGCGCGCATGCACCAAAGAAAGAAACTGTAATGCGCTCTTTGGCCGATTCCACGGGTCTTTTGCGACAGTCGCCACCTGAGCTAGGCGCGTCCCTACAGGCGGAGGGACGACGTGTCCTCTTTTTCGACAAACAGGGCGTCAAGGCGGGCCAACTCCGCGTGGCCATCTCCCAGGTCGGCGAACCACTCACTGTGAGTGAAATCTACATTGTCGTTGTGCACACCACAGACGAACAGATTGTCTATCGCCTCGGTGCAGAGGACTGGTCGCGACTGCCTCGCGTTGATCGTCTGTATCGTCTCTGTCGACTGGATCGGCTCATGCGTGTCGTCGACGCCGTGCCACTGCGTCTATCTTCGTCCTCTGCGTCAATCTGTGAGACGATGGACGTCGAGGAGGCCGATGTGGCACCACCACCTCAGTGTCTGCCGTCGTTGCCCATTCTGTGGCCACATCGACGTCGCCATCCCACCATTACCACCGGGCGCTCGGGTCTGTTGTTTTACGTCGGTGCCGTGTTGGATTACGCGTTGCTGGAGCAACCACCCCTGGCCAACGCACCCAACAGTCTGCGGCAGGATTGGCTGACGTGGCTCGAGAGCAATTACGCCTATCGTGGCGCGGACGAGCACTACGACGAGATGCTCTACCACCTGATGCTGGCAGCCTCTGTGGCCACAGTGTCACCCCAGCTCATCTACGGCCACCTGGATTGGCCACTGGCACAGGAAATACTCAATCTGAGCGTCTTTCTCTTTCGTCATCAATTGCATGACAGCGACGACAATCTGGCTGCGCTGGAGAGTGCGTTCCGTGGCCACGCTCACTGGATCGCCCAGGAGAGCTACAGTGGCTGGCACCATCCGTGGACAGATTACATGTTGACGGACGGCGTCCTGTGGCGCCAGAGTGGACGCCAAATCACGCTGTCGATGCTGTGGCTACTGGAGACGCCGACGCTGACGTCGTCGCAGTATCGCACGGAGAACGGTGGCGTGTTCACAGTCAGCGTGGCCCACTTTCTAGAACACCTGGCACCCTATCTCTATCGCCAAGTCCTGTGTGACACACTGCACTACCTGCGTTACACAGCGCTGTACGGTCGCCACGACAACGCCTGGCACGGCCACCCGGGCGACGTGGAGCGCGTATGGCTTCACGAAACACTCCGTGACGTGATGCCCGAGCTGGTGACGGCGCTCAAAGACTGGCGTGGCATGGAGAGCTTCAACGAGCGCCGCGCACAAAATCACTCGTCACCCGTCATGCGTGCCATGGTACAGTATTGGCAGTCGCAGGACACGAGGCAGCCGCGTGGCAGTCAATCATTTGGCAGCCACAAGGCTGCCACCGTCATCACCGACATCGAAGACCTGGGCACGGCGGTGCCGCCGTGTATGAGACGCGCGCTGCGACAGAGCTGGTGCAAGAACCTGGACCGACTCAACCTCATCAAGTACCTCTTCGACATGGGCTACGGCCGCGAGCAGGTCGTCACGTTCATGTGCCGCCAGAGCGAGAAGCGCGAAGACGTGGCGACGATTGGCAGCGAGTACGACGCGTGTGTGCGACGCCAGCAGACGGACGACCGTCGCCAGGGCAAATCGTGTGCGACAATCATCAACCTGGGCGCCGTACCGGGCAACGTACTGCGCTGTGTCTACGAGGAGGAGAAGAATGGCGAGAAGCGACGCGAGAAGCACACTGAGCAGGAGCAGCTGGTGTTTACCTCACAGTGTGCCTGTGAGGCGGGGACGACGCGACGCATCTACAGTCCACTGGATTATGTGAAAATCAAGCTGTCGAAATAAAGTTTATTTAGAAGAATCGCATTTGTATAACGCAGCCCTGTGGGTATGCGTAGGATTGCGTAGTCGACGGCGTGGTCGTCGACGGTGTGGCATAGAATGGCTGTGACCATTGTTGTGTAGGCATCACTGGTGATTGTCGCCATTGCTGTCCGATCGTCGACATAGAAGGCGAGGCAGCTTTTTGTGGTGTCGACATGGAAAGGACGGCAGTTCGTTGCGGAGGTGATGGCTGATGAACAGGAGGTGAGGGTTGTCGCTGTTGAGGTGCCACATCAACAACAATCTCCTCAACAGGGACGGGTTCAGGTTGATCCAATCCTACTTTTCTCAGAAAGTCGGACAATACTTTCCACGACTCTGTGTTCCAGGCCTGTGTGACTTGTCGCGCGTCGACAAAAAAGTATTGTTGTTCGTTGGCCTCGAGGTTGCTGTTGTGCGCGTAGAACCACACACACTGATGACGACCCAGCTTTTTCACACTCTTGGAAATCACATTGCCATTCTCAATGTCCGAGTAGAGGCCGCGCGACTGTTTAGGAAACAGTGACGTGGTAGTCACACTGTGTGACCGTTTGTCAAAGTATTTGTCGCAGGGAACGTGGCGGTGTTGTTTGAAATGCTCCGTGTGGAAGACGAGCGCTTCGGCAAAGGTAAACGTCACCAGATGGACAATGAGGCGAGGAATGACAGGGCAGGCTATTTTGCGTGAGCTAACACTCGGTTTCGACGTCTCACAGTGGTCACAGGTTTTGAGGCCATTTCGCGATCTCTCCTGTAGACGCACAGTAAATGATGGCACAGGTGGTGCTCTCATCTTCGTCGGTGGTGGTGGCGACAAGATTTGTGCATCCGTGTCGTCAATCATTGATTCTTCGTCTTCTGTGCGGGAGATGATGTCGTCCATAGCCAACTTGTTTTTTCTGGAAATCACGTGCGTGTAAGCCAGCTTATCCTGCGCGCAGGCTAGCTTCTTCTGCACGCGCGCGCAGGCCTCTTTTTTATTGGCTGAACATGAAGAGACAGCGCGCACAGAAGAAAGCACCGGAACCGTTGTCACACTTCCTGGGCCTGCCGTGTGAGGTGTGGCAACGCGTAATCTGGCCCCAGTGTGGCAAGGGCCAGGGATTGCCGTGGGCCAGCGTATCGAAAGCGTGGCGTCGCCTGGCCTGTGGCGCCATCGAACACTTCTCGCCACACCTGCTATCCTTCAGCAAACGCCTGTGGAACGCGTTGACAAAGACGTACCTGGCCCAGTTCACGGGACTGCGCTCCTTCTTCCTGGACAGCGAAAACATGCGCATGGCGAGCGCCCTGCCGGCACTGGCGTCGCTGACTCAGCTCCGCACTCTCCGTGTGGGACGTGGGACGCGTCTCAAGACTGGCTGCCTCAACCAGCTGACGCAGTTGACAGCGTTGGATGTGTCGTACAATTACGGCTGCTCGGTTTCTTCCGTGACTGGGTTGACACAGCTGAGACTGCTCCAGGCCGATAGCGCCGATGATACACTGTTGTCACAACTGCCCACACTGACCAGTCTCACTTATTTGGATATATCCAATGCCCGTTTCTATGTGGAGGCTGCGACACTGAAGCGACTGACGCATCTGCAGTATCTCTCCGTGCGCTACTGTCCCGTTGATTCGTACAACTTTCTCACCGCGTTGGACTCGCTGGTCTTTCTCGATATGGACGACTGTCGGGGCGCCATAAACACTGCACCACCCCTCCTCGCGTTGACCAGCCTCACGGCGCTCTCTCTCGACAACGTCGCTGTCGCCACGGAGACGATACTCGCCATGACACAGCTGCGTGTCTTGGGTGTTGGTGACGCCCTGGTCGGGTGCCCCGACTGTTTCAGCGTGGACTCACTATCGACAGGCGTGTTGACGCAACTGAGACACCTGGACTGTCTGTTTTACAGTGGCATGGTGTTTGCCAACCAGACACCGCGCCGCGTCACAGAGCTTGGCCTCTCTACTGACAACGAGATTGGAAGGGCGATGGCCCGTTTCACGCAGTGGCGAACGCCGCTGCCACCACACTATTTCAACATCTCCGGTAGCGCAGTTTCAGTGTTCATGAATGAACAATAAATACAGTCACGTGTGTCGCCATTTATTTTAAACCAAACACCATGTCGACACTGCGTCCCAGGGTATTCACGAACGCGACGGACAACCGACCCTGTCACCAGGGCGTGCGGTGCCAGGACTGTCGCCAGGAGCCCATCTACGGCGTGCGCTACGTCTGCGGCTACTGCGAAAACTACAATCTGTGTCAGATCTGCTGGCAGTACACGAGTCACGACGCGACCCACCTCTTTGTCGCCGTGGCCAAGCCGCGCAAGGACATTCCGTTGACGGGGCCACTGCTTACCTTTCCTGCCTGCTCGTCGCCGTCCGTCTCCCACAGCGCGATGTTTGGCATTCCCGAGTCACCGTCGTCGTCTTCGTCGTCGCCCTTCGCAAAGGAGGAGAATCGGACGATGCGCCGCTTCGCGCCACTCAACGATGCCTTCCATTCGAATGAGATGGCGACAGAGTCGACGGCACCGTTTGTGTTCGAGTTTGGCCAGTCGTTCGACACGTTGCCACAGCCTCAAAGGACGGGCTTTTCCTTCACACCAAAGAGCACCGGCTTTGGCGGCACACAATTCACGTTCTGACCGCCGTTATTAAATAAACGCATCCATGCGACGAGTAGCGCGCAGTGACGAGACTAACAAACTGCTCCCGATAGCGAGGCGACGCAGCGTCGCCATTCTGTGTGTGGCCACGGTGCTGTGCTACTGGCTACTGGGCTGGATGCCATTCATGGACTACCACATCCTGCTCACACTGGAGTCACCAGCGGAGGCCGAACACGAGTGTGAAACACTGAACATCACTGTCGAGCACGGACTGACACAGGGCTTCATCGGTTACGCGGGCACAGAGCAGGCCAAACTGTTTCTCTACAGCACAGAGTTGGTGCGCGAGGTGCGGTGTCAACGTGTTGTGGCCGCCACCGCTGTCGCGGGGGGCGAGGAAGCCTTTGTGTTGCACTACCGCGACGTCTTCCTGAACATTTCGCACCATGACGTCGATGCTGAGGCTGCGCTTCTCCACCAACGCTTTCCTCTACACAAGACGTTCAGAGTGTGGCGTTATTACGCACCGCTGGGTGGCCAGGATCAACACCACTTTCACGACAGTCCACGTGAGAATAATGACGATACAATACTTTACGTACTCATGTGTTTCCTACGATCCTTACTTGCCATAACGATCGTCTTCCCAATCTGGTACTACCGTTCGCGTGGCCTGTGGCGCAATTATTATGAGAGCGACACAGAGGCAACATCGCTACCCGAGCGATACGTCGTGGTTGACACAAGTGATGGTGAATAAAAGAAATTATTTATTGACAATTGTCACGACAGTAGTAGAGCTGTCCCAAGAACCAAGTGTTGGGATCTTTGTAAGATGTGACCACGACACGATCATAGATTGAGGAGTAACCATGGGGTGCCCAGGCATCGGTGCAGTGTCCACGGCCACATTTCTGGCAGTTGACAAAGAGTTCCTTCTGTCTGTGTGTCGCCATTCTGTCAGGGTATTTGGTATAATTTCCACGGTCTGCCAAGTGTGCTGATGTGATGCCATTCTGGTTGTTGGTCTTCAATTTGGTGGTGATTTCATTGTAAGAGTAAAGATCCCTGCATTCGTTAAAGTATTCGGCGTTCGTGTTCATGCTGCTGTGCTGTTTGGTTTTGATGGCTTAAACGTGTCACACACGTGGACTCGCACGCAGGTATGCGCAGGCCTGCGCGCAGGCTCTTTATTTTTTAGTGCGCCATGACTGACGAAGCCAAGCAACGCATCAAGGCGGACGTACTCGACCGTGTGGAGCGCTACAATGCCACGCTGAGCCAGTTCTCGACGGGGCGCGCGCGTCTCGCCTTCTGGGCCGTCTTCTCTCTCCTCTGTCTGAGCGCCGAGGGTGTACACGCTCTCCTCCTCTGTGGTGGCCTCCTGGCTGGCGTCATCTATTTCGCGCCGCGCGACGCGCGCCAGATTTACAACGATCCCGGTGTGACGGGGTTCATGCGCGCCTGGCACAACGACCAGCCACTGAGTGTGGCGCCGTTGCTGGGCGAGTGGCCCGGGTGGAGCGCTGTCGTTGAAAAGACAGTGGCGCAGTGGGACGAAGTGCCGCGCGTGTCAGTACGAACGCGAGGTCGGTCGCTGGAGGCCGACTGTCACACCAGTCTGTGTGTCAAGACGGTGGAGATGTTGATGGACGCACAGCGTCAGGCGAAATAAATCTCATTTATTGACAAATCATCGTCGATGTCCGTCGTCGTAGTGGCGCTGCTCAGAGAGCGCGATGGCCACGGCCTGTGCGTGACTCCTCGCCAGGGGCCCATGTTTGGAGCCCGAGTGGAGCTGGTGATGTTTCCATTCGTGCATGACATACTGGACTTTGTCTGTTCTGCCGTGTCGCCTGCCGTATTGTGGCATCCCTGTTAACGTCGCCAGACCCGGACCACGGCACACGTGTGTAACGTATAAAAATAATTTACGACAGTGCAAACGGATGGCACGCAAAAAGACGAAGCGCGGTGGCAAACGCAAGAATAGAGCGCGTCACAACCGACCACTACCGCTCCAACAGGAGACTGAGTACGAACAGCCTGTGTTTGAGGCTACTGTCGAGGCCCACGTTGTGGACACGGCCGTACAGTCTGTCCTCCGCCACGGTAGGGCGGATCAGTCATGGACGACGCCAACGTTCAACGCGGAGAGTGACATGAAGCTGTTCAACATCAACCCGGAGCCATCTCCTCGCCGTTCAGTCTGTCCCATCATGAGTGGGTCGTTTACAAACGGCAAGAGTCGTGTGCTGCAATTGGTTCATTCCGATCAGGCTGCGACACTGAACGTCAGCGCCTCTGACATTAGCAAAGACGTTGCCAGCGTTATTATCGGCGACGACGACGACGACGATGAACATGAAATAAATACTGTATTTAGCTACACTGTCACAGATACTGTTTTCTGCAGGAAGGGCAGCGTATGCCTCACATTCGGATAGAGCGTCTTGGCAATGAGTTTGACGAGCCACTGATGACTCGTCGGTGGTGCATCGTCACACAGCACACACAGTCGCTCCGGCATCAGCAACAGATGGTTCAACTCGTTGCGCCGCATTTTCACAACCTCCTCGCGCTGTGCGAGACAGAGACGCAGGCGTTTGCTGTGCTCGACGGTGGCGTCGTAGAATGCCAGCTCGCTCAGCGTCACCGTCTCCAGTCGCACCGTGTAGGCGTCCACAAAGTCGGGTCGCAAACTCTGGCGCACACGCTCCAACAGGGGCTGCCACTTGTGTGCGCGTTTCTCCTCCGCCACCAACACCAGCAGTGACACTGCCTTGTACTCCTTGGCCATGCTCTTCACCTGCTCCTGCAACAGCTTGAGCGTCACGTAGTGCAGCGACGTGGTAACATCTGTGAGCAGCGCATGACTGGCATCAATGTGCAGCTTGAAGCTAAACAGGGTGGCGCGGGTACCCGCGCTGTCGTGCCACTGTGCCAGGTCCAGGAAGGCGTGGCCTGTCGTGTGCAGCGGCGACAGATCCATCGCACCCATCATCACCACCCGCGTGACGCGCTCACCGGCGTCGCGGATCCACTGCAGCAGCGTCACCATCTGACGATTCGACAAGAGATGGGCGTCCAGGACAACCAGTGTGTCCCTCACAGCCGCCTCGGCACCCACGACGTATAGATGACTGCGCGCGTCGTCCAACGTCAATTCGTCCTGCTTGCGATGAAAGTAGAGACAGAAGCGTTTGAACAGGTGCCGACTGCAGGCGATCGTCACCGCGGACGTGCGGAAAAAGTCCTGGTGCCACAGGCGCCGCAGCAGAGCTAGATCGCGCGACTGTCGCAGATCGGACGGCGTCAGGTAGAGCAGTGTGAAGCGCGTCTGATAGAGCTGGCGATCCACGTCGTCCAACGCGTCGTGGTCGCTCACCCACGTCTCCACGTCCCACTGCGCGGCCTCCTCGGGGTAGTAAATGGTAATCTGCTTTGTCCACGCCGTGCGATCCTGCCACAGCGTCTGACATTCGCGCTCGCACTCCAACTCCTGGGGCCGTGTATGGATGACAAAGAGTGGCGTGTAGAGGCGGACAATGGTGGGCTCTGTCGTGGCAGCCTCCCAGCGTGGCAGTCTCGTGGCACGCGTCACCACGTCACGCAACACCGACAGCATCTCCAGGTGGTGGCGTTTGTCAAAGAGGGTGCACGACGTCAGTGTCGTCCACGTCGGCTCGGCGGCCAGGTCGAACGGCAACAGCGCGTTGTACTCCTCGTCGCTGCACGCCAGGCCCATGAGTTGGTGATAGAAGTAGAGCAGCTGTTTGAAGTGCACCGGCGCACACGAACCGTGTTCACTGGCGGCGCGCGCCTCCACTTCCTCCATCAGGTAGCGCAGAATCACCTGTTCCCACAGCTGCTGTCGCACCCGTGGATGCGCCTTCTCGCTGCCGTCACAGTGTTGCGCCAGCAGCAGTGGCAGTTTGCCGCGCAGCGTCACGCCGAGCAGGCGCACCAGGTTGATGTAGGGCTGTCGCGAATCCAGTGTCGCCAGGTGACGGTGTAGGCGGGCCAAGTCGTAGATGGCGCCTGTGTTGAGGGTGGCGAGGCGGAGTTGCAGCGTGGCGTTCTGCGTTGTCGCCTGCCACAGATCTTCCATCTCCAGCAGACGATTGTAGAGGTAGCCGGCGATGTGGGGTCGTTGGTACCACTCGTGTAGCACACGAAAGAGTGGACACGGTGCGCCCACCACGTCGACAGTCTGTTTGGTCAGTTTCAGCGTGGCCAGACCCGTCGACAGTGTGTCAGTGTGCGCGGCGACGAAGCGCTCCCAATACTGCTTGGCGGGCCCGCTGGCAATGGCGAGCCACTCCTCGACGTCACAGGTGTGGGTGGTCGAGAGACCCTTGCGATGAATGTCCCACTCAAAGAATTGACTGTGATCCAGCGCCGAGGATACGCGCTGGAGGAGCAGGAAGAAGCTGTGGCGCAGGACGTCACGCACGAAACGCAGATACGTCGCCTCGCTGGTAATGTCTCTGCCGCGCAGGTGGACTGCGTGCCACTCTGTCACCTGATAGATGGTGATGTCACCGTCGTCGTCATCACCGGCCTGGAGTGTAACTTCGTGTTGATAGAATGGCGAGGTGAGACCGGCACTGAGATCGTCCCAGTAGACACGCAGCAATCGAATCTGCTTCGTCGCCGCCTGGAACACCAGATAGTGCTCAGTCACAGCGACACAGTGTACAGTGAGTCTGAGCATGGTTGTAGTATTTTTAAAAAAAGCTGGATGTTTATTGGGCTTGTACAGCGTTACAGTCACAGTGAATCTGCAGCAGCAGCAGTTCCTGTTCGAGTTGATTGGCGCGAAACTGACATGGCGTAGAGGGCCCCAGGTGTTTGATCGCACAGCGAAAACAGTGCTTCGCCGCCTCCGTGTCACCGGCCTCTTTGTAGACGAAGGCCGCTTTTTCCCATAGCTGCGCGCCGATGGCATCGTTGCCGTCCAACACGTAGTACAGCGCCGCCTGCTCGTAATCCTGGGCCGCCTCGACGTGTTGCAAATCACCAGTCTCGAGGTCGGCGATGGATTCCATCTGCTTCGCCGCGGCGCCCAACTTGCCCTCGTCGACGAGTAGCCGCGCAGACAGTCGCCACGCGTCCACGGCCTGTTTGTGGCTCGCCGGTAGACGACGAAACATGTCGGCCGCCTTGGCGTATGCCATCGCCGCGACGTACGCGTCACCGACGCCGTGTATAAGCTTTGCGGCCGCCTCCTGTGCCTGGCCCGCGGCCAGGTGGTTGCCCGCAAACTTGTAACTCGTCGCCGCCTTCTCGTACTGCGCGATGGCCTGACTGGTGCGCTGCGCAAACGACAGTGTGTCCTGGGTCAGTGCTGCCTCGGCGCCGTCGATGTAATACCGGCCGTCTTCCATCGACTGTCGTGTGTGCACTATTTTTCTAGCGCACAAAGATCTGTGCCGATTAAATAAACACCCGCGCGCAGGTTCACGCTTATTTTTTAAATTCCGACATGGACACAGAGTGGGATCCCTACGTCAGAGAACGATTCGTCATAATTCCGGTGCCGAAAGGTTGGGGTGATAATGATGATGATGGTGAGGTACCCGAACTTGTATCCAGTGACGACATGCTCGTCATGCACGAATCGATGTCGAGCAAGCTCATCGGTTCCCAGCGCGTCGACGTCGCACCTAAAATGCTCCGGGTGGACAGCGATGACGAGATGCCCGAACTTGTGCCGCGCCGCGACGACGGTTTCTTATTCCAGACAGAGGCGTTCAATACGCGAATAGCGTCGATTACCAAAGAGTTACTTGACAAATAAAGATTTATTAGTCTACTGTAGTTCGACGAGGTGTTCCTGGAACCACCTGGCTTTCATGTCCTTGGCAGCCCAGCCTCTCGTGCCCGACACTAAGGACTGAGCCGTTTCATGAGCCATTTTCCTGCCCATGATTGGCCCAACTTTGGACGACAATCGCCACACTGGAATGTGTGTACACGCGAGCGCCTTCTCCTGGCACGTAATCCAGTTTGGCCCGTAGCCACAATCACACACGTCACCGTCCACATAGGCTACCATCGAGTCGACGCGGTGGGTGCCACTGCGCACAAACACACATACGTGATACGCCTTTTCATCGTCTTCCACTGAGTCTTGCATAGTGACGTCACCATCCCCACGTATTCTTCTCGCCGTGTGATACATTTTCGCTGTCGCCACCGCCTCTTTTTATTAATAAAAAATGACAACCGTGTACTATCCCACCAGTCTAACCAAGTACCAGGGCGAAGTCAGACCGTACTGCACGCAGCGTGGGACGCGCTACGAAGCGCGCATCACCTCCTGCGCACTCTATCGCAGCTTCGACAGTGAGTGCGAGGCTGTGGATTTCATCTGTCGCGAGAACCGCGAGCGCAGTCTCCCCGTCAGGAATGTGATGCGACAGGAGCCAGGCGTCGACCACCTGCTGTGTCAACTCAACGGTGGACACACGATGAAGGTGGACGCCGTGGACATGCCGCTGGTGGAGCGCCATCTGGTGTACTGGGACGACGGTCTGTGTCTGACCAAGTGTGACGGCCACAAACGCCTCTTTGCCGAGCTGCTGATGCCTCTGTCGCCCGTCACCAACCGCAAGCGCATGGCGCTGTGTCACATCAACGGCGACAAGAGTGATCTGACACGCGCGAACCTGGTGTGGCGACGCAAGGTCGCTGCGCATGGAGAGCGCGGCGTCATCCATCGACAGAGTGTGTTGCGCACCGGCACCGTCCAGTGTCGCTACGTCGCACAGTGGCACGACCCAGCCGATGGTCACCTGTGTTCACGCTCGTTTGGCTACCCCCATGGCAACGAGGCGGCCGGTGAGGAGGCACGCCAAAGGGCCCTGGCCGCCAGACGCCTGGCGCTGTCGCTTTAAAAAACCACATGGGGTACCGCCATGACTGGCAAACTCACGCCTGATCCCGAGGTGGCGCGCTTCGCGGCAATGCTTTGTCGTCGATTGCCCGACTATACGTGGACGCGGTGGGTGTCACGCGACGGTGAAGTGATGATGAAGTGCGGCGAGCTGAGTGTGGCGATTGAGCGGTGTCGACCGTACCCGCACTGCAGTGCGGGTGGCAGCGACAGACTGGAAATCAAGGCGTTCCACTCGGGTCGCCGCGTATGGGACGAACACCTGGTGGAGACGCGTCACATGAATCCACTCTATCTGTGTAGGCTAATAAAGAGTTGGCAGTAGATATTTATTCCTCTGTGGCCCTATGCGTGTGCCACCACCAGCGGTTGGACGCCAACGATGTCGCGTTTACATCGCCACGAGAGACCCCTCGCGCCTGTCGCCCACAACTACGCCGATGTCGAGCCTGTGGACACGCGGCGGCGTACGCGTTCGACGCTGATTCCAATGGGCCAGGAGTATGACGGCGACGAGACGACGGGCGAGACGGGGCGCGCCACCACCACCAGACGCCGATCCGACAACGCGCCGACGACACAGAAACAGAACATCAACGTGTGGAACTCGTTTCACGTCAAAGAGGGCCGCATCCTGAGTCGCTTCTTCTCCACGGTGGCGCTGGTCATTCTGCTCGTCGTCCTGGTGCTGTGGCTGCTGGGCCTGATCCCGGGCTTCCCGCAGACGCTGACGGGCTACGGCTTCATCTTCTTTATCCTGTGTGTGCCCGTC
>Ga0315288_10007673_pt1 | contig 13662 bp, 11 predicted proteins | sample YL17G11_20_MG_FD_203454 | JGI IMG/M metagenome (GOLD analysis project Ga0315288, IMG submission 203454) | Sediment microbial communities from Yellowstone Lake, YNP, Wyoming, USA - YL17G11_20 | ecosystem: Environmental > Aquatic > Freshwater > Lake > Sediment | place: USA: Wyoming | collected...
ACCAAAATTTGATACCAGATCAACCTCAAAATTCAGAGATGTCTTGTGCTGGCATGCAGTATTCGGAAGCAAGTAACCAGGTAACATGTCAATGGACAGAAAGAGGGGATCGGTCTTGCTGGGACTACTTTAAATGGGATTTTGAAGGAACGTATGATGGTTTATTTGCCCCTGTGAAAATTCCTATGACCGAAATGTTCTGGGGTCCAAATGATAACCTGCAGGATCTTGATTACGATGTGGGGGGGCTAATTCCCGATGCCACCACAGCAGTAGTTAACTATGACGGTGGGGCGACGCATGTTCGTATGAGGGCGTTTGATCCTATGGGTGTTCCCTTACCCAAAACCGATGGTTTGCTTCTTAAAACTGACCGTGATATTTATCAAGGTCAAACAGCTGACGACGGGCGGCTCTTGTTTTTAGGTGCCAACTATGGAGACGGTGTGTACGAAAATGCCGTTTGGGTCGAAGAGCCGAAAGGAACAGTAAGGTGGCTTTATGGGCAAGGGGTGATAGGAAAGAGCGGGGTGAGCAATTTTCACAACGCATACAGGACCTCCTGGGCTGGTGATAGCTTGGACCTGTTTTTAAAAGCCGTAGAAGGAGATTATCCCTTGCTTTATTCCACTTTCTTATCCACTGGCACGCCGGAATACGTTCTCACTGCGAGCAACATGTTCTCCAGCAATCCGACCGTTGAATTGCATCCCGACGAGGGCACCACGCATTCTTATGCCTTACAATCAACGCCTACGGGTTACTCTGTTGTGATCCCGGACGATATGGGAAGTTCAGGAAGGTTGACCCTTTTAGCGGTGGATGATTCAGCTTCCACATTCTTTGTTCATACCGCTTACTGCTTGACCGAAATTGTTGACACAGCTTTTGCACGTGTCGTTAGAGATTTGCAGGGTGGCTGCGAGTTGTATCTGGACACTTTGAACTCAAGCTTGGAAAAAGTTTTGATTCTTTCGTCGCCCTACCCTCCTATTCGCACCGGTTTAGATCCTCTATCTGAGCAAGCTGGTGAAATATACTCGCTAAGTTCCTATCCCAGCGTCGCTCTGTTAGGATCAAACAGGATCGTCATCCATTACGCTGACAGCGATGTGGATAGTCAATTTGAGGCAACTTTGGAGATTTTCAAATGGAATGAAAACCTCCAAAAGTGGCAAGAGCTTTGTGGATTCATCGATACAGACAATAACATAGTCGGGGCAAGCATCAACTCTCTTGGAATTTACGGTGCGTTTACCACCGGCTATTTACGTGGCGATGCCAACGGAAGTGGGTTGATAGAGCTTGGGGATGTAGTTTATTTAATAACCTATTTATACAAAAACGGTCCTGCTCCCAATCCATTACTGGCTGGAGATGCCAATTGCAGCGGAGAGGTTGAGCTTGGTGACGTGGTTTATCTAATCACCTATCTATACAAAGCAGGACCTCCGCCTTCCTGCAAATAAATTCGTCCGCTGACCGCCGTCCGCCGCTAAAACAAAGAACCTCACCTCCTTTTGTCCCCCTCTCCTTAACCAAAGAGAGGGGGAGAGGGGTAAGGCATACCAACTCCAGGATAATGTGGCTAAAGCCATGTAAATATGAAATCATTATCAGTCAGTTGCTTAAAAGCAACTGGAATAGATAAAATCGAAATCAGTTGTTCTAAACAAATCAAAGAAATCAATTGCCGTCCCGATTTTTCGGGACGGATTAAAGGTATGAACTCACCCTAAATCCCTCTCTTAGGAAGAGAGGGACTTTCGCTCCCCTTCTCTTTCTAAGAGAAGGGGTAGGGGGATGAGTTACTCGCGTCCGTAACGAACAGAGATCGCATAAATTAACACAATCATAAAAGCCCCAGCATTAACAGTGCTGGGGCTTTTCATGATGCATCCTACCTCTGGCGGGATTTATGGGAAAGTATTATCTTTTCTCCTCTGCCATTGAGCAAGGATATATCTGGCTGGTGGTGGCTATTTTGACCAGCGTAGTTTCTTTGTATTACTATCTGAACGTGGTCAGGCAAATGTATTTTCAAACTACGAGCGAAAACGAATCTGTAGCGATAAGTATTACCCCCGCATTAAAGACTGCTCTGATTATTTCCGTTATCGGTGTTTTACTTTTTGGTATCTTCCCCCATATCTTCCTCAACTTAGCCAACCAAGCGGCAATGGTGTTCCTTTATTAAGCTGAATGGGTGTTAGGTTATAGGTGATAGGTTTAAGGTGTTAGGTTTTGCGCTGAACTCTAAACTCTGAACTCTAAACTGTTTTTCACCTTTCACCATACATAGATCACCTGATCCTAAAAATAGGCTTGACAAACCAGAAATGGATTTGTAAACTAATTTATAGTTGATATATATTTCTCTGCAGGTCAGAAAATTTGCCCTGCGTGTTTTGTCTTAACAATTTTCAAAATGGAGGTGAGCAGTGATGAAAGCTAATGCTTTCAAAAGAAATCTGGTTATAGGAATTATGATACTGCTAATTGGTGTCTTTATCATACCAAGTGATGCCTTAGCTGATTTCGCGGATGGAGATTTTCTCAACTGGTATGACACCTATATTGCCACGCCAGGGGATAGTGCTTATATGACGCGGTATGATTCTGGTGGGAATCCAGATGCTAATGTTACATCTACCACCGTATACGGACCCGAACACGGAGTCGTGTTTCACCTGATGGTCAATAATGATGCTGAATGGAATCCCGCCATTGAAGGACCAATTGAATGTGTCACCTTTCAGATTGATACTAAGAGTGTTTCTGGATGGGGAAGTGGACAAGCTCTAGAGATTTTAGTATTGCAAAATGGGCAGTACTTTATTGCCCCATGGAGTTCGTCCGCCACTGGTAGTTCGACAGAATGGCATACTATGACACTTGGGGGTTGTCAGGCATCCGACTTCTTTCTCGTGGACATCACAGGAGGAGGCGATACAACTATTCATCCTGACTTTTCGGAGAGCGGCACATCCATCAAGTTTGGATTCTTTACAGGAAACTCAGGCTACATGGGACCTTATACACAGAGATACGATAATTGGCATATTGGTGCATTTAGCCGAGGCGATGTCAATCGAGATGGTGTCATAGACCTTGGGGACGTGGTTTATTTAATAACCTATCTATATAAAAACGGACCAGCACCTGATTGCTTACTAGCTGGAGATGCTAATTGCAGCGGAGAGGTTGAGCTTGGTGACGTGGTTTATCTAATCACCTATTTATACAAAGCAGGACCTCCGCCTTCCTGCAAATGAAAACGTCCGTAGTCGGCCGTCCTTCGACTTCGCTCAGGACAGGTCCGCAGTCCGCCGCTAAAACAAAGAACCTCACCCCTTTTTGTCCCCCTCTCCTTAAACAAGGAGAGGGGGAGAGGGGTAAGGCATACCAACTCCAGGATAATGTGGCTAAAGCCATGTAAATATGAAATCATTATCAGTCAGTTGCTTAAAAGCAACTGGAATAGATAAAATAAAAATCAGTTGTTCTAAACAAATCAAAGAAATCAATTGCCGAACGGATTAGAGAACAGAGATCGCATAAATTAACACAAACATAAAAGCCCCAGCATTGGCAGTGCTGGGGCTTTTTCATTTGTCCACTTTCTGAACTCGGCTGGTCACATGAATGTGGCTCTTACTCTTTCAGCTTCACTATGGTAACACCGGAGCCTCCCTCGTCCCATTCTCCAAGTCTTATCTGTTCCACCCGATGGTGATGAGTTAAAAATTCTCCGATCTTCTTGCGCAGAGCGCCGGTCCCTTTGCCATGAATGATGGAAACAGAGGTAAGTCCTGCCAAGTAGGCATTATCTAAATATTTATCCACAACGTTAAAGGCTTCTTCTGACAGAAGTCCCCTTAGGTCGATCTCAGGCGATACCTGTGGAAGAGTGTAGGGAGTGCCTACATATTCCTGCTCAGTTGCCACTTTTTCCGTATCCTCAATCTCGGTTAGCTTCTTTTCTTCGACGTCGTAAGTTAGATTTCCCACCAGAACCTTGAATATCTTGGTCTGTTCATTTCTGGAAATCACCTCTCCTTTGATACCCAAAGGCTCGATCCAGACCGAGTCCCCCACTTGAACGATGCCCAGCTTCCTGGCCACCTTTTGCTCGAACTTCTCCAGCTCCTGGCTCAACGAGACTTTTTTCTCCTCCAGCACATGATGTGCTTCTTTCACCACCTCTTTTTGTGCCTGAGTCTTTCTTATCTGCGCTACCAATCTTTCTATTTCCGCTTTGGTAGATTCAACCATCAATTTTGATTCTCTCAAGGCAGTAGTCTTCAATTCCTTTTCTCTCTCCTCCAGCTTTTTCATTCTATCCCGGTAAAGACTCATCAACTCTTCCGTGACCTTTTTCTGCTCATCCATAGCTTGTCGATTTTCCCTTACTTTCTTCAAATCAGTCTCCAAGCCCTCCAACAGTTTTCCTAAATCTCTTTCCTCACTGCCTAAGATCACTTGTGCTTTTTGGATTATCTCCTCTGGTAGACCCAATCTTTGAGCAATTTGGATGGCATAACTGGAGCCGGGATAACCAATCTGAAATCGGTATGTGGGAGTCAGCGTCTCCTGATCGAATTGCATGGAGGCGTTTCTAATCTGCGGATACTCGGAAGCCAACATCTTCAATACTCCATGGTGCGTGGTGATGATAGCTTTAGCATCCTTCTTAACTAACTGATCTATTATAGCTTCACCCAAAGCCACCCCCTCTTTGGGATCGGTGCCTCCGCCCAATTCGTCGAAAAGAATTAAGCTTTCTGAATCTGCATTCTCTACCGCCTCTTTTATGTGGAGCATGTGAGAGGAGAAGGTGGAGAGTGACATCTCGATGGACTGCTCGTCACCAATGTCGGCATATACCCGCTTAAACACAGAGATCTCGGAATAGGGCATCGCTGGTATGTGCAATCCTGACAAAGCCATCAAGGTCAAAAGCCCCACGGTTTTGAGCGCTACAGTTTTCCCACCGGCATTAGGTCCGGTGATGATGAGAGTAGAATAATCCTTTCCCAATATTACTGAAAGCGGAACCACCGTTTTCTTATCTTTAGGCAAGCTCAGCAAAGGATGCCGGGCTTCGATTAAGTTTATATATCCTTGTTCATTCAGCAGAGGAGGATTTCCATCATAGCTAAAGGAAAGCTGGGCTTTGGCATGAATAAAATCCAGTTCCTGCAAGACCCTGATCATCACGTCCAAATCTTGAAGCTCTGCTCTGATCAGGCTGGTGATTTCCCTCAAGATCCTCTCGATCTCTGCTTCTTCCTCTAAGGACAGCTCCCTCAGTTGATTATTCATCCCTACCACCACCAAAGGCTCTACAAAAAAAGTGGCGCCGCTTCGGGAACGGTCGTGGATTATTCCTCGGCTTTGAAAGAACTCGGATTCGTCCATGGGAATGACGTATCTTCCATCCCGAACCGTGATGATGTCATCCTGCCGGGGTCCTTTGGTTTTTCGTGCACCGAGCATAGAGTCAAGCTTCTCTAAGATTCGATTCCTCAAAGTCTTCTGTTGGTGTCGGACGTCCGACAATCTTCCCGAGGCGGAGTCTTTTATCTCACCTGAAGGATCAATCGCTATGTTGATAGCCGATAGGATTTCGTCAAAGCTTCTTAGCTCGGAGACCAATGCGTCGATGTGCGGATATTTCTCTTTTTTATTTTTGAAGAATTTGATTAAGGATCTGGAGATAATTAAAATCTCTGCAATGTTTAAAAGCTCTTTAGGCTCAAGATACGTTCCTTCAGTTTCTGCTCTTTTTAATGAAGCTCGAATGTCATTCATGTAGGAGAGCGGAAACGGTTCCTCATATAAAAGTATCTCCTTTAGCTCAGTGGTCTCCCTTATCTCCTTTTCTGCAATCTCTCTGTCTTTGGTGGGAAAGATAGAGCATGCCAGTTCCCTTCCCATCTCAGAAAGACAGTATTTGGAAAGCATCTCCCTTATCTTGTCGAACTCCAAAACTTTTAATGTATGCTCATCCATCGGAATAATACCAGTGACCAGTTATCAGAGAATAGTGGATTGTAACATAAGTTTAGGGTATGATAGTTGTCACAATTTATTGCCACGACCTTTAGGGACTGTTGAAAAAGTCCCTTCTGTGATAAAATCAGCAATGAGAGGTTGGCGTAGGGACAGCCCTTGTGGCTGTCCGCCTTAAAGCTAGGACAGGGACAAGCCCTGTCCCTACGTAGTCCAATCCCTCAGTAACGGGTTTTTCAACACGCCCTTTAGGTCGTGGGATGAAATGAAGAACCCCCGCCCGAACTACGGGAAGGAATAAAGCCATAAATCGAGCTACCTCAATAGCGAATAAATTTAAGTTACAGAGCACTAGTTCCCAGTATCCAGTTATCAGTTTCTAGTGTTCAATTACCAGATTTCAGAAAATCTTTGATATGGATCAAAAATCAACATAAAAGATTTCATTCATAATTCGTCGTCTCACCAGAGCATTTACGATAATACTCAACATTCCTAAATATTACGTCAAAAACTTCCATTCTAAAAAAACAAAATCCCAACAGAAAAGTTCCCCTAAACCAGAAGATGTCGGTTTCCTCCGTTGGGAAAAACGATCTTGCATCCAACCAAACAGCGCCAATCTATGATCCGAAATATTCCTCCATCGAGTGGATGATTCTGGAGACTGAAGAGTTATCCGCAGAGAAATCTCCAATCCCTTTAGAGTCTTTACCTGGTTGTGCCTTCAAGGTTCTTTTCATCTTATCCACCAGACTGGGGCTTTCCGGGTGAAGAAATATGGTCTCATCGTAAACCATTGGCACCACCCCTCTCATCCCTGGCGCAAAAAAGGAGCTGTCTATCTTGGTGATAAAAGAATCCGGTAGGGGTAGAAATATGAACAAGAAAAGGATCACCCCCAGAATAACCCAGCCATTGAAAATGCCCATAATCGCCCCCCCCACTTTGTCCACGTTTCCCAAGGACTTAAGCGAAGCGACCTTGTAGAAAATGTAACCAAAGAGTTTAATGCAAACGTAAACCAGCACAAACACCACAATGAAACCCATAAAGGCTACCATCACCGTGGAGACTTTCATGTGCGATAAGAATTTGGTGGTAAGCCAGTCGATCCAATTGATCGCAAAGATCGCTCCGCACAAAAGCCCCACCACCCCCATCAGCCCACTAAAAAGACCTCTTTTGGAGCCGATGAAAATCGCTATCAAAAGAAACGCTATTAGTATGAAATCTATCCAGTTCATCTCTCCCCTCACTTTCTGGTAATTGTTCCAGACCAAAGAAGATAAACAACATATCGAGGTCAATCTTTTAACTCATGTTGTGCATCGTTGCTTATCTGTTTTTTCCTTTCTTTAATTTCCTTGATTTATCCTTAACAAATTTAATTTGCGCCTCTTCTGAAAACCTTTAGTTTCTTCGTAATGTTTATCTCTAATCTTACGCACTAGGTCAATTGCTTTCACGACCATAAGTGAACACCATCCAAGATTTAAGCATAAAAAGACAACACGTCACCTCGATTTCCATCGGGTAACGTGCTGTCGTCTTGAATGGTTCATTAAAGCTTTCATTTTGCACCAAAAGATATTGTGCAAATCTTTCTACTTGAAGTTACATCATTCCACTCTCTTTTTTGCCAACCTTTTCATTCGAGACAATCAGTGATCGTCCGATTTGGATCCTGTGGAGAGCTGGGAAGAGACCAGTTGATTGATCAGTTTCCCGTCTGCTTTTCCTCTCACTTGAGGCATGATCAATTTCATCACTTTGCCCAGCTCAGCAGGACCGGATGCATTCGTCTCTTTTATCGCCAGACTAATAATCTCGGAAAGTTTTTCCTCTGTCAATTGTGCTGGCATATATCCCAAGATCACTTCCAGTTCCGCCTTTTCCTGGGCAACTAAATCGTCTCTTCCTCCTCTTTCGAATTGCTCAATCGAATCTTTTCTTTTCTTGATGGACGAAGAAAGAGCCAAAATCACTTCATCGTCGGAAAGCTCGGAATGTTTGTCAATCTCCTTATATCTGATCTCCGATTTCAACATGCGGAGCACGCCGAGCCGTAAAGAGTCTTTACTCTTCAGCGCTTGTTTAATATCTTCTTCGATTTTCTTCCTTAAAGATATTGCTCCTTCGCTCTCTCCTTTTAATGGTGAGCTTGTCGAACCATTTTCTGTCACGAACTAGTATTCCTCTCTTCGTCTATTTTTTCTTCTTGCAGCCGCCATCTTTCTTTTGCGTCGCTCGGATGGCTTCTCAAAATGCTGATGCTTCTTGATATCTGCCAGAATGCCCGCCTTCTCACAAGATTTGCTGAATCGACGCAAAGCTTTCTCGAAGGTTTCGTCGTTCCGGATTATGACGTTGGTCATCTCATTTCATACCCCCTTTCATACTCATAAATACATCAACTCCTTTCCAAATTTATTATACGATATAAAATCGGGCTTGTCAAGAGAGATTTACATTATCTTGAATTTTTTCAGAGAAAACAAAAGATCAGGCACTCTATCAGTCAACCAATTGACAATCATAGAGTTAACATTGCAACAGATGTTGTGGTAGGAGATTTTTGAAAGCGTTTGCTGTCAAAATGTGTCAGAGGGATAAAACTTATTTTCGTTACAGATGCCCTCGTCTGTGACACTCAAGCTATTAATTGGTAGAAAACGAGGATCGACTTTGTTCGGGTGTAGGTTCCCAGACGGTCACGCAGACATGTCCGTCTGGACATCTGTGCACCCCCCGTCCGAACTACAGATACGTAGATAATCAGATCTCTATCACCAACCCATCATAAGCCATCACTAAATTTTCCAGACCCATCTTTTGAGCTTGTTGCAAAATTTCTTTCTCTTTTCCTTCCAGCTCTAAAGGAATATGGGTAAAGACTGTGGATTTGACTTTCTTCTCCAATATAAAATGAATTAACTTTTCCAGTTTGGGATGAAAGCATTCGGTGATAAGAAGATCCGCATCCTCTATTATATCAATCAAATCATCTGAGGATTCGATATCACCGGAATAGACTATCTTTTTCCCGGAAATACTTAAAGTAAAACAAAAGCTTTGCATCTGGTTGGGAACCTTCAGTTCCTCTATCCAATTCTGATTAACTACCAGATGACGATTTGGAAAAGCCTTAATGACTATTCCATTATCTTCAAATATGAAGTTAGGCTTTATATGATGCAGTTTCAATTCCATGGAGAGCTTGTCCGGAAAAAGATAACAGGTATCAAGAAAACTTCTCACCCCCGAAAATGTTTCTTCAGGAAGATAAACATTCAAGAGGTTTCTTCTTATCAGATTGTGCATCATCTGAATTAAGAGAAATAGACCAGCGAGATGATCGGAATGGGAATGGGATATGAAAATTGAGTCTATCAATTCCGGGTCGATTTTGTTTCTCAAAAGGGAGAAACTCGTTCCTTCGCCACAATCCAAAAGGAAGTTTAATTTCTCAGTCTGAAAGAAGATGGAAGAGCAAAACCGGGAAGGCGAAGGCTTGCCCGAAGAGGAACCTAGAATTGTGATTCGGCATTTGCTCATTTTGCTAACTACCATATCTTTTCTATCTTCATTCATATGGTGTCGGACAAAAGTCTCTTTAGTTTTTAACTGTATCTTATAAGCATCATCTTCTTTACCTGGGTTGTCTTGTTAGCGAACAGGTAATAGAAATAAATACCTGATGCTACTGCTTTACCTTGGTTATTGGTGCCATCCCACTCTACATAATGCTCTCCTGCCTTTAGCTCACCTTCATTCAAGGTATGCACCTTCTGACCAAGGAGATTGTAAATAACAATTCTCACATAACTTGGTTTTCGTAAAGCAAACGGTATTCTTGTTTCTTCACCAAACGGATTGGGATAATTTTGGCCAAGCGTAAGCTGCTGTGGTAATATCGGTTCTCCTGGGATGATTAAGCAGCCTGTATTTTGTAAATTCTGGCCTACTGCTACCGGCCAAGTGCCTTTAGTGCTCAAAGGTCCTAATGGAATGCGATAGATATCAGTGAATGCGTGATTAACGCTATCGCTAAGCGTGTAGTTACCGCCGACATACAGCATTCCGTCAATAACGGATAACGGGCCATAAGGCCGGAAGGGTAAATTGGGCTTCAGCAAGAGCTCCTCAGTCTCAGAGTCAACGATACGACCCTCTTTATCCAAATGTAAGACAATAACTTTATTTTCTATATAATATTGACCACCGATAATTTTATCGGTTCTGGTGCGGTACATGATTTCTATCAGTCCGTCAGCATTTAAATCCACTGTAGTGATCTGCAGGACGGGATAATTTCCTAGATATTTCTGCGCAATTAATTCTTTGGTCTTACCGTCTAAGATATAGAGCGTGACGCTGTAGTTTTGGCTGACTGTGAAAAGGACTTCAGGGGAACGGTCATTGTTGACCTCTGTATAATTCGGAGCAGAGGCGACAAAGCCTGGCGTCAAGAAGGCTCTCCATGGTTGTGTGCCATCGGCTTTAAAGAAAGAAAATATTCTTGAGACAATCTGGTTGGTGTCGACAGAAACATATTGAAATGCGCCGGCAGCCACCTCTATTACGGAATCAGCCTCTTGGACCGCGGCCGGGCCTGTTGTCATGGTTTCACCTACGGGTTGCGGCCAGCCATCTTTGACTTTCCCTGTCGTAATATCAACGGCGTACATTTCACTATAATTCACATCATTGTATGTAACGGTGAAAAAGAGCGTATTCCCGCATAAAGCCGGGTTATTCTGGCCAAGGGAAGCCTTAACTATTTTGAATATCGGCTGATTGGATGAGGCAAATTTGATTGTGTTTGTTTCGGTATTATAAATAAAGGTATAGGCATAAGTGTCGTGCTTGGACTGCTGGTCTTCATGATACTCATCGTCGGTCATGACAATAATATAGAATTCCTTGTCGTTGTTGATCGCCGAAAGGATTGGCGTAGTCCAAATTCGTCCTTCGAAGTTAAATGTCGTTGGGGCGATAACATCTTCATTGTTAGGTCCTCGAATATAAATAGTCTTGTCAGCGCCAAAGACAATAAATGTCTTTTGATTGACTTCAATTTCGGCAACACTGTTATGTGCAGGATCACCGCCCGTTTCGATATAGAGAATTTGAGTGGAATCGATGATCCCTTTCTCATCACAATAAACCACATAAGTCTTTTGTGTATTCGGATCGGTAATCGTAGTGAAGAAGGTGCCTGGTGCGCCCGGAACAAAATGCGGACTCGCGATACCGGGAAGCGTCAGCGCTGTATTAGATTGCTGACTGAAGGCATTGCATTTGGAAGCAGCGTTTGAGAAGTTAGTCTGATATAAGATAAATACAATAAATACAATCAGGTTTACAACAAAGCTTATCCGCAAGGCGAAAACAGTGCGAAGGATTTCAGGAACTCCTTTGAGGCTCACTTTTGTTTTATTATTGAAGTTCGCAGAAATAATGGTAAAGACCAATGTTGGTCGGGGGTTCCCTAACCCCCGACCAGCTGGAAGTTCAGGGTGAGGATTCATCCTGAAGGATTCACCCTGAAGGGCACCCTGAACCAACGAGCTATTATTTATGCGAAACTAAATAATTATAAATCATTAATCATTTTATTTTGGTATGATAAAACTTTACCGTCTTGGTGATCCCTTCTTCTAAGCTGGATTTTGGCTTCCATCCAAGCAGTTTTTCTGCTTTCGAGCACTCCAACACGCTTCTCTGTTGTTCTCCTAACATTGCGGGACTGTGAATTTCTTTTTGATTTGAACCGGTCTTCTCTTTCAGAATTCTAAAGATGCAATTTATGTCTGTCTCTATCCCCGTTCCGATGTTGAAAATATCGCTCTGCGGATAGTTCAGTGCCAAAAGGTTCGATTCCACCACGTCCTGTACAAAAACGAAGTCCCTAGTTTGCGTTCCCTTACCATTTATAATAGCTTCTTTATTTGATAGGAGTTTTTCAGTAAAGATCGCCACCACTCCTGCTTCTCCTAATGGATTCTGTCTGGGACCATACACATTAGCATAACGGAGAGAGACATAATCTATCCCATAGGTCTTATGGTAGAAATAAATATACTTTTCTATGGTGAGTTTGGCTACTCCATAAGGCGAAAGCGGATTGGCCGGATGATTTTCATCAGCCGGGAAATAATCTTGCTCTCCGTAGATCGCTCCACCGGTGGAGGCGAAGGTCACCTTTTTGACTTTGTGCTTGACACAGGCATTAAGCAGATTCAAAGAGCCGATGATGTTCACATTTGCATCGTAAATCGGATCAGTTGTCGATTTTCTGACGTCTATTTGAGCAGCATGATGACACAAAACATCCGGTTTTATCTTCTCGAAAATCTTGTCTATCACCGCGCTTCTTATGTCCACCTTAAAGAATTGTGCTTCTTTGTTAACATTTGATTTCCTGCCAGTAGATAGGTTATCGATTATGGCGACCTGATGACCTTCCTGTATAAATCCATCCGCTACATTTGAGCCGATAAAACCCGCTCCACCGGTTACTAAAATTTTCATCTTCCCTCCTCTTAGTTATGGCTCGTCACCAAAAAGTATATTCACCTTTTGCATCAAAGTCAATATCAAAAAACTCATTTTTGTTCTCTAATGATATAGTGGCAAATGAACTTAGGAATTCAATGGTGAAATTTGGAGGTTTTCGAACTTCGAGTATCAGGCTTCGACAACCGATACGAGCTTCGTTACCGTTAAACTAATTACGAAATCTCAGGGGGTCCGAGGGGCCCCGTTTTGCAACGGGGCCCCTGGAAGGGGCTGTTTTACTTGAAAGAAGGAAAGAAATGCAATAATATTATACAGCAAAAGATATACCAAAGTTTCAATAAAAGATAAAATATTAGTATTATTATTATAATGCATTCATAATCAAAAGATTACAAGAATCGGTTGAAGTAAATATTTACCTCAACTTGTATGCGGTAGATGATAAAAATTCGTAAAAATTTACGAATCGTACATAAATTCTTTCGAGTGTCAGATACGTGATGGCAGAAGGTATGATTTTATCTTACAGCAAGTTACGTAGATAATATGATTATAAGTTGTCAGTTCTATAATGAAACCATCTATACTAGGTTTCTGAGTGTTACTTATTGGGAGACCTAAATCTTCACGGCTGTTCCGCTTACGCTCACCATGAGCATCCCCTGCCTTACGGTCTCATAGTCCAAGTCCACACCCACTATTGCATTTGCTCCAAGGACAGAAGCTTTTTCTTTCATTTCGCTAAGAGCAATCTCTCTGGCTTTAGCTAGCTCGCTTTCATATGCGGAGGATCTTCCTCCTACCACGTCAGTGATGGAAGCAAACAAATCCTTGACGATGTTCGCTCCCAGGATTGCCTCTCCGGTTACAATACCAAGATATTCTTTTATGTCTTTTCCTTGAATGGTTGGAGTGGTGGTGATAATCATTGAATACCTCCTTTGATCAAGTCAAATTTCCCTTTAAATCTCCATGCTTAAGGTGTAGCGTCCGAGCTTGTCTCGGACGTGAAAGCTCTAAATCTTTGTTTCATAAATCCTATACTTTTTGTAAAGCTTCGCTCCCAGAAGCTCCAGCACCCGATTCATTAGGACGTTATCCTCTAATATCCACGACATCTCC
>Ga0315288_10007674_pt1 | contig 13662 bp, 10 predicted proteins | sample YL17G11_20_MG_FD_203454 | JGI IMG/M metagenome (GOLD analysis project Ga0315288, IMG submission 203454) | Sediment microbial communities from Yellowstone Lake, YNP, Wyoming, USA - YL17G11_20 | ecosystem: Environmental > Aquatic > Freshwater > Lake > Sediment | place: USA: Wyoming | collected...
CCCGCAGCACCAGTACAACGCCGAAGGTTCCTACACGGTATCCCTGACCGTGACGGATGCCAACGGCTCCGACACCAAAACCAGGTACAACTACATAAATATCTTTTCCGAGAAGGAAAACATCTATGTCTGTGATGGGTATGACGGAGGAGCCCCGATATGGTCAAGAGTCGAAGACGTGCTCGTGGGCCTGGGTGCGAATGAGGTGGACGGGGTCTGGGTATACCAGAACCCTGACAGCGGCGTGACGTACTTCATCCATGCCGTGACCACTCCGGCAGGCATGGAGGCAGCGCTCAAGGAAGAAGGCGCCCATGTCATCTTCAATGGACATTCCAACTACGGCCTCGGCGCCTCGTTCACCTGGACCGACCAGGAACAGGCACAGGTCCGCTATGTTGATGATGACCGGTTCGTGAACATCTCGACCGATATGGTTTCGGTGAGTATGGAAGGCCTGATCTTCAGGCAGGCATACCCCAACCTCAAGCCCATCTACAAGGACGGAACCAGCGCCATCATGCCCTATGACTTCGGTGACCCCAGCGGAAAACTGCCTCCCTTCAACTACTTGATAACCTACAAGGTCCCGGGCGACAACACGCTGTACTTTGCTGAAAGGCCCGACGGGAGCCTGATAGACCGCTTCGAAGGAACCGGCAAACCAGCATGGGACTGGCGGCACGGGGAAAATATACCGCCCGATCCGAATGTTCCGGAAGAACGGGTTTACTACATCACCAACCCCGCGCCTTACTACAACCACTTCGAGGCCGTGGGCACGTGGAATTACGCCAGGTTTCCAGTCGATGCCTACTCAGGTTACAATTACCAGTACCGGAATGCCGGGGGGTCAGGGGCGAACACCGCCACATGGACCTTCGTGGTCACAGTGCCCGGACATTATGATGTGACTGCCTCATGGTTCTATGACACGATCAATGCAACCAATGCACGCTACACAATCACGTATGCCGACGGTACCACAGAGGTCGAGGCAGACCAGCGGACAGCACCCGATGGAGTTGACCCGCAGACACTCACCTGGAACAGCCTCGGACAGTACTACTTCGAAGAGGGAGCGTACACCTTAACACTGCGCGATGGCGCGAATGGACGCGTCGTGGCTGATTCCGTCGCCCTCTACAATATCGATAATCCAGCCGTGCGACGGATAAGGGTTGACAACACTACTCTTTACAAGTCGCACTTCGTTGGTGGGTATTACGGCAGCGGCACCATCCTCAGTCTGGAGGGCAAGACCATACCTGAGGAGGAACTGAGATACAAGCGGATGTTCTATAGCTCCTGCTTCTCTGGACGGTACTTCCTCGGCAAGTTCCACCGCGGCCAGATGTTCTTCACCCTAGAGCATACAGGTGGCTGGGACAACCCCGTACCCGAGTACCTGAGACGGTATCTTATGGGCCAGTCAGACGAAGAGATCCTGGCATGGATCAAACTGGAGATCCCTATCTACGACTATTACAACTTCGACCTGGTCCCGCCCTCGATGAGGTAAAAATGAAAAAAAGGGTCACCAGAGGTATGATTACCTCTGGTGACCCTTTCAACGCAGGTTCTGTAAGGATCAGCCGAAAAATTCCCTGACAGAATTGATTACATGGTCCTGCTCTTCCTGCTTCAACTCGTAGTAGAACGGCAGCCTGAGAAGACAGCGGCTGATGGTCTCCGTTACCGGCAACTGCCCTTCCCTATAGCCCATGGAAAGCCCAACGGGCGAGGTATGGAGCGGCACATAGTGGAATACGGCCAGAATGCCCTGTGCTTTCAGATAATCCATGAGATCGTTCCTTGTTTTCTCGTCCTCAAGGATTATGTAGAAGAGGTGATAATTGGTCCGGCAGTCTGCCACGTGCCCGGGAATCCTGAATACACCTTCCTCGGCAAGCGGGGTCAGTGCGTCGGTATAATATTCGAATATTTCCCTTCGCCGTCTGGTTATCAGATCGATATTCTCGAGCTGGGCATAGAGAAAGGCAGAGATGATTTCCGAGGGTAGATACGAAGACCCTATATCCACCCAGGTGTATTTATCCGTTTCTCCCCTGAAGAATTTGCTGCGGTTGGTGCCCTTCTCCCATATGATCTCGGCCCGTTCGATGAACTTCTCGTTATTGATGACAATAGCCCCACCCTCTCCGGATATGAAATTCTTTGTCTCGTGGAAGCTGTACGTTCCAATATCCCCGATGGTCCCGAGATACCTATCCTTGTACGTGGAATTGACTGCCTGCGCAGCATCTTCAATTACATACATGGTGTGTTTCAGAGCCAGTTTCATGATGGCATCCATGTCACATGCCATGCCTGCATAATGGACCGGGACGATGGCCCTGGTCCTGCTAGTTACCATACCCTCCAGCAGCCTTTCATCGATGTTTAGCGTGTCCTGGCGTATGTCTGCAAATATAAGCCTAGCCCCACGGAGGAAAAACGCATTGGCAGTGGACACAAAGGTGAACGAGGGGAGTATGACCTCATCGTCGTGCCCGATCTCAATGAGGATTGCGGCCATCTCGAGGGCTGCCGTACAGGAGTGGGTGAGCAGCACTTTCCTTGCATGAAATGTCTTTTCCATGAACTCATGGCATTTCCTGGTGAACAACCCGTCACCGGCGATCTTTCCGCCCAGGACAGCCTGAGATATGTAGTAGAGTTCCTTCCCTATGATGAATGGTTTATTAAACGGGACACGATAGTTCATGACGCACTCCTTCAAGGAAAGATGGGTATAGAAAAGAAAGTATACTCATGCACCAGTTGCTATGAAAGGCCTGATTCATCCTTCACAACCTCCCCGCCATGCGGTTCCGACCGGTTTAGCAGGATGATCACCCCTCCCACTGCATTGTTCAACAGGATGCCCATTAAATTGTAGAAGCTCACCAGTAATGCTATCTCGGGAGGGACACTGAACAGGCCGTACATGAGAATATAGACACCCTCGCGAATCCCTATGCTGCCCAGAGAAATGGGCAGGAGGAAAATGAAGTAGATCGTGGGGGTCACGAAGAGGTTAATGATAAAAGGTACGTCATACCCCAGGGAAATGAAGTAAATCTGGCTCTTGATCGAACTCACGAGCTGGATGCCGAATGAAAGCGCGATCACCGCGAGAAACCGGGGCGATGAAAGAGGCTCTGTTACCATGCTCAATGGGATCCTGACATCTTCTGATACCCCGTTCATGCCCATTCTCTTTCCGATGGATTTTAAGGTGGCAGAAACATGATTCACCAGCTTCTCAAACAACACGGAAACGAACCTGTTCTTGTCGGCAAAGGCAAGAAGCAGAATAACCGGCATTGGCAGGAGGAGCAGGATGTACGCTATAAACACGATCTGTTTTATCCTGTTATCCATTATTTTGGGCACAAAGGGATATAGAATGACAATAATGGCCATACAGGTTATGAGGGCCATGATCTTTTCAATAAGAATGATCAGGATGTTTTTCCTATATCCGCCAAAATGCTTTCCTCCTACAACGATACGGTAGGCATCCAGCCCGAGAGAAGCCGGTGTAAAGAACCCGAGGGCCTGACCGATCCAGTAGTGCTTGAGGGCAAAGAGGGCGGGGACTATTTTTTTCAGGTACTGCTGCAACAGCAGTCTCCAACGGAAAGCCGCTATGAGGATAAGCACAGGAGCATGCAACAATCCGAGGATAAAGAGATATGATTTCGTGCTGATAAAACTTGATTTCAATAGGCCGAAGTCGATCCGGGTGGCGATAAGATACAGGATGATAACAGGTGCGCCGAAGCGAAAGATCCTGCGCGCCCATGTGAAGAGATTCTGAGCAGTCTGATATCTGATCAGGTTATTCAATCATTTCTCCGGCACACTGAGTAATTATGTCCTTTAGATATAGTTGTGGCCTATCTTTGAGAGGATAAACGGCGTCTTGCCGCTCTTTGATCTTTCAAGCTCGCCCACAATCCTGAAATCGATCCGAATTTCATTGCCCAGGCGCTTGCGCAGGCCAGTCTCGAATTCCTTCTGAGATTCTTCATTGAAGGTGTTATCCACGATCATATTGATGTAGATATGGTCAACCGCAACCTGAACGCACTGGGAGAGTATCACTCCCTTAGCATTGTCCACCGAATGTTCCAGCACGTTACCTAAAAGCCTGCCGTCAGGTGTCTCCAGATAATCATTCTGTCTTCCGACAATCTCCTTCACCGTCCTGAACTTCCTTGTGCAACTACAGGTCTTGCCTTGATCGAGCACAATGGTATCACCTGTCCTGTAGCGTATCAAAGGCATTGCGTAATTATAAAAACCTGTTCCAACCAACTCACCTACCCCTTCTTGTGAAGCATCATCACCTGAGCCATCCACAACCTCGTTATACGCAAAGTCTTCATGAATATGCATTGAATGTTCCGAGCATTCAGAGATCATAGCAACATCCTCATGGTGGGAATAAAAATCGAAGACCTTGCATCGATATGCTTCTTCCAGTAACGATCTTCTTTTTTCAGAGAGCGTCTCCCCGGCGGTAACGATGGAGCGGACCGGGTGCAAAATGATATCATCCTCCTTGGCAAATTGACTGATCATGAGAACTGAAAATGGATAGCCGATGATCATACCCGGCTTAATGGCATCCATCATACGTGCGATTTCCAACGCAGTATCTTTCTTCAGGAGCTTGGAATCGAATCTCCAGAGATTCACGAAAGAATAGTGCTTGAACAGAGAGCCGGGAATCTTGAATTTATAACTCTGGATACTGAAGGTCTTCTTCCATGGATAATACCCTGCCCACTGATAGCTTCTCACTACCGCGGCAAGCTTGTTCGCCTTGGTTTCATTGTCTATGATGAAATGGAGTGGCGTCCCGGTTGAACCACTGGTGGAATCCCAGTTGATGCCGTATTCTGCTGCATTTTCGGCTATGAATTCATCCCTTTTTTCCCTGAGGGTGTCTTTATCCAAAAGGGGTATTTTGTGCATGTCCGATCGCCCCTGAAACGTGCTGGGATTCAAACCGATCTCCCTGAAGATATTGCGGTAATAGGGAACATTCCTCGCGGCATGCCGCACCAGCTTCTGTAATGATATATCCTGATATGTCTCTATCTTATCTCTATCCCATCTCTGGCTGATGAAATAGAACATATATCTCCGAAAGACTCGTATAGAGAAACGTAATAGATTATAACTCATTTTGATCTCCTCTCATGGGAGATATAGATGTCAGCATCAGGAAATCGAAGCCTTCAGAAGCAGCGGAAATTACCATACGATTGATTTGGCTCCTCCAGTGCTTTCCACCTCGACCTGAAGTGTTCTTTGTATCTCGGATATCGTATTGTTCAAATCGCTTCTTGTAGAACCATGAATCAGAATAGGTCCCAGTCTCATGGTTTTGTTAGTGAGTTTCCCGGTCTTTTTCCCTACGAACAGGTCATCCACATACGCCCTATGAACTCCTTTCAATGATTCCAATGCATCGACCCCCTCAATTTTTCGGATTATTCCTTCCTGAAGGGTGAAACATACATATCCTGAAGCCCTGCTTTTGATATTCTGTCTCTCCAGCGAGACTCCATTACGGCCCGTGGCAAGCCTTATGATCATATCATTCACATCAATCCCGCATGCCAGGGGAATGAGGTCAGAAGAGATAAACACACCACCTCCACGTATGGCAGTTTCGACAAGGCAGACATCCCCGGTCTCTGTGTTTACCAAATACTCGCTATGCGTTATCCCGAACTTGGGAGACATGCTCTCAATGAGCCGGATATTCATGTCAAGGATCTTTGTCTGCAGATGAATGGGTAGGAGAGAGGGGAACAAGGTCTGCTTGGGGACAAAGAGATTGGGGATATCAAAATAAAAACGGTCCCCGATGATCAGGTTCGTCATGCAATAATCAGATACGAATCCCTGAATAACGATCTCGGTACCCTGGAAGTACTCTTCGAGGATGACGGTCCCTGTCGGAGTGAGTGATTGTGCCTGATAGAAAGCATCATCGAGATCGCAGAGGTCGTTGACGACCGTCACCCCTCGGCTGCCCTGGCTGTCCACCGGTTTTACCATGATCGGCAGACCCAGTTGAGATGCCTTTTCCCGTGCATCTTCAAGCGATGATGCGCTGGAAAACCGGGGCACAGGGATGCCGATCTCTGCGCAGTGTTTTCTCATGAGGTACTTGTTGGTGAACCTGCTGGCGCACTCATAGCCGATTCCCGGCAATCCCATGTGCTCCGCCACATACGCGACCGTGGTGACCGGGATATCCGTCTGGTCGGTCAGTATGCCGCAGATTTCTTCATCCTGTGCAACTCCTAATATCCTGTCCTTGTCACGAACATCGATTTCATATGCTTTATCAGCTGTAGAAAGGCCAGGGTAATCCCCCCCGATACTTACGGCGATTACCTTGAAACCCATACGCTGTGCCTTTGTTATGATCGGGACCTGGCACAGTCCCGCGCCCAGTATCATCAGCTTGTCTTTTTTCATCTATCCATGCACGCTCGTGGTGCTCATTCCGGGAAAAGGGTTTTCTCTCTGTCCTGATCAGGGATATTTTCCTGCATGGCATTGTCTTTCGAGGGACCGGACAGAGCGACCCTCTTCGTTGTCTCACGGATTGCATACGGGGGTTTGCCCATAGTCCTGAAGTGCAGCCTTGCGATATATTCGCCGATGACACCAATGGCGAACAGCTGGAATCCTGCGAAAAGTGCGATCTCGGCTGAAATGAACGCGAACCCGGGCACATTGTGCGATTGAATAAATCGCATCACTATCACATACAGGAACATCCCGATGCCGAAGATCGATGCCAGGATTCCCAGAAAGCTCGCTATGCGTAACGGGAGAGAAGAATAACCCGTGATCATGTTGAAGGTGAGGATCAGCAGTTTTCTTAACGTATAACCGGATCTGCCCGTCTTTCTGTCATCATGCCTCACCTGTATCGATGTTACCCGGGCTGCGCTCCATGAGAGCAGAACATCAATAGAGAGCTGTGCATCCTTGAAGTTTTCAAACCCCCTTCTCAGGATCGTCCTAAATGCGCGGAACGCGCTGCTGCTTTTTCCCATTTCACTCCCGAGGATGATTTTCAGCGACGTCTTGAGGAAATAGGAACCCACGTTCCGCCACGCCCTGTGGTGCCTCTCCGCGGGTTTGCCGTATACCACATCATACCCTTCTTCCATTTTTGCCAGGAGCTTCGGTATCTCCTCGGGCGGATGCTGGAGGTCATCATCAAGGGTTATGGTGATATCATACTGGGCGCTTTGTATACCAGCCAGAATGGCATTGTGCTGGCCATAGTTGTGCATCAGGTTCAGTCCGATGATGTTCTGGTTGATGTGAGACAGGCTCCTGATCAAATCCCAGCTGTTATCCCTGCTGCAGTCATTCACGAGAATGATCTCGTAGTGCTCAACAGCACCCGACAGAACGTCCACAAGGCGCGAGGTGAGCTCCATGAGCGTTGACTCGCTGTTATAGACTGGGACAACAACCGAGACCGTAAGCGGCGTGGCGGCAATCAGCTTTGTATCAGCCAAGGCTCTCCCCTCCTCGTCATTCTGAACTGTTAAGGATGTATGCATCGGGCTTGATCGATCCCCTCACGTGGTACTTTAACATATCGATGAGATATTTCCCGTAGGAATTGTTGCTCATCTCCTGGGCAAGAAGCTCGACCTGCTGCTCGTCGATAAAGCCCATCCGGTAGGCGACCTCTTCGACGCAGGCTATTTTCAATCCCTGGCGTCTTTCAATGTTGGATACGAACTCGCTCGCCTCGAGCAGGGATTCATGTGTCCCGGTGTCCAGCCAGGCAAACCCTCTACCCAGCAGCCTGACCTTGAGTTTTCCTCGCCTGAGATATGCCCTGTTCACATCTGTTATCTCGAGCTCACCCCTGCGTGAGGGCTTAAGATTGGCCGCAATCTCTATAACCGCATTGTCATAGAAGTAGAGGCCGGGGATGGCATAGTTGGATTTCGGGTGCGCGGGCTTCTCGACCAGATCGACAACCGTATGATCCTGATCGAACTCCACCACGCCGTACCGCTCGGGGTTTTGAACCCAGTAACCGAAAATACATGCACCTTCCTTGAGCCTGGTAGAGTCGAGGAGGATACGTTGGAATCCCTGTCCGTAAAAGATATTGTCGCCCAGGATGAGACAGACGGGCTCGTTCTGGATGAACTCTTTCCCCACGAGAAAGGCCTCTGCGATCCCCTTCGGCTCTTTCTGTGCCTTATAGGAAAATCTGAGCCCCCACTGAGACCCGTCCCTGAGCAGTTCTTCGAAGCGTGGCAGATCGGTGGGAGTGGAGATGATGAGTATCTCGCGTATACCCGAAAGCATGAGCACTGAAAGCGGATAGTAGATCATTGGCTTGTCGTACACCGGCAGGAGCTGTTTGTTCACCGCCTTTGTGACAGGATACAGCCGCGAACCGTGTCCACCGGCGAGGATTATTCCCTTCATACTATTTCCTCTTTAAATTTAAGATATTTTAAAGCTCAGATCCTTCGATTTCTGAGACAAAATACCTTAGCTTGCCAGACTTTTCTCTGGGGATTCTTTCAAGATACTCAAAATTAATAGACACCTCATGCCCTAAAGCCGATCGGAGATTATTAATAAGCTTTTTTTCAGTTTCTGAATTGAATGTATTAGACCTTACTATCTGAACTATAAACATATTAAGATCCTTCTGATACATCTTGAACTCATGGACTGCATCATCCTTCAAAGTATAACAAAGATAAGCGGCATGCACCAATTTGCCCTCCTTCGTACGGATGAAGTCCTCCTTACGCCCCTCTACAATCTCCATCAAAGGAAGGGTTATGCCACATGTACATCTCTGCTCAGAATATCTTGCCATATCTCCAATCTCATAACGAATCAGGGGCATTGCATAACCATTAAGATCTGTTATGACCACTTTGCCTAGCTCTCCAGGTTTTACCAATTGGTTGTTATTATCTACAAATTCTATAGCAAGATGGTCAGCCATCATATGCATGTTCCCAAACCTACATTGAAATGCGATAATGCCATTCTCACTAGAACCATACTCATCAACTATGGGGCAGTCAAACATCTTACTCATTAGATCTCTATGGTGGGGGTACATTTTTTCTGCCGTGCAGATCACAGCCTTCAAATCAAGTCCCTTAAAATCCAATCCAGCATTCTTTAAAAAGTGGCAGAAACCATATATTGCTGTTGTATATCCATAAAAATATGTGGGTTGGGATTTTTGTATCAGTTCATATACGCGAATACATGTTTCACTTGTAAGATCAAAAGCTGATATACGTATCCTATTAAGAATAGCATCCTTTATTCTTTCTTTAAATCTTATTGCTGGATCTACCGGAACACCCCAGAATCTTACTTGTTTATCTCCAATTTGAATTCCATACCATTTATAACATCGAAACATGATTGCATCATTTTTTGCCAACGCTTCAGTTTCCTTTGTAAAATGCAGGACCATTCCTGTCGAGCCACCTGTTTTCCTATCATAAATACTCTTTGATTTATTTTTCCAAAGTAAGGTTTTCTTATTATCTCTGATGAGACTTTTTGTGAGAATCGGGAAACACTTTAAGTCATCAAAACCCTTAATATCTTCTGGTGATATACCTTTATCTTGCATAATTGTTCTATAATATTGAATATTATTGTACGAATAGTTTATTATGTTTCTAATCTTCTGGTTCCTTAGTTCTAGTATTTCGCCATATGGAATAGTTTGAAGATAAGTGGTCTCATGTAAGTACTTCCAGACTTTCTGGCCCCGTAAATATTGTGCCGGATAATACAGACAATACTTTGCGAAGAACTGATTCATATTACTATCCCAATAATGATCCTTAAAGTGAATCACCCCGCCCACAGGGCGGGGTATCTAAAACAATTCTAACTGCCTGGGCGTCCTTTCCTCTTCTCGATGATACTCAATATATTTCCGAATAACTTCCGCTGTGACCTTGTCTCCTACTGTTCGCACAAAATATCCGTCCTCCCAAAATTCTCCACCCCACAGATCCCTCTTCACCTCAGGGTGCTCCTCAAATATCACCCTGGCACTGATACTCTTCAACATCCCTACTACCCGAGATATGCTGTACCTGGGGGGAAATGACAAAAATATACGAATATGATCTTGTGCTATCTCCATGGTATCAATCTCAAATACATGGTTCTCCGCTATCTCTCCAATTACCTCCCCTACTTTCTCCCGCACATCACCCCTCAATATCCACTTCCGATACTTCGGTGTCCATACCAGGCGATACTTTGTATCGTATACCGCATGACTCGTCCTCTTTAGCCCCATCCCCTATGCATATCATACTTCATCGCCCCAAAAACGAACTTTTCATCCCCGTTTACAAAACGGGGTATTCAAGTTCGAAGAATTCATAATTTGATTACTTTAGGAGCTTCTCTATTAGATAATAACCTCAACTCAACCTTATTCAAATATGTATCTGATAGATATATTGATCATCTATCACGTAATTATTTATTAATTTTTCTTACATTTATCTTGTTAAGCTCAATTATCTTTTTCTCAAGATTATCATATTGCTTTTCCCACTCAGGGATAATTTTTTCCTTCAATTCCTTTATTCTATCCTGATAATACGCTCTATTCTCGATTACTTTTTTTATTCCTCCTGAAATTCCTGATGAAGTATTATCAACAAACACAGCTTCTGTGAAGTATTCTCTTAGTACATCTTTATTGGAAGTAATGAGAGGTTTGCATGCTGAAATTGCCTCATAACAACCACACAACATGCAGGCATCTGAAGTAGTAAGGACCATAATAGCATCTACTGAAAAGAGCATATTGATATAATCTTGCTCCTCCAAGAAACCAGTAAAAATTACATTGGGAGGTGCTGTTTGCACAATGGTTTTATCCAATTTATTGGTATTTCCAGTAATATAGATAATTACATTATTTATATTGACTGATCGAATAGCATCTAATACTTCACTAATAGGTTCATCACTTCCAAAAGATGAAATCAATAAAATATTAAATCTGCCTTTGAGATTTTTCTTTTGTGTGGATGATAAGTCTGGGATCATATCTGGGAGAACATATGGATTTCCTTTTAATTCTGTTACTAGATCCGCTAAAAAACTGTTTGTAACAATGGTTATATCAGCATATTTGATTGTAAAGCTATGTAATAATTTGAATATAAAAACTTTTAACAGACTCAACTCTTTCTTGTTTAATAAAAATGTTGTATGTCTATCTACAACCAGAAAAAATTTTATGAAAATTTTACATAGGCATACTACTGTTGCCAAAATCATGGAAGGATTCTGAACAAAAATAATATCCGGCTTTGTTTTAAAAATTATTAATAATGTTTGCAATATCGAAATTAAATATCTAAATATTCCTTTCATTTCGATTATATAAAGATCACACCCAAATTTTCTTGCTAACTCAATTGATCTTCGCTGTGCTTCCCAAGTAATCCAAATACGTTTATACAATGTTTCTCTCCTAATCTTAATGTTGGCCTGTCATTATAATTATGAGTCTGATTTTCATTGGATTGAATGGCAAGATGTATTCTAACATCTAGCGAGATAGATCATGGCTATTGCCTTGGACTGGCATTTCTTAATTCTCATATCTTTATCGAAGTAAGATATTAATCCAAATAGATTAAACCGTTAGCTAGTAATAAATACTTTTTTATTAGTCTACTAAAAATCTGCCGATTCAGCGAACACCCCTTTGAAAATCCTATCTGCTCTTGATTCACACTAATCTATGAGAAAAACACTTGAGCAGTCAGTAATGAACAAAAATAGATAAGCAGTTCTTTTTGATTATATTTACATTAATCCATAATAAACAAATAAAGATACCCGAAGTGTATTAATATAAAACTCCATATAATAATTATATAGCTAAAACAATTGAGTATTACACCATTTTCAAACTTTTTTAGTGACTTCTAGACTATTAAATCCATAACTATCATATCCATTACCACTTTTAATCGCCTTCAACAATAAAAGAACGCTCCAAAGCCCAGGTAATTTTTATACCTGGGCTTTAAATTTCTTAACCTATTGGATAACGGTTGTAGTCACACCTGTTGGCGCAGCAGGTGCATTTGTATCCAGCGGTGGACCATCTGATGTATATCCAATTGTCTCATTACCTGTTATAAATGCTCCTATCACAGAACCATAAGAACCTCCACGCCCATTTGTTGGGTAGGATGATCTTTTATAGTCTGTAACTGCTGTACCTCCTGGATTCACAAAATTTGGTATTGACGTAATGGAATGAATATCGCAAGGCACAGATGATGTTACTGTTCTCCATGAAGACAACGAGGAGTATGTACTTCCAGATTTTCTTCCCCAATTATTAACATCATACATCTGGTTGAAATCGCAATAGGTGAAAAAATTGGATGGCCACGATGGGCTAGATGCATCCCTATAATAAACTGTATCTGTAACAGACTGAGCCAAATTATTATAAATTGTATGATCACTAGGGATATTGGAGTCTGTAAAATACCCAAAATCAACAAACTTCTCCACGTTATAAGCAGAATTATTGAATAGCTGCCAATCATGACCTCCCTTATAAGATTGGAAGAAGCGAGGGGTATTGATTATTACATTGTTGTAAACCTTGTTGCGATAGTGTTCTCCGCCCCCTGCTGTGGTCCCCATTGAAAGAAATCCAGTTACGACACAGTCTTTTCCAAAGTTATACCTCCATATATTATCATCCATGCCACCACCCTTTGTCCCATAAGCACAACCAATGTTATCACCTCCATCAACGGTATTGAATTCGAATACATTGTAATTGCTATCCCCAAAGACCATAATACAAGCAGTATTATGTGAATGGTTGCCAGAATTATCCATGTCGTGGACATAGTTATTTTGAACAGTACAATTGCTAGAATCTACGACGGCAATACCCCAATTTAAAGAGGTATCCGTTCCTTGGATACTGCCTCGTGTAACCTCACAATTTTTTATAACACAATAATTGCTGTGGCTGTAAATCTGCAACAAACCCTGTGACTTAAATCCATCAATTATAATATGACTACGCCCCTGTATACCAATCGCAGTGACTCCATTAGTATTCTTCCGTACAATTGCACCGAGTTGATTGACAGCCTTGTACGTTATTGGATTATCTGCTGTCCCACTTCGGGAGGGGTTGAAAGAGTGCTGCCAAGTCGAGGATGAGTCAACATAGGTGCCATTTAAAAACATTACAGTATCTCCAGGTTGCGCAGCTGCAATGCCTGCTTGTGCACTTCCCGGAGAAGCAAGGGTAAACGATGATCCGCTCCCTGTCGGAGAAACATATATATCTCTAGCGTACAATCCGATGCTAATGAAAATGATGACTGTAATTAGAACCACCACTCTAAATTTCTTCATTACGATTTCCTCCATCTAGTATTCTTTGTATCATATTAGTACTGCAAATGATATGCCTATAATATAAGTATAATACAATCAATTAGTTAGGCATTATATCAGATACCAATTTGTTTTTTATGTATCATTCTCGTTTTAGAAAATTACATTTATGTATCTTGTATAATG
>Ga0315288_10007676_pt1 | contig 13660 bp, 10 predicted proteins | sample YL17G11_20_MG_FD_203454 | JGI IMG/M metagenome (GOLD analysis project Ga0315288, IMG submission 203454) | Sediment microbial communities from Yellowstone Lake, YNP, Wyoming, USA - YL17G11_20 | ecosystem: Environmental > Aquatic > Freshwater > Lake > Sediment | place: USA: Wyoming | collected...
AGCTCCAATCGAGGATTGTTAGCAAAGAAGAGGCAAATAATCTCAAAAATTTAGGCCAACAGCTAAAGGAAGTCCGCAAGGAGCCGAATCAGCCGCCCACCGGCCCACCGGCAAGAAGACCTATGCGAGCTCCACGGCGGGGCACACGTCCGGGACTTTAAGGACTTTGCCTATTTGGCCTAAATTGATGCTTGTGTTATTAGATTAATACCCCACTATTTATAAGACTTTTTTGCAAAAAAAGCCGCCCTGGATGATTTCCTGGCGGCTTTTAATACCAAACTTTAGATTGCTTAATACTTTGGTTTTTCAGATTTTGATTTTTCTGATGATTTGGGCCCTTCAGGTCTTGGCGGATTGAATCTATGAACATCAATCCATTTCTCTCCATTTTTTTCAGTAACTGTTCCGTGAACGACGACCTCTTTGCCAGCCATCATCTTGCCCAGCTCTTTGCCCTTCTCGTTTAGAACTACATTAAAAACGCCCTTATCCTTTGTGGTTACTTTTATTTCCTTAATCTCATTGGCGTCTTTAATAACGCTGACCATACCTTCTATCTTTACCGGCGGCTTCGGCTCCGGCTTTGGGGGGGCGTTTGCATCAGCCAGTACCACTGAAGCCATAAGTACAGTCGCTGCCGCAGCAACCAGCACCATTCCAATCATTCTCTTGGTTGTTAACATTTTTTACTCTCCTAACATTTATAACCCGTTCCGTGGCAGGAGACCACACATCTTCTGTTAGGAACAATTTCCAACTTTTTATTATTTACTCATAATCGTCTTCGGGAAACAAAATACTTCAGACGCTTGTATGCCCGGCCCGCCATACTTTGCACAAGTGCGAGGCTTACCCGGTACTTACAGCAAACAATTGGATTTTAATTCTAATCGCTCAGGCGTACCATTTCAATAAAAAAATTAAATCCGCTCAAACAGTCAAACAGACTAAAAAGTTACTCACTTGACAGTGCCCGTCTTAATCCCTATCATACAGCGGTTAAAACGATATTATAGGATGGCTTAACTTATGTCAAACAAAGGATTTACGCACCTTCACCTGCACAGCCAGTATTCGCTGCTTGATGGTGCGATTGCATTTGATAATTTATTCAAACGCTGCAAGGAACTCCAGATGGATTCCGTCGCCGTTACCGACCACGGCAATATGTTCGGCGCAGTTGAATTTTATACAAAAGCCCACGAAAAACATATAAAGCCGATAATCGGCATCGAAGCGTATGTCGCTCCACGCAGCAGATTCGACAAGGAAAAAACTTCCATTGGCGACGCCGCATATCACCTTATACTTCTTGCCGAAAATAATACCGGCTATCACAACCTGCTCAAACTCGCAAGCGCAGGATTCATTGAAGGTTTTTACTACCGCCCTCGAATCGACAAGGAAATCCTCGCTCAGCTTGGGGAAGGATTGATTGTCACCTCGGCCTGTCTCAAGGGCGAGATTGCGGCATTACTGGCAAAAGGAGATGAAAAAGGGGCTTTGGCCGCCGCTGAAAGTTATGCAAAAATTTTCGGCCCCGACAGATTTTTTATCGAGCTGCAGTCTCATGAAAAATCTGAAACTGAAAATGAAAAATCGGATATGCAGAATCGAAAATCACAAACCGAGGTCATGCATGGATTGATTGATATTGCCAACAGGCTCGGCCTGCCTCTTGTCGCAACCAACGATGTGCATTTCCTCCACGAAGATGATTACGAGGCACACAATTGCCTGTGCTGCATCGATACCGGCAAAACAGTCGACGACCCGACCAGGATGATTTATCCGAAGGATATTTTTTTCAAAAGCCCCGAGCAGATGCGGTTGATTGCAATGCTCGAATCTCAAGGCTCGAATTTCGAATCCGCCTGGCATCAGGCCTGCGATAATACCCTCGCTATCGCACAGCGATGCAATGTCGAGCTTGACCTCAAGAGCCGGCATGCCCCGGTCTTTAAGCCGCCGGACGCCTCGACTCCCGAGGAGTTCCTCACGAGATTATGCTATGAAGGCGCAAAGAAGCGCTATGGCGAAATCACCGACCAGATAAAAACCAGGCTTGACAGGGAACTGGATGTAATCAAATCAAAGGGCTTTGCAAGCTACTTTTTAATCGTCTGGGACTTCTGCAATTATGCCCATCAGAACAATATCGCCGTCGGTGCAAGGGGCAGCGGTGTAGGCACGCTCGTGGGATATTCTCTCGAATTGTGCGATGTTGACCCCATTAAATATGATTTGCTTTTTGAGCGGTTTATGGACCCGCATAGAAACGAGATGCCCGATATCGACATCGATATCTGCCAGGTCAATCGCCCGAAAATTATCAACTACGTTCGCCAGAAGTACGGCCACGTCGCCCAGATAATAACATTTGGAACGATGAAGGCCCGCGCCGTCATCCGTGACATCTGCCGCGTTCTCAATGTACCTTTAAGCGAGGCAGACCGGCTGGCAAAACTTATTCCGGAATCGCTCGATATTACACTCGATAAGGCGCTGCAGACCGAGCCAAAATTAAAAGAGGCCTACGAACAGAATGAGCAGACCAGAAGAGTAATCGACATTTCCAAAAGACTCGAAGGTCTTGCCCGCCACGCATCGGTTCATGCTGCCGGTGTGGTTATCGCCGAGCAGCCGCTGACGGATTTTCTCCCGCTCTATCAGGCACGAGGCTGTGACGACATCATCACCCAGTACGAAGGCCCGATTGTCGAAAAGGTCGGCCTGCTGAAAATGGACTTTCTGGGACTAAAAACCCTCAGCGTCCTCCAGCGAGCACGTCAGCTCGTAAAGGAAATTCACGGCCAGGATATAGACTTTGAAAAAATCGACGTTAACGACCCGGAGGTTTTTAAACTCTTCGCCAAGGGCACGACAAAGGGCGTATTTCAGTTTGAGTCGGGCGGCATGCAGGATTTGCTTATGAAAATGGTGCCGGACAGAATTGAAGACCTCATCGCCGCAAACGCACTCTATCGGCCGGGACCGATGATTCTTATCCCCGATTATATCGACCGAAAACACGGCGCAAAGTGGTCTCTGCCGCACCCGATTATGGCCGAAATCCTCAACGAAACCTACGGCATTATGATCTATCAGGAACAGGTCATGCGCATCTGCAACCGGCTCGGCGATATCCCGCTGCGAGAGGCCTATGGTCTTATCAAGGCCATCAGCAAAAAAAAGGCCAGCGTAATCGAAAAGGAAAGGGAAAGATTCATCGCAGGCTGCATCAATAAAGGCCTGACGAAAAACCAGGCACAGGAAATTTTCGAACTCATCGAGCGCTTTGCAGGCTACGGTTTCAACAAAAGCCATTCAACACGATATGCCTTCATCGCATACCAGACCGCATATATGAAGGCACATTGGCCCATCGAGTTTATGGCGGCACTACTCACCTATGAAATTGGCGATACCGACAAGGTCGTTGACTACATCGGCGAGTGCAGAAAAATGGGCGTCGAGGTTCTGCCGCCTGATATCAATGAAAGCGGTGTTGATTTTACGCCTCTTTATAAAGGGCAGGGCAAGGATAAAAAAGGCGTAATACGTTTCGGCCTTGCTGCCGTTAAGGGCGTCGGAGAAAGGGCTGTCCAGCAAATCATCGTCGCACGCGAAAATGTCGGAAAATTCAAGAGTCTATTTCACTTCTGCGAAAGCGTTGATTTACGCTCCGCCAACAGGCACGTCCTCGAAGCCCTTATTAAAGCCGGCGCCATTGACCATCTCGGAGGCGGGCGTCCACAAATGATGGCAGGCCTCGAAGACGCAATGCAAATCGGCACCCGACTGCAATCCGACAGACAAAACGGACAGATGAATTTCTTTGGCCAGATGAACAAAGAAAACGATTATGCAAAAGACCACCAGAACCTACCCAATATCCAGCCCTGGCCGGAAACACAGATGCTCGCTTACGAAAAAGAGGTCCTCGGATTCTATGTAACAAGCAATCCATTAAGCCACTGTGCCGATACGATAGACGCATATTCCACGACCAACACCTCACAGCTTTCCGGTGCCCAGCAGGATAAGCCGGTAATAATCGGCGGAATGATAACCAAAATCAGAACACACCTTACAAAGAACGGACGAAATGCCGGCTCGAAAATGGCCGTCTTTATTCTCGAAGACCTCCAAGGACAAACCGAAGTGGTCCTGTTCTCGGATGTCTTGAATAAATTCGCAGAATACCTCGTTGAGGATAAGGTCGTCTTTGTAAAGGGCAGGGTTGACTGCAGAAGGGAAAAACCCAACATCTTTGCCGAGGAATTGATTGCACTCGAGGAAGTCGCCGAAAAACTTGCCGGAAAAGTCAGGATAAGACTCGACGCAAAAGAAGTAACCAGGGAAAAAATGACGCAGATAAAAAATATTTGTCAGCACCACAGGGGCAGAAGCGCTCTTTTGGTGGCGATAAAGACTGATAAAGGCAGGGTCTACGCCGCCGCCGACAAATCCCTGTTCGTCAACCCGGACGTCGAATTCTGCCGAAAAATGAAACTCCTTCTCGGCGAGGAAAATTTCCAACTCGGAAAATAAAAATTTTTGGAGAAAGCAGTGTTTTTTGATATAGTGTATCAGTGTTGATTGGTTTCTAATTTGGAGTTAGCAATGAGCATAATATCCCAGGATACTACTATTGAAGCTGCTGCCAGAGAGTATGAAATTCTCCGGAAAATGGACATAAGTCAGCGCGCGGAAATGACATTTGACTTAGGCGACAACCTTCGCCAAATTATTGAAGCAGGTGTCAGATTTCGTCATCCCGACTACAATGAACAAATGCTCAGGATGGCTGTTTTGCGTATATTTGTTGGTGACGATTTGTTCAGACAGATTTTTGGAGATGTCAAGGTTGCTTTATGAATGGCCAGCAGAAGTTCCTGAAAAAAATTGTAGAGGCCTTAAACGGCGCCGGAATCCAATATATGATTTCCGGCTCAATTGGCAGTAGTTTTCACGGCTGGCCCAGGGCAACCAAAGATGCCGATATTGTGATAGTTGCAGACGATAAGCAGCTTTGTGATTTTGCCCGGTCTCTTGGTGAGGATTATTACATCAGTCTTGATGCTGCCCGTGATGCCCTGAACCACAATTCAATGTTCAATGTTATCGACATTCAGGCCAGTTGGAAAGCAGACCTGATTATTAGAAAAAATAGACCGTTCAGCAGAGAAGAATTTCAGCGAAGGCAAAAAATCAAAATGTCCGGAGCGGATCTCTGGATTCTTTCGCCGGAAGATGCCATATTAAGCAAACTTGAGTGGTCCAAAGACAGGGATTCGACGCAGCAGTTTCAGGATGCTCTCGGAATAGCTATAATCCACATAGAACGTCTCGATATGGATTACCTCAATAAATGGGCAAAAGAGTTAGGCATAGAAAGTTCACTTCAGAAACTACTCAAGGCTTCAAAAGAATCGAAAAATGGTAAATTAGGAACATAAACTTGAAAGATAAAAGTGCAGAAAACCAATTTGCTGGAAAATTCATTGTCCTCGACGGCCCGGACGGCTGCGGAAAAAGCACGCAGACTAAACTGCTGACTCAATGGCTCCAACATCAGGGTGTTGAAACTGAGACCTTTCGCGACCCGGGCACGACCGCTATCGGCGAAAAAATCCGCCAAATCCTTCTAAACCCTGAACATATCGCAATGAGCATGCGAACCGAACTGCTTCTTTATATGGCGGCACGAGCACAACTGTGGCAGGAAAAAATCGCACCGGCCCTGAAGGAAAATAAATGCGTTATCCTCGACCGCTGGCTGTCGAGCACCTGCGCATATCAGGGATATGCCGGCGGCTTTGGAATCGAGAAGGTTATAAACATTGCACAAGATTGCCTCGAAAGATGCTGGCCGGATTTGACCATAATACTTGATGTTGACCTGCCGGCCGCAGCATCAAGACTAAACCGTCAGCTCGACAGAATGGAGCGAAAAGGCGACAGCTACCATCAGAAAGTACGAGAGGGTTTTCTGCAGCTTGCCGGAAAACAAAAAAACTTCGCCGTGGTTGATGCAACCAAAGACATTGAAACAGTTCATAGAAAAATAGTGGAATTGATTAGTGGCTGAATTAAAGGAAATCTTTTGTCAGGATAAGGCAATTTCAATTCTGCAGCGGGCATTTGCAGCGGACAAGGTGCCGCACGCCTACATCTTTGCAGGCCTCGACGGCATCGGCAAATTTAAAACTGCCCGCCAGTGGGCCAAACTACTGCTGTGTAAAAGGCCGGATATAGAAAATAATTTCGCCGACAGTTGCGGCCGGTGCCAATCATGCCTGTTGTTTGAAGCCGGCTCACACCCCGATTTTAATCTGATCTATAAGGAGCTTCTCGAATTCACAAAAAACGGCAAAGGCAAAGACCCGCCCATTGATTTTCCAATAGACGTCATTCGTGAGTTTGTCGTTGAAAAAGTTTCCACCAAACCTGTGCTTTCGCAAAGAAAGGTTTTCATTATAACCGAAGCCGAAAAAATGGACATCGAGCCCCAGAACGCCCTCTTAAAGACGCTCGAGGAGCCGCCGGACTCCTGCTCGATTATTCTCATCTGTACTTCGCTTGAAAAACTCCTGCCGACAACCAGGTCCAGATGCCAGACAATTCGCTTTAGTCCGGTCAGTGGAGACCGCATAATCAAAAAATTGGAACAAATGGGCATGAGCGAAAATCAAGCGAAGTATTTTGCTCGTTTTTCACAGGGAAGTATCGGTTTTGCCTGTCATCTGGCACAAATTGAACTGGCAGAGCCGGACCCCGCTGATGCTAAAAAAGGCCCTTTGCCAAAACTCTATGAGACCAAAAAAGAAATCATTGATTCGATTGTTTCCTTAAAATATGCAGACTCGCTCGAATTGGCTGAGCAGTTTCTCGAAAAGAGCAGGGAAATCGCAAAGTTTTGGGGTCGGCTTGACGATGCTACGAGCACCAAAGACATAAATCGCAGGTCGCATAAAGTCATTTTGCAGATAATCATCTCCGCGCTTACTGATGCCATGAAGTTCGGTATCGTCAAATCGCAGGACCTAATCAACTTTGACCAGCAGGATAAAATAGGAAACCTTGCCGCTCGTTTCACCCCCGAACAGGCCGCCGAAAAAATCGCCGACACATACAAATCGATGCAGTGGGTTGACGCCAGTGTAAATGACCGGCTTATTTTTGAGCAGCTATTGTTAAATCTCGCCGTTTCTGATACAATGAATGTTTCACAATAGTATTGCTTAAAATAGGTATTTGAAATGATGGAAAATCAGGCGACAAAGTCAAAACAGCCGAAAATCAAGAAATTTATGCTGGTTCGTTACGGCCGAATGAATGCTATCGGCTTTTTCGAACACAGCGAAGCCAATATCCCGAAAGTCCCGACCCGCGTGGTGGTAAAAACCGAAAAAGGCCTCGAACTGGGCGATATTGTCGGCCGGCTCTGTTCCTACAGGGCAGGCCAGTACAAGCTGGATAAAGAGCAGGTCAAAAAATATTTCGAGGATAGTCAAATCGACATCTCCTGCAATCTCGTCGGCAGTGTCATTCGTCTGGCAACCGCCGATGATATAAGCGAGGAAAAGCACCTGCAAAAAAACGCAAAAGAGGAGATGGACTACTGCCGGAAACTCGTGAAAGAAATGCAGCTTCCGATGGAAATAGTCGATGCCGACCATATATTCGGCGGCGAGAGAATCGTTTTTTACTTCATGTCAGACGGACGTATCGACTTTCGCGAACTGGTAAAAAGGATTGCGCAAGAGTACCAGACAAGAATCGAGATGCGACAGATAGGCAGCCGCGATGAGGCCAAGCTGTTCGGCGATTACGAAACCTGCGGGCAGGAATGCTGCTGCAAAAAATTCCTCAAGGCCCTCAAACCGGTCAATATGCGGATGGCAAAGATGCAAAAGGCCACGCTCGACCCGTCCAAGATATCCGGCTATTGCGGCAGATTAAAATGCTGCCTGCGATACGAAGACGAAACTTATACAGAGCTTAAAAGACGACTGCCGAGAAAAGGAACAAGGGTAAAAACATCGCAGGGCATGGGCAAAATCATCGATGGTCAGATTCTAACTCAGATTGTTATGGTCGAGCATGATGACCAGACAAAAGCCGCCTTCCCGCTAAGTGAAATTGAGATACTCTCCAACGGCCAAAACTTCCCGGACCAACAGGAAACCGCTGAAGAAGCCAGGGGAGATATTCCTGCCGAAAATGAGCACGAGAAATATGAACATGAGCAGGAGGATAGCCGACAGGAAGATACGGATGATGAATCCTGCGACCAGCAAGACACTCAGCAGACAGACCCAGACCAGCAGTTTCAGCCTTAAGGAAAGACTATGCCTCGAAAAATTGTTGTAACTTCAGCCCTGCCTTATGCAAACGCCCCGATACATATAGGCCACCTCGTTGGATATCTCCAGACCGATATCTGGGTGCGTTTCCAGAAAATGTGCGGCAACCAGTGTTTTTATTTTTGGGCCGACGATACCCACGGCACCCCTATTATGATAAGCGCACGAAAACAGGGTATTAAGCCCGAAGAGTTGATTGAGCGGATGCAAAAAGAGCACAAAACAGATTTCGAGAACTTCTTTATTGAGTTCGATAATTATTATTCGACCCATTCGTCGGAGAACCAGAAGTTCAGCGAACAGATTTTTAACGCACTCAACAAAGCCGGCTCAATCACCAAAAGGAATGTCGAGCAGGCCTACTGCGAAAGCTGCAAAATGTTTCTGCCCGACCGGTATATTCGCGGCACCTGCCCGAAATGCAAGGCCAATGACCAGTACGGCGATTCCTGCGAAGTCTGCGGCACGACATATCAGCCGACAGATTTAATCAATCCGGGATGCTCGACCTGTGGCGGCAAACCAGTCCGCAAAACGTCCGAGCATTACTTTTTCAAACTTGCCGACTTCGAGCAGCCGCTGCGGCGATTAATAGAAAACGGCTATACCCAAAAATCCGTCGCCAACAAGCTCGAGGAATGGTTCAGTACAGGCCTCAAAGACTGGGACATATCACGCGACGGCCCATATTTCGGATTCAAAATTCCAGGCGAAGAAAATAAATACTTCTACGTATGGCTCGATGCACCAATAGGTTACATGGCGTCAGCTAAAAATTACTGCGACAAAAACGGCCTCGATTTTAACAAGGTCTGGAACAGCCCCGAATATGAGCTTTACCATTTCATCGGCAAGGACATTATGTATTTCCATGCGTTGTTCTGGCCTGCAATGCTTATCGGTTCCGGATTCAAAACCGCAAATAAGCTGTTTATTCACGGCTTTTTGACCGTAAACGGCGAGAAGATGAGCAAATCACGCGGAACATCCATCAGGGCAGGCACTTATCTTAAATATCTTAACCCGGAATACCTGCGGTACTATTACGCAAGCAAACTTGCGGGCGGAATCGAAGATATCGACCTGAGCATCGAGGATTTTGTCAACAGGACCAACTCCGACCTTGTGGGTAAGTTTGCAAACCTTGCCTCTCGTTCCGGCCCGATGTTGACAAAGCAATTCAACTCCCAGCTTGGGCGGCTCGACCAGCAGGGGCGAGACCTGATTAACCAGTTAATTGCTGCAAAAGATGAAGTTATTAAGAATTATGAAAACCTTAACTTTGCCGCCGCTGTGCGGACAATTACCGCTTTAGCCGACCTGGCTAATAAATATGTCGAGCAGAACCAGCCATGGGCAATGGTAAAGACCGATTTGGAAAAAACGCTTACGATACTTACCGCAACGATAAACGCTGTACGCATAATTACGATTTACCTAAAACCTATTTTGCCCAAATTCGCCGAAAAAATAGAAAAGTTTCTCAATGTCGGCAAGCTCAGTTTTGCCGATGTCGATAAGTTGTTGGAAAATCACAAGATAAACACGTTTGAGCGATTGATTGACAGGGTTGAAAAAGAAAAGGTGGATGCAATGATAGAAGAAAGTAAAGAGTCCCAGGCGTCGCAGCCTGCACCGGTAACTTTAGGCGAGCCGATTGCGCCGGAATGCACAATCGAAGATTTTGCAAAAATCGACCTGCGGATTGCAAAGGTCATAAAGGCAGAAGCGGTCGCAGGTGCCGACAAACTGCTGTATCTGAAGCTGGATATGGGCGGGGTTGAGAAAAATGTTTTTGCAGGCATCGCCCAGGCTTATAAGCCCCAAGACCTCACGGGCAAAATAGTTATATGTCTTGCTAACCTAAAGCCAAGGAAGATGAAGTTCGGACTTTCGGAGGGAATGATTCTGGCTGCAGGGGCCGGCGGCAAGGATATTTTTATGCTCACAGCCGATGTCGGCGTTGTGCCTGGAGAAAGAATAAAATGATTTTGTACCGTGTAGGATGTTGTCGGTTTGGCCGACTTAACGCCTGCCTATAGCAGTACTTTCGATGACGTAAACGAAATATTCCAAACTCCCCGAGTAGGGCTCGAACCTACGACCTGGCGGTTACAGCTACCTTCAGGTTTCCCTGAAGACCGGACTATCTTATCACCATACCATGAACACTACACTGTCCATAGTGCAGGTGCCGGGCGCTGACTGAAGCTTATTGGCACAGGTCGCCTCACCTCATAGTCTCTGCACCTTCCTGTCCACTTATTAATCTGCCTGTGTGGACAGGCTTGGCTCAGGATTACCGTTTCCTGCAAGCTGCCTGCTTTGTTAAAGCCGGCAAGCCCCTGTAGGATTTAGGCTTCCCTGAATTCACCCGGTTTTCATCCTGATGTTTCCATCAGGAGCTGCAACTTTTGGCATGAAGCTCACGATGACAATTAGCACAAAGCAGGATACATTTTTTCAACTCTTTTTCGACCCTTTTCCAGGATCTTGCGTACCCTTTTTCCGAAAGACCAAAATTCTTATCTGAACCAGCTTTATGGTGGAATTCTAATGCTTCAATGCAACTTTCATAACCGCATTTTTCACATTTTCCACCTTTAGCAGCTATTGCCATTCGGCGTATTTTCTGCCTGCGCTTCTTAACAGCCGCTATCAGATAACCCCGTCTTCCGGCATACTTCCTTTTATCTTTTGCCAACTACCGTACCCTTTCATGCCCTGTTTTACAGCCGCCCGCTCTACCGATTGAGCTATCGGGGAAATAACGTCAAAACCGTTTATTCATTATATTTCAAAGAACCACACTAATTTGGAGTATTATCTGAATTTCAGCCAACTTTGTCAATACACAACTTTTTTTTAGCTGATATTATAAAAAAATAGCCATAATACTGGACATGATGCGGGTTATATCATAAAATGAGGATTTGGGAATATTTAGAAGGCGGCTTTATGTTTCCGTGAAAAAGCCGGAGAAAATATTTTGCAAAAAAAGGCTAAATTAATGAGACATAAGGCTGGCGTGCTGCATCATATATTTATATAAGCGTTATGCTGGGTTTTTTGGTTATTTTTGATAATGGGTAAAGACATACTTGACATAGGCGGGTTTAGCATACAAAAACGCATCGGAATCGGTGCACGCAGCACCATTTACCTTGCAACTGACGAACAGGACAAAACCACCATTGCCCTTAAACGGGTCATTTTCGAACGGCCGGAAGATACAAGAATCTTCGAACAGATGGAAACAGAATTTAAGGTCGCACGGCGAATTGATAACCCATATATCCGTAAGTGTTATAAACTAAAGAAGATACGCAGCATGTTTAAGGTCACAGAAATGCTGCTTTCGATGGAATATTTTGACGGTGTATCTCTCGAAGAGGGGCCTAACTTAAGCCTGGTGGATGTTTTGCTTGTGTTCAGAATGGTTGCTGACGGCCTGCATGCAATGCACCAAAAAGGCTTTGTTCACTGCGACATAAAACCCAACAATATCCTTATGGACAAAGCCGGCTCGATTAAAATCATTGACCTTGGCCAGAGTTGCAAAATCGGAACAATAAAAAAACGCATTCAGGGCACGCCCGACTATATCGCACCTGAGCAGGTAAAACGCAAACCCATGGGCCCGAAAACCGATGTTTTCAATCTCGGAGCAACGATGTACTGGGCTCTTACAGGCCGCAACGTCCCGACTCTGATACCCAAAAAAGATGAGATGGGAATGATTATACCACAGCAATCCAAGGCGCCTCACGAAATGAGAAAGCAAATACCGATAGGAATATCAAAGCTCGTGATGGATTGCGTTGAAAACGACCCCTCACAGCGACCGGTAAATATGATGGCCATTATATCCAGACTCGACCTTATGATTCATAGCATTATGGGCGACAAAATCAGAGCGAACAAAAATGGCTCAAACGATAATTGACCTGCTCAATAAGAGTGCTGAAGCCAATAACGCAGATAAATTTTGCCACGGTAACCTGGTTTCGCTGCCGGCACAAGGCAACCTGATTGCGACAGGAGACCTTCACGGCCATCGACGAAATTTCGAGAGAATCCTTTCATACGCGGATTTGGCCAATAATCCCGACAGGCATATCGTTCTCCAGGAAATAATCCATGGCGGTCCGCAGGATTCCCGGCAGGGATGTTTGTCTTATAAACTTTTGTTCGATGCTGCCCGTCTTAAACTGGATTTCCCCGACCGTGTGCACATCATTATGGGCAACCACGATACCGCTTTTATCAGCGATAGTTCCGTGATGAAGGACGGCCAGGAAATGAATCTCTCGATGCGTTTGGCACTGGAGAGGGAATACGGGGCAAACAGTGCAGAAATTTCACTGGCAATAAAACAATTTCTGCTTTCCCAGCCGTTGGCAGTCAGATGTCAAAACAGAATCTGGCTGTCGCATTCGCTGCCAGACGACCGCCGCGGCGAGCAGTTCGATAGGCAGATTATGGATAGAAAATTGGAAGAAGAAGACTGCAAAAGACCAGGCTCGGCTTATCTTTTTACCTGGGGCAGAAAACACAGCCAGTCACTACTGAATAAAATGGCAGGGCTTCTGGATGCTGATATTTTCATTCTCGGGCATCAGACGCAAAAACAGGGGTGGACTAAGGCAGGCAATAATCTTGTAATCATCGATTCCGAACACAATCACGGATGCCTGCTGCCGATAGACCTGTCAAAATCTTATACCATTGACCAACTGATAGATTCTATAGTACCATTAGCATCTATACCCTGATGGATAACCGGCAAGGGCATAAGCCGTTTTAAGAAATAATCAATTATCAGTTATCAATAATCAATGATTTGGTATTATTACATAGCATGGATTGCAATTCTATGGCAGTTAGTATTTCTGCTCCAAATGTGGAACAACTATCGCTATGCCGTATCCAAATACAAAAAGGAACGGTCATATCAGCCGCCAGTCGCCCTGTTTGTGCCGTGCAAAGGAAAAGACCCTGATTTCGAAAAGAACATCGCCTCATTTTTCAGTCAGGACTATGAGGACTATGTACTCTGGTTTGTTGTTGCCGACCAGGCCGACCCTGCTTACGGTGAACTGTGCAAATTAAAGGATAAGTTAAGCCAAACTTCAAAAGCTCGTGATATGCAGGTCATTGTCGCAGGCCACAGTCAATCTTGCAGCCAGAAAATTCATAATTTACTTTACTGCTATCACCGGATACCGGCTGACATCGAAGTAATGGCTTTTGCCGATTCCGATATCTGCGTGCGAAACGACTGG
>Ga0315288_10007677_pt1 | contig 13660 bp, 12 predicted proteins | sample YL17G11_20_MG_FD_203454 | JGI IMG/M metagenome (GOLD analysis project Ga0315288, IMG submission 203454) | Sediment microbial communities from Yellowstone Lake, YNP, Wyoming, USA - YL17G11_20 | ecosystem: Environmental > Aquatic > Freshwater > Lake > Sediment | place: USA: Wyoming | collected...
GCGTGGAAGCTGATGACGGGAGAAAACTGGAAAGACAATTAACCTAGAATGGTATAACAAGCGGCTCCACCGGATCGCCGATAAACCCGGCTCCCGGTGAGCCGCCACGTTAGGCTGAAGCAATAAACTTCAAGAGGATATAAATTAAAATGAAAGCTCTATTTGAATATATCAATAAAATATCTAAGAAAACCATTCCGGCATTCTGCATTTTATTAATTATTCTTTTAGGTTTAATTGACGTTATAACCGGCTATGAGGTTTCGTTTTCAATTTTCTATCTCCTTCCGGTCATGATCGTTTCCTGGTATAGCCAAAAATATTATGCTGTCATCTTATCAATCTTGAGTGCATTGACATGGCTAATGGCAGATTTGCATGCCGGTCATATATATCCTCATTTTATGATCCCAGTGTGGAATGGAATGATGAGATTAGGATTTTTTTTAATCGTTTCCTTTGCTTTGTTAACCATTAGGAATTTATTGGAAAAAGAGCGGTCTTTTGCAAGAGTCGATTTCTTGACTGGGGTCATGAATAGCAGAGCATTCTCAGAGATGGCAAAAACAGAAATAGACCGGACGAATAGGTTTAAACGCCCGCTCACCATTGCTTATGTGGATATTGATAATTTCAAGGATATCAATGATACCTTTGGGCACAACATAGGTGATAAACTCTTACAATCAATGGCTCGGACTATAAAAAAAATATTCGAACAATCGATATCATCGCAAGGCTTGGTGGAGATGAATTTGCCATACTGTTTCCAGAAACCAATGAGAGAAATGCTAAGGCGGCAATTACCAAAGTTCAAAAGCATCTTCTGAATGTGGCCCAGAAAAATAATTGGGCTATAACCTTTAGCATAGGGGCCATTACTTGCTATAGCTCATGCGAATTGGATGAATTAATCAAAGAGGCTGATGACCTTATGTATTCGGCAAAAGCAAGTGGTAAAAATAGAGTCGCATATAAGATTCATGAAACTTAGGAGACTACTGCCTAATAACAAATCCAGCGGACGGAGTCTGGCCCGAGGTTTGCCCGATATGTTCAACACCCAAGGACCAATTTGTGGAATTTAAATGAAAAAGAAAAAGTGAAGATCATCTCTTCAAGATAATCCATAGTGAAAACTTGTAAGTAAAATCAACTATCCCTTTTCTGAAAGTTTCTTCCTGAACTCTTCGACCAGTTATTTTGGCAAAGAGTGCATGATTTGTATCGGTAATCCTCGATGGCCTTTCTGCTCTTGACATTCAACTTCCGTTTTAATACATTCAACTCGTCTCAAAACGAGTTCTTGGTGCGCCAGGCAAAGCCTGGAGAATCCAGTTGGTTGAGAAGGCAGCCTGACAAAGTTAGCCAACCGTCAGAACCGAGTTTTACAGTGTCCTTCCGGTGAGTCTGTGTAGAGGGAGAACCGGGCGGTGCTGATCAGAGATTGGAGCCTTGATCCATTCGGGCTATACTATTAAGTTGGGTTTGTGGCCTGGTGGTAATTCCAGGGGAGCCACTGCAAACCTTTAATGAACCTCAGCGCAATTTCAAAGGAGATGTTAAAAGATGCTCTATAAGAATGCACTGTGCGTTTATCCTCATCAGCAAGGGGCTCCAACGAAAAAATATTGTCCTCCTATTGGGCTGGAATATATCGCCACTGTCTTAGAAGATTTAGTTGAGCAGGTTACGCTTATTGATATGAGGTTTGAACCGAACCTGAATGATTCTATTCTAAATGACAATATAGATTTGGTCTGTCTGTCTGTAAACTGGGATTACCAACAAGACGCAACTATAAACATTATCGATCGGATCCCTGCCCATAGTAAGGTCGTTGTAGGAGGAAGATATGCTACCACGTGTGTTGAAGAGCTTTTTGCAGCAGCTCCCAATATAGATATCATCGTTAGAGGAGACGGAGAGGAGATTATTCGTGATATAGCCTTGGGGCTTCCCCTGAAAGACATCCCTGGCATCTCATACCATGAAGATAGTAGAATCATTCATAATAAGATTCGTGACCTCCGTCCATTGGACGATGCTACCTATCCCAATAGAAAGCTGAGGCGGGTTAAGTATAGGCTTTTATATAAGAACATAGATTTAGGTCAAGGTGTGGACTTTATTTCAACTTCCCGAGGGTGTCCATATAATTGTAAGTTTTGTACGTTTACCAAAAATCCCTTGGGCCAGAAAAGAAATTGGAGCGGGAGATCAGCGTCCTCTGTTGTTCAAGAATTGAAGACTATTGATGCTGGGTTTGTATTTGTTGTAGATGACAATTTTGCTGTAGATATGGAGAGGGTTGAGAAAATTTGTGATTTGATAATTGCCGAAGGTATCAAAAAAACATTTGCGGTTGCTGTGAGGCTTGAGATCTATAAGTATCCACAGATATTAGAGAAGATGTTTAACGCGGGCTTTAAGATACTAACAATAGGGATTGAATCAGCCCAAGACAAAACCTTAAGGGCGATGCAAAAAGGGTTTGATACTGGTTTAGCTGAGAAGGCATTTGCTGAAATCAGGAAGGTGAATTTATTTATTCATGGCTATTTTATTGTTGGATGTATAGGGGAGAATGAGGCAGAAATGCTGGAGATAGCCCCTTTTGCCAAAAGGCTTAAATTAGACACGATCAATCTCAGTCTATTGAGGACCGAGAAATACTCACCTCTCAATGAACTCATTTCCAATTTTAAGGGCTATTATGTAAGTGAGAAAAATATAGTGTGTTCTGAAGAATACCCCTTAAAAATGTTGAGGGATATCAGACATCGTATAGGTAGAACCTACTATACTCCTCGTACGATATTGAGAATAGCGAAGAAGATAATCAATACTCGCTTAATAAGCTTTCGTTATGTGGTTAAATCGATGTTTATTCTATCCTTCAGGTTGATTGTAAACAAAGGCAAAAACACTTAGCTTTAAGAGACCTCTGCGGAAATCGGTTACTGAACTGTGGTAGACAGGGCAAGAAATAGTTTTGCATTTTCTATTGATTTCAACTGTAAATCTTCAGAATGCTTTTCACGCTTCGGCTGAAGATAAGTAGGTGTACTTGCTATCGACTGAGTCCTGTTAATCATTTCCAAACCGTTCGATGGGTCGAACACTTCTGTTCTGCTTGAAACGACTCCATTTCGCACAAAGCGGTTACGGTTTGAAATTAAAAAATAGGGTCTCTTTTCCTAAAAAATATACATGATCCCTCATGGTCTTGTTTATCTCTCAGAGATATATAATTTCCTAAGTTGACAAAATACGCTTGGAAGCTCTGGGAAAACAGAATGGATACAGAAGAAAACAGCAGTAAACCCCATTATGGGATCGTTAATTTTGAAAGAAGAAAATATCCCAGGTTTTCAATTGATCTGCCAATAGAGTATTCTCGAACCGACTCCTTGATTGCTCATCCTGGTCAAGCGGCTGATATTAGTGAAGGGGGATTATTAATCACCCTTCCAGAGAGAGTGGCGTTGGGGCAGCGTCTGAGGCTAAAATTGTTTTTTGCCTCGATTTCAGAATCTTTGTATACCATGGAAGTCCTTGTAGAAGTTGTTTGGAGGAGTTCAGCATCGGGTGAATTTGGAAAAAACTATCCATGCGGAGTGAAGTTTATTGACGTGAGGCTTATGGACATGAACAAATTAGAGAGATTTCTCGAGAGCCTTATGTGATAGCTACAATAGTTTTGGGTGTATCATTCATCCTCTCAGATTTTAATAAAACGGCAATATATCTGTCCGAAGCCAATGGTAATAGGTGCTCCTGCCTCCCTGAAGGATATGCGGAGTTTAAGAGATCCTCTTTAAGGGGTGGCACCGATTTCTAATTTTCAGTTTAAGCAAGTTTCTAAGCTATTTCCAAGGCTTTTCGTTGGCCGACCTTTTGCCAGCAATGCGGCCGAAGGCTATACATTCACCCACGTTGCCACCGCCTTGATAACAATCACTATATATGGAGCCGAGTTCGCCTGCGCTATATAGGCCCCGGATGGGTTTACCCCTCGTATCCAATACCTGGGCATACTTGTTACGCCTCGGGCCTCCTTGTGTATTAAGGATCTGCGGCTTCGCCTCTATCGCGTAGAAGGGGGGCTTGTCTATCGGTTCTAACCTTGCGTTGACTCTGCCCAACACTGGATTCAACCCTCTATCAAATTCAGGGTCTACGCCTGCTGCACAGTACTCATTGTACTTGTTCACGGTATCTTCCACTGCATCAGGGTTTCTACCAATCTTTTTTGCGAGCTCCCTGATCGTGTCTGCCTTGGTAATCCAGCCCTTTTCTATTTCGACGGTGTTGTCATCGCTCCAAACATAACCTCCGATTTGGTAGTCCCAACCCCATGGCATATAGGGTTCACGATCCACATTGATAGGACCAGCCAACCTCATCTTCTCGTCGAAAATCGCGTGAATAGGCAACGGAAAGAACAAAGGGAACCAATAACCGTACCGTTCGTGCTTACCATGGTGAGTTCCGGGCCATTGTTCATTTATAAATCTTCTATTGTCCGCGCCAATATAAATAAAACGATGACCTAAGGTCATCGATAATTTCAGTCCAAAGTCATACTCGGGAGGCTTGAATCCAAGATAAAGCATTAAGTTCGCCATATGCCATAAATCTGCTCCAACTGCCTGAGCCATCCGGATGCCGTCTCCAGTATTATATGGAGTCCCTCTGGTGCAAGTATCATACAGGTGGTGATAGTCTGCTATCATCTGCGGATTGTTCTCAAAGCCTCCAGTGCATAAGACCACTGCTCTCTTGGCTTTGATATAAATTTCCCTTCCCTTTCTTTCTGCGACCACACCTAAAATCCTCTTCTTTACTGGGTCCTGAAGCAGCTCTCTTCCAGGGGTCTCAACCATTACCTTGATCCCTCTTTCAATGACTTTAGCTCTAAGGAATTCCCACAAACCAGCCGGTGTCTTTGCCCACCACCCCTGACAACAATGAGAGCCTGGCAGTCTCGGAAATTCTGGAGACATGGCTTTGAGGGGTTCTCTCAGCATGGTTTCGTCACCCCCCATCCGCTCAAACCAAGTGTAGTTCTCCACCATGTATTTTGCCCATTGCTGAATCATGTCTTGAGGCACTGTAAATCCGCTGTTCATTGCCGTGAGATACAAGACGGCGTCACTTACGTTTGTGGGAGTATAGACAAATTGCCCACACACTCTTGAATTTCCCCCCGAGCGTTGTTCATCCATCTTCTCCAGGATGAGAACATTTGCTCCTTCGTCGTGCGCTGTGATGGCTGCCACCTGACCCGCATAACCAAATCCGAGCACGACGATGTCTACCTCATACGTCCATTTAGGCACTTTGAGTAGTGCGATGGCCTTCGCTTCGCTCTTGCTTTTCATCATTCCATACCCCCATCTTTAAGGCTTTAATCGGTGTGAGTTTATCATACTTATATTAGGAAAGCCCAGTGTTAAAAATCATCATACAATGCAACCCATCTCATTTTCTTAACTTTGTATTTAGTAAATTCGCCCCCATTTTGAATAGATCGCCGAACTCCAAAAACAAGGGGAATGGCTCTATCCTTATTTTTTGAAAGGCTTTCTCATGCTTGCTTTCTACCCATAATCGTCAGCCAGAAACACTCATTCACAGTGAAGACTTGTAGGTGAGAGAGGGTGCCAAAGAGGTTTAAACGCAGCAACCTGTAGATCATTCGATTGAAAAACTTTCTTACTTCCAGCCTTTCGTTTTCTCTTTGAGAATTGGAATCACATTTTGAAAATCATCCACAATCCCGTAATCGGCCACGCCAAAGATGGGAGCACGGGGATTCTTATTACCTTCTTAGTATTTTCCCAATAGGGCCCGGGCAATCAGCATCTTTTCAATCTCTTTGGTTCCTTCATAAATTTCAACGATTTTAGAATCGCGATAAAAGCGCTCAATGTTGTAGTCGCCAATGAACCCATAGCCTCCATGGAGCTGAAGGGCCTCATCAGCAACCCTCACCGCTGTCTCTCCGGTGAACCACTTGGCCATGGAGATCAAATGAGATTCCACTCTTCCATGGTCGGCGAGCCAGGCAGCCTTCTGATAGAGATTGCGGCCTGCCTCAATTCGGGTCGCCATTTCAGCGATCTTGAACTGAGTGACCTGAAACGAGGCGAGGGGTTTTCCAAACTGCTTTCTCTCCCGGACATGTTTGATGGCCTGTTCCATGGCTCCTTGAGCTAACCCAACGGCTTGGGCACAGATGTGAAGACGGGTATAATCGAAGAAGATCATGAATTGTTGGAATCCTTTTCCCGCAGTTCCGATGAGATTCTCTTTAGGTACTCTGACCTCGTTGAAGGATATCTCGGCAGTGTCGGACGCCCGGATCCCAAGTTTGTTCTTTAGCTTGTTGGCTTCAAAGCCTTTACGATCTGTCTCGACGGTGATGACGCTGAGTCGGTCGTGACGGGACTTGGCATGCGGTTCTGTCACACAGAGAACCTGAAGAAAATGAGCCGTGGTGCCATTGGTGATAAACATTTTGTTACCACTGATGACATACTCGTCACCACTCAGGATCCCTGTGGTACTGACCGATGAAACGTCACTTCCCGCATCGGGCTCCGTGATCGCAGCTCCAGTGATGGCTTTTGCCTGAACCAGAGGAGGAAGTCGTTTCTTTTTCTGCTCCTCCGTACCAAAAAGAAGGATCATTTCGGAGCCAAAAGTTGCCGAGAGAATGGAGAATCCAATACCAGGGTCCACCCTCCAGAATTCTTCATTAATGAAGCAATGTTCGAAAAATCCCAATCCCTGTCCCCCATAGTTTTCGGGAATGAAGACCCCTACAAATCCAAGTTTGCAGGCCTTTTCCCAAAGGTGTTTTGGAGACTCCTCTTTCCGATCACACTCCTGGGCCAGATCTGGAAACTCTCCTTCGGCAAATTCTCTGGCAGCCTTGATGATATCCTTCTGCTCATCGGTCAAATCAAAGTCCATCATTCTCCCTTATTTTAAAAACAGAAATTATCAGGCCTTGCTAATCCTTCAAATAAATCCTTCCCAGATAGTCGCAGAGCACTTCATGGGTGCCACCGCCGTAGAGTAAGAATTTGGCATCCCTCCAGTATCGCTGCGGAGGTAATTCTGTGCAGAAGGCATTCCCTCCGTAAATCCTCATGGCCTCTTCAACAGCATACATGCACATCTCTGTGGCGTGATACTTGGCCATCATGCATTCGTTGGTACACGTTATCTTGTTTTGAATCATCCAGGCGCATTTGTAAGCGTAATTCCATGAGGCCTCATACCAGGCCCAATATTTTGCAAACTTCTCCCGGATCAACTGATATTTGCTGATGGGGTTTCCAAAGGCAATCCGGTTTTTAGCAAACTCCCTTGCATCATCCATGGCTCCTTTTGCAATCGCTAAGGCACACATCGCCGTCATGATGCGGACTTCATTAAGAATTTCTCCGGCATACTGAATGCCTTTGCCAATCTCCTCACCCAGGAAATTTTCATCAGGAACAAAGACATTGTCAAAAACCAACTCCCCTGTAACGGAGCAGCGGGACCCTAGCTTATGGAGCTTCTGACCGGGGACGAACCCATCTCGATCTGCTATCTTCTTTTCGACCAAATAGAAATTGAGACCTTTGAGTCCCAATTTTGGATCGACCGTTGCCATGCAGGTGCAAAACTCGGCGATCGGTCCATTGGTGATCCACTGCTTATTCCCATGGATCCTCCAGCCTCCATCCACTTTTGTTGCTAACGTTTTCGTTCCACCCAGGTCAGAACCTGACTGGTCTTCCGTAAAGCAGATCGTTCCGATTTTCTCACCTTTTATCGCTGGCACAAGAATCCTCTGTTTGATATTCTCACTTCCAAAGCGGGCAATGAAGTAAGTTCCCATAAGAATTTGCATGATCGCCGCCATGGCGAACCCACAGGATCCCCTTGCCAATTCTTCATAGAAAATCATCTGGGATAGGATATCCGCAGCCATTCCCCCATATTTTTCTTCATGCCGCAGCCCCAGATATCCCAGAGCGGAGAATTCTTTCCAAAGATCCCAGGGAAATTCTTCTTTTTCATCAAGCTCTTTCACCCTTGGCATGATCAAACGATCCACCACACCCCGAACCATCTGTCTGAAGAATTCTTCTTCCTCGGTAAAAGTGAAATCGAGGGCCATCGGTTTGTACTCCTTTCATCATTTCAAAGGGTTCGAGGATTCAAGGATTCGAGGGTTCTAGTATTCAATTTAAAATTTTTCACTTGACCCCTTGAACCCTTGGCCCCTTTGCCCCTTTCAGTTTTAAACAATATTCTTCTCCTTAAACTCTTTTAATTGAGCTGTACTGTATCCCAGAAGACCCCCATAGATTTCTTCATTATGCTCTCCAAATCGGGGAGGAAAGCTGAGCATTCGGTTGACCGATTTCAGATAAGGCGTGTTGAAAGGAGGAGGAGCGATGGTGATTTCGATACCTGTTTTTGGATCTTTACTTCGAATCAGATTCGGTTTGACTAAAAAATCTTCAACCACCTCTTCGATAGTATTCACTTTAGATATAGGAATCGTGGCCTTGTTAAAGATATCGATCAATTCTTCGGTCGTAAATTTTTTGGTGATCCTATTGATCGCCTGATTTAAATTGTCAACATCTGCAATCCGACCGGCATTTCGCTCATACTCTTTTTTATAAAGAGATTCGAATCCAGGGATTTTGGTCATTGTCTCCCACTGCCGATCATTTCCTACAGCAATATAAGCATAGCCATTTTTCGTTTCATAAACAGAGACCGGAGCAAAAAATTCATGAGTATTTCCTCTTCGGGAAACTTTTTTCTTAAAGGTAACAGTATGCATAATCGCCTGGGTGAGCCAAGAGACTGTGCTTTCAAACATGGAGAGATCGATACGGCTTCCTTGGCCGGTCATAGCCCTTTTGAAGAGGGCCTTCATGAGAAGACCATAACCGTGTTCACTGGCACCCATGTCGGGAAGAGGGATGCCCATCACCTGAGGCGCTCCTCCCTTTTCTCCAGTCAGTTCCATCAATCCCCCTCTGGCCTGGAGCACGGGATCATAAGCCGCTTCATTGCTTTGGGGTCCGAAACCGGTCATCCCCAACCAGATGATGTCTTCTTTAATCTTTTTTAGCATCTCATATTCGATCCCGAGTTTAGAATAATTTCGAGGAAGTTGGTTGGTCGCAAAGATATCTACCTTTAGTTTGAGGATGAGTTCCTTTAAAATTTTCTGTCCTTCTGGAGTAGCCAAATCCAGCGTTAAGGCTTTTTTCCCCGCATTGATGGGGAGGTAATAGGAGAACATCCGGTCCTCTTTCAGCACATCGTCTCCGATTCTACGGTTGGGATCGCCGTAAATGGGATGCTCCATCCGAATGACATGGGCTCCATCTTCAATCAAACGGTGGGTCAAATAGGGAAGGACAGTCGCTTGTTCAAGACTTAAAATGGTAATATTTTTGAAAAGGTTCGCGTCATCCATCCGAATCATCTCCGGATCATCATTTTGGATACTGTATACAAAAAATATATGTTTAATCCCTTGACAATGTCAAGATTTTTCGAGTCACTTCTTAAAGTAGATGATTTGTTGGCCTGTGGCCAGGAGAAGCCCTGCTTGATTCCTGACTTCAAATTCGATTAAACCGATGCGGTTGGATTGGTGGGTGACCTTTGCCGTCGCTTCAAGGAGGTCTCCAGATTTGCCAGCATTTAAGAAGTGGATACTATGTTGGAGAGCGACCGCTGGATCTCCAAAACTATTTCCCGCTGCTTCACAGGCCTGATCGGCTACTGAGTAGATGGCTCCTCCATGGGCCATTTGGTAGATGTTTATGGTTTCGTCTGTAATGGAAAGGGTGGTACGGGCAAAACCGGGTTGGAGTTCAATCAATTTTATCCCGATCAATCGAGCAAAGGTGTCTTCCGAATTGACTTTATCGAAGATCCTCTTCAGGATCTCTTTTGGATCTTCTTCCATGGGTCTTTTTCTTCAAAAAGAATTTCATCCTATTTTTTTCTTAATTTTTCGGTGAGGTCGGAGAAGTTTTCATATTCCAGTGGGTTCAATGATTTCACTGCCTCAGGGAGAGGAGAACCTTTTTTGCAAATAAGAACGACTTCCCTTCCCAAACCAAGAGCGATGCCCAGTTCGAGAAAGGTTTCAGGTTTTTCAGGCGTCGAGAGATTGTAAATTCCAAATCTGGCCCGACGGATCTGATCGATTCGATGATGAATGGTTCTCTTTTTCTGGATGGCTTCTGCGCCATGAATCGGACTTAGCCCACTTCCTTCAAAAGCGTTTTTGATGGCCTGAATCATTTCCGACTCTTGAATTCCTGAGGATATAAAATAATCTCCTTTCAGGACGACCTCCACTGTTTGGGGTGTCGTCTGAAGCTTTTTGAAAAGCGTTCGATCCAATGTCAATTCTTTGACGGCTGATTGGAAAATATTTTTTACATTCTCCAGGTCCCTTTTAAAGCGTGCTGCATTGATCTTATCAATCTCAGGGGAGGCGAAGGCCTTGACACTTACCTCCTGGAATCGAAGGGCGAGGAAATTTTGATAATGGATCGATTTTGAGCTGAAGACCTTCTCCAAAATCGTTTTCGTTTCATTGTGCCATTGTTTAAAGACTTCATGATCAGGGTGAAGACCTGCCATTCCCTCCACTCTATTTAACTGTTCTCTGATGAGGTCAATCGGATCTCTCTCCGGCATCTCCCACTTCCCCCTTTTCCTTCTTATTGTCAAACTGGAAAATAGCAATCGATGAGAAGAAAGTCAACCCTTTGATTTCCCGCAGGTGGATGGGATTTGCTTCTCTAAAAATTTATTTCCTGACAGATCAATATTCTTTTATAATATTATACGAAAGCAATGGTTACGGGAGGGATAAAAAATGAGAATGGGTGCTTTTGAGGTAATGGGACCTGTGCCGGAATTGAACGACCCCTATGTCTTTGCCATCCTTCGTCCCTGGATAGATGTGAATAATGTTGGGACGTTAGTTCTGAAAGAGTTGGAGACTCAATTTGGGGCTAAGGAATTGGCCCGGCTCGCTAAACCTGGCCACTTCTTCGATTTTACTCGTTATCGCCCGACTCTTTATCTTGAAGACGATATTCGCCGAGTATCCATTCCCAATGTAACGCTTCGCTATGCTAAAAGAGAAGGAGGAAATGACTTTCTCTTTCTTCACCTTCTTGAACCTCATGCTTTATCTGAAGCTTATATTGATTCTGTTTTAAAGATTCTTAAGACGTTGAAAGTGAAGAAATATATTCTTTTAGGAAGCATGTATGATATGGTTCCTCACACCCGGCCTTTAATGATCCATGGGGGAGCCATGGGGAGAGAGGCGGAGCAGGATTTAAAGAAAGCGGGAACCTTTTCGAGTCATTACCAGGGTCCGACGACCATTACCACTTTGATTACCCATCAAGCACCCGAGGTTGGTATTGAAACGATCCGGTTTATCGTCTCTTTGCCCCAATATGTGGTGTTGGAAGAGGATTATATGGGAAAGGTACGCCTGATGGAGATTTTGAATTTACTCTATCACATCCCAATGAATGAGAATGATTTTGAGAGGGTTCGGGAGCAGCGCAGTTTAATCAACCAGAAAGTAGAAAGAACACCAGAACTGAAGCATCTCCTTCCTCAACTCGAGACCCTATACGACATTCGGATCAAATCAGAGGGAGGGGAGGGGATGCCCAAGCTATCTTCTGACATCGAGGAAATCCTCTGGAAAATAAAGGACAAAGATTTAGGAAAAGCCTGAAGAAGGAGGGAGAAGACATGGACCGCAGAATTTTTATGAAGGCAATGTTGGCTGGTGGTGGACTCACACTCCTTTCGTCGCAAAGCTACGCTTTGAAATTGTTCCCCCATCCAAGCAAAGAGAAATGGGCCATTCTCTTTGGCTCACGCTACGGAAGTACACGAGATGCATCCCTTTGGATTGCGGAGGGAATGGGATGGGTCGCCGACATCTTGGATGCCCGTGAAAACCCTGATCTCACTTCCTATGATGGCATCATTGTTGGTTCAGGAATCTATTACAGTAAAATTGATCAACCCCTGGAAGCCTACCTGATAAAAAATGCACCGGCTATTTCAGGGAAGGTGAGGGCCCTTTTCGCCGTCTGCGGAAGCGGGGGCACTCCGAGAGCCCAAGCGTTCCTCGATGCTTTAGCAGGCTTCTGCAAAGCCAAACCCTCTCTCCAGAGGTCGTTTCCTGGGAGAATGACCAAAAAGTTGTTGAGTAAGGACGACTATAAGGGACTGGAGGACTCCTCCAAACAACGAAACAGACCCTTCGAGGATTACGACAATCTCCAGAGAAAGGATTGTCTGCAATTTGGGGAGTCAATCTTAGCAGTGGGTTGAAGAAGCCCATGAGAAAGTTTTAAATACGTTTTGGAAATTTTCGGAGTGCATGGCTATCCCCTGTGCATACAAATTGTCATCGAAAGCATGCCAGTTCCGTAGCCTTTATTCCTTTTGTCGATTTTTCAAATTGGTGGAACCAGTCGTTAAAAGAGCCAAAATCCTCTCTTGCGGAAAACCAGAAAAATGGCGCTTTCCCCAATGTATTCAGTACTAAATCTTGGTATTCAGAGAGTCTTTCTTCACTTATATTATTCTCCTTGATTACAGATGCAGCCACTGTCCCGGCGAACTGTCCCTGTATCATTCCATGAATATTTCCAGCACCCCCTGATGCATCTCCTACGAATATAAGATTATCCCTGACTATTTTTTTAAAATACTTTGCATATTTTCCTGAACGTGCCCTTGCAAATCCACTCACCTCCAATGCGTATGCATTTTTAATTTTGTGAGAGACAATGTTATCTCCCCTTCCTTTCAGTTCATGAAATGCGGCATCAGATGGAGCACTAAAGAAACATGCATCTTCACGGTGAGTGAAAAAGCATTTATAGTTTAAAAGGGGATCCGAAGATAAAAAATGTTCAATGATTCCGGCAGATACATCTGCGTTGGCAAGGAGGTAACTTATTCCTGCTCGTATTTCTCCTCTTTCACACAATCCCTCTTGTACGGCGAACCCGTTACCTGCAGACCTGATGCCGTCTGCACATATAAAAATTTGTGCTTTAGCGATTGGAATCACATCGGAGTTTGTTTCAACACCCTCCACCCTCCCTTCTTTTTTAACGAGCCTTATAACTTTAGTTTTTAGATAGAGCTTAGCCCCAGCTTTTACAGCGAATGCCGCTATCTCTTTTTCGAGAAGATCTCTCCTAACAAGATAGCCTCCTAAGGTGCTTTTTTCTAAAAGGTCACCGGATTCTGAATGGCACACCCTATATTCTTTTACTCTCATCCACGGAACTATCTTCCCCACGGCACCTATGACAGATTCTGAAAATTCGGACTCCATGAGCCATCCAGGATCATGTCTTGGCCATCCTATTGCTCCGTGCTCTTCGAAAATACCAACCCGCAATCCTTTTATCGCGGCAGTTAAAGCAGCATAGCAACCGGCAGGGCCTCCCCCTATCACTATGACATCGAAGTCGCTCATCATCTTCTCCCTTCCTCTAGGGGCTTATTGTTTCTTATGATACTATACGCTGATTTGTGTGTAGGCGTCAATCCA
>Ga0315288_10007678_pt1 | contig 13659 bp, 8 predicted proteins | sample YL17G11_20_MG_FD_203454 | JGI IMG/M metagenome (GOLD analysis project Ga0315288, IMG submission 203454) | Sediment microbial communities from Yellowstone Lake, YNP, Wyoming, USA - YL17G11_20 | ecosystem: Environmental > Aquatic > Freshwater > Lake > Sediment | place: USA: Wyoming | collected...
GTTCAGCAGGTACCTGTCCACCATCCTCGTCTGGAACTTGACCGGCACGAACTCCTCCATGGCAAGCCCGTACTGCCTCATGGCGCTGGAGCTTAGCTCCATGAACAGCAGGAAGCAAAGGCCGAAGGCCAGCACGGCCCAGAGCTGGAGCGACGGGCTCGGGCTCGACAGGGCCGTGAAGATCGTGAACATGCCGGACGTGATGATGTGCGTGCCCTTCATGCGCCATATACCGTAGACACCGAACAGTAGGGCCGCGAGGTAGAAGAACGCGATGAACAGCTGCATCAGGATCCAAAGGAAGTTCGGCAGGCCCGCGACCAAGGCGATGATTATGACGATGCCCATGGCGATCAGCAGGCCCCGGCGCGTCGTGTACTCGAACCCGAAGACCTTCTTCCAGTTGGTAAGCAGCTTGTCCCATATCGACGGTATCGTGCACAGGACGGCCCCAACGATAAGGCCGACCAGGGTCACCCCGCCGACGGAAAACGGCAACAGCTCCGCGTTGACCCTGACCTCGAAGGCGTTCGGCTTCATGGACCAGTTCAGGTAGAACAGGCTCGCAAGGGCCACGGTGGCGAGCGCCTGCAGGACCACGATCCTCGTGAGCACGGGCCTCAACAGCGAGAAGGGCCCGTCCTCCCATCCGAGCTTGTCCGTGCTGGGGCCGACCCGGCCCATGCGCCGGTCCTTCCCCTTGTCCTTGCCGCCCCCGTAGCGGACCCTCGGGCTCATGGCACCATCCCCCTGGTCTTGGGCTGGGACAGCTGCGACACGTGCGCGTGGACCGTGGCCATGTCCGGGCGGACCTGGCCCGACGATAGCGTCGACGTTATGGCCCCGAAGGAACGGAGCTCCTCGAGCAGCACGCGCTTCTCTAGCTCCAGCATGGTGTGCTTCGTCGTGAAAGCCCCGGCCACCTGACGCTCGATATCGTAGGAGTCTGGGCTGAAGATGAAGAACCGGTGCTGGTTGGCCACCACCTTGGTGACCTGCACGATGGTGTCATCGAGGTCCAGCGGCGAGATGAGTATGAGCGTCGTCCTCGGCGTGAGGTAGGGCCTGGCCTTGTCCATGGCCACCTTGAACCCCTCGTCGCCCTCGGCCCTGACGCCCACGAGCGCGCTGAGGATGTTGTCCAGCTGGGATTTCCCGGCCCCGGGCTGGACGACGTAGGCGTTGTCCTTGCCGCCGTAGGTTACGAGCCCCACCTGGTTACGGCCCTTCAGCAGGAACTCTGCAATAGAGGCTGCGAGCTTCACGCCCACCTCCAGCGGGTTGGCAAGCGGGTTCCCGGCCTTGGTCACCTCCCTGGCGTCCAGCAAGATGAACGCGTCGTTGAGGTTCTCCTTCTCGTACTCGTTCACCATGAGCTCCCGGGTGCGGGCGTAGACCTTCCAGTTTATCCTCTTCAGCGGGTCGCCCTTGATGTAATCCCTTATGCAGTAGAACTCGTAGCCAAGGCCCGACATGTGCAGCGGCATCATCTCGAAGTAGGCCGACTGGTAGGAGCGCACCGGGAAGGTCTCCAGGGCCGGCACCCTGGGATAGACCGAGAAGTAGGAGAGCTCCTCCACGATTTCCTCCTCGAAGTGCAGGTTGAAGAAGTCCCTCCGGCGGACCTTTAGCGGCCCCAATGTGTAATGCCCCCGTAGCGGCGTCTCGATGGTGTACTCGAGCCTGGTCCTCTGGCCGGCCTCGAGCACCAGCACCTGCCTGTTGGAGCCTTTCACGAGGCGCACCTCGGGCGGGAGCTCGTCGTAGAGTATGACGAAAGCCTCGCGCCGGGAGCCGTTCCTGACCTTCAGCCGGACCGTGATCCTTTCGCCCTCGAGGACCCGTTCCGTGTCCATCTCGCGGACCACCTGGACCTTGAGTCGCATGACCTTGGAGACCGCCAAAAACGACAGGAGGACGACCCCCAATGCCAGGAGCTGGAGGTCCAGGGCCATGAACCCCACGACGGTGAGCAGCATGCCGGCGGACAGGAACGCCACGGCCTTCATGGTCAGCATCAGGACGCACCCCCTGCGCCGTCCGTCTCCAGCTGTAGGTCCTTGATCTTGTCGACGACCCGCTCCAGGTCCTCCTTCTTGTAGGTCTCCCAGCGCTGGAGGAACCTGATCAGGTCCGGGTCCTCGATGGCCCCGTCGAGTATCTCCTTGCGCCGGAGCTTGAACTCCGCCGTCGAGAGCCTCCGGGCCACCCGGACCCTGTTCTCCAGCAGGAGCCTCACCCTGTAGGTGTCCGAGGCGCCCAGGCTGCCTTCCTTGTAGTTCAGGAGCCACGGCTCGTCCAGGTTGGGCAGGTGATACCAGTCCGTCGGGAGCTTGACGAACCTAAGGTAAACCAGGACAGCCACTATGCACACCGCCACCAGCACGACCTTGGCGAAGTCGTCGTAGGCCACGAACATGAACGCGTCGTAGACCTGCCGCTGGGCCCTCTCGCCAGCATTGGAGCTGACATGCCTGCTCTCGTCGAAGATGACCTTGCCGCCCTTGGGCAGCATGGCATTGATGATGTCCAATCCCAGGGCCAGGTTCTGGAACCTGACTGCCATGTCGTTGATGAACAGGCTGGGGTCGCTTATGAATGCGTTCCCTGTGTCGAAGAAGCCCAGGACGTAGGTGCCGCTCTCCTCGGCCAGGTCCTTTTCCTTGTTGCCGTTGGCGTCGATCCAGGACCGGTTGTCCGTGTAGATGAACGGTGTGCCGGACACGGCGCCCTGGAACGCCGCGGGCCGGTCGGTCAGGAGGCTGTACTTCTTGTTGATGATTGGCCCCGAGTCGATGTAGCCCGTGGCCCTGATGAAGTCCGGGTTCTTAATGTAGTCCGGCGAATAGAGCCTCGAGCGGTTGACCGTGACGTCGCCGGCCACGGCCCGAAGGAGCGGGGCCGAGTAGCCCCCGTCGTCGGCCAAAAACAGCCTCCCGCCCTTTTCCAAGAAATGGTTGATGGATGCGAGCTCCTGCTTGGTATAGGGCCGCTCGACGCCCAGGATGATGAGGACGCTGCCGCTCCAGTCCTTCTCGAGGTCCAGGACCCTGGGGGAGCTCAAGATGGCCTCGGTGCCATAGCCGTGCCTTTCCAGCGCGTCCCTGAAGATGGAGACATCGTTCCAGTTGTTCGTGTAGGCAGACATCTGCCGCTCGACGGTCCAGGGCCAGATGCTAGAAATGGCCAGGGCCACGAGTAGGGCGACCGCGATGATGGCCCCCAGCGTCCGGAGGCCTCTGGCCAGGGCGCCCCAGCGGTCCTTCAGGTTCTCCCCTCGTCACTGTCATCTCTGTAATACAATATATAGGCTTGATTGGTGCAAGGGCCGGATTGTGGCCGTCACACCCCGAGGCCGAGCCTCAGCAGGTCCCTTGTTCCAGGCGCAAGGCCCAGGACCAGTATCGCAATCCAGATGAGGGCCTGAATGAGCCGGTTCCTTTCAAGGTCGGGCTTCAGCTCGACGCTGAGAGTGTAGATGACGATCGCCATGACGATGGCCTTGAGCGGGAACATCACCGCCGGGGTCCCGGACAATCCGATGAGGAAGTTCGGCACGACGTGCTTCTCGCCGTAGGAGAACCACTGCAGGGCCGTGAAGGTGGCCGAAGCGTCCAGCATGTGGGCGTACATTATCGCCACGTTGACCGGGTCCTTCCAAAATATTTTCATCCACGAGAACCGGCGGGTAAGGCCGTAGCACGCGCCCGCGAAGATGCCCGTGGCCCCCAGGGCCAGCAGTGGCACCAGGGCGAGCTGCTCGAGATGCAACTGCCGGACCGAGTCCGGCGACGGCAAGGCCTGGTCTGGCCAGACCCAGCCGAGGAGCCCGTAGGAGACCACGTAGAACAGGGCCAGGGCAAGCAGGTGCCACCCAAAGACGGCGTAGATGTCGTGGATGTAGAGCCGGCCCCTGCGCTTGACCAGGGCCAGCAGGCCCAGGAATGCGGCAATGGACACGAGGGCCGTCACCGCGGGGCTCATCATGAACGCCATGTTCCGATGGTCCGCCGAAAAAAGCTCCCTGTTGTCGAGATACAATGTGTAGGCCAACAGGTACAGGATGTTGAAGACGCCCAGGATGGCCCCGAAGAGCCACAGGCCCTGGACGCGCCCGGCCACGCCACGCTTCCGCTCGAGCTCCACTATCCTGTGCGACTCGACGAGCTTGAGCAGGGTCAGGAGGCCGATGAAGATGTAGATTATGGGCGAGATGAACAGGTAGACGGCCTTGCCCGTGAAGACGCCCGAATCCTCGAGGACCCGGAGCACGCTCCCCAAGATGATGTAAGGTATGGTGGCCATGAACATGTCCACGCCGGGCCTGATGTCCATCTTCTTCAGGAACCTGTAGATGGCGAACAGGGCCAGGACCAGGACGATCCCGTAGGTGGGCGTGTCTATGAGATTGTATGATTCCGTGATGCCGTTCACCGAATGACCCACGGCGTCGGCCTCGATGGGGGCCCAGTAGTAACGGTAGAGGAACCGGTCCCAGACGGTCTGCGGGGCCACCAGGTACCCGACGGCAAGCACCATGGTGGGCACGATGACGATGAGGGTCCAGACCATCCTTTCGTGACGCTTGAGGAAGGGACCCTTCCGCCTGTCCTTCTTCTTCGACATCGGGAACGGACCACCGCGAATAATGGCTAGGCGGTGGAGGATTAATAATGTTATCGAGCAAGACCCCGGCCCGGAGCCCGCAGCTAGGTCATCTTTATTATTTCGATTTGTATATGGGTCCATGAGGGGGCCCCAAAGCGGAGGGATGCAGTATAGCGCTGTTCACAAAGGCCAAGTCCATGGTCTTCCCCAGGGAGGTCCTCGCGGGCCACGACGTCCTGCCCCAGATCGCGGAAATGAGCAAGCGGTTCAACTTCGCGGGCACCGGCGTCCTCGTGACCGGTCCCACCACGGGTCCCATTGCAGCGAACACGGTCTCGGATTGCATGAAGGAGGCGGGCTTCGAGATCCACACCATCGAGCTCGGCCCCGCAACCCGGGCCAACATTGACGAGGCCAAGGCCTTGGTCAAGGAGGTCAAGGCCCGCTTCATGCTCGGCGTGGGCGGCGGCAGCAAGATCGACATCGCGAAGCTGGCCGCGGCCGAGACGGACCTGCCGTTCATCAGCATCCCGACCTCGGCATCCCACGACGGCATCGCGTCCCCGACGGCATCGATAATAGACGACAAGACGCCCCACTCCATCGACGCCGTCATGCCCATCGGCATCCTCGCGGACACGCACATCATAGCCAAGTCCCCTTTCAAGCTCTTGTCCTCGGGATGTGCGGACGTGGTCTCGAACCTCACGGCCATCAGGGACTGGGAGCTTGCCGTCAGGCTCAAGAACGAGGAGTTCTCCACCACGGCCTACACGCTGTCGAAGATAAGCGCCCAGACCATCCTCCAGAGCGCGGGCATGATCAAGCCCATGCTCGAGGAGAGCGCCTGGATCGCCATCAAGCCCATAGTATCGTCGGGCATCTCCATGAGCATAGCGGGCTCGTCGAGGCCCACCAGCGGCTCGGAGCACATGTTCTCCCACGCCCTAGCCCAGATCGCCCCGGGCAAGGCCCTGCACGGCGAGATGTGCGGTGTCGGGTGCATCATGATGATGTACCTGCACGGCGGGGACTGGGAGGAGATCCGGGACGCGCTCAAGGTCATGAAGGCGCCCATCACGGCCAAGGAGCTCGGGGTGACAAAGACCGAGGTGGTCCGGGCCCTCACCATGGCCCATAACATCCGGCCCGAGCGCTATACCATCCTCGGCGACAACGGCATCTCGCCGGACGCGGCCGAGAACCTCGCCAAGATAACGGGGGTGTTCTGAGGATGGCATCACACATCACTATCGACCAAGATCAAAAGGAAACGGGGAATCACAAGGGGTGTTCACATGGTCCATGTGACTCTGGTAGGTATGAAACAGGCAAAGAAGGATATGGTATTCGTGTTCAAGGGCCCCCTCCTGGAGTGCCGGGAGTGCAAGTACAAGCAGGTGTGCTTCAACCTAGTGGAGGGTAAAAGGTACAAGGTGACGGCCATAAGGGACGCGACGCACGACTGCGAGATACACGAGGGCGGCGTCCGGGCCGTGGAGGTCGAGGTGGTCCCATTCGAGGGGGCCATCGGCGGCAGGATGGTTCTCGAGGGGAGCGTGGTCCTCCTCGACGACAAGGGCTGCAACTACCGGGGCTGCCCGCACTTCCGCATCTGCCACCCGCCGGACAAAAAGGTCGGCAACAAGTTCAAGATCGTCAAGGTCCTCGGGACCATCGAGTGCCCCGAGGAACGGCGGGTCACCAGGTGCATGCTGGAGGACTAAACCGCAAGCTCATGGCAATGAATTTTCCAGGTCCGGGATTGGCGCTCAGGTCGGGAAAAGATATCTCAGTACCTCGATGATGACCGACAGGACTATGCAGCCACCAACGACGCCCCAGGGACCGATCTTGAAGGCCGTTTCGTCCTCCGCATCGAAGTAACGGATGAGCCCTGCTGCGGAGTGGAAACCCTCTCCTTTCTTTTCCTTCTTGCCCATGGCGGATACCGGTCTTTCTGATGACCAAATGGATATTTAATGATTTCCATGTGGGCCCTGGGGACCAGGTCTTCGCGCCGGGCCAAGCATAGTTAAACGTGTGTCTAGAAAATACTAAATAGAATTGATATATCATATCCTGACAGGAACCTGAGGGGTCGCAATGCTTTCCTGGCGTGGTCCTGCTGCGGTCTTCACCATAGGGCTCCTTCTCATGATGTGCATCCCCACATCGTGCCTTCCGACGGCTAGGGCGGCGGACACCGGGGGCATCACCTATGACGGTGCATACCATGTGATAGAGGTCCCGAACTCCGTCGGTGGGGGCTTCGAGCCGCATATACTTGCGGGCGCCGGCATCGACGGCAAGCAATGGATCTACATCGACTCCCCGACGGGCCTCGGCAGCAGGCAGAGCGGGAACCTTTACATCTCGAAGGACCTCGGCGACACCTGGGAGCCCAACACCAAGGGCGTGGTCGTCAGCAGCGTCCTGGGTTCAGGGGACTCCTACACGGCGGTCACAAACGACGGGACCATCTACTATACGGACCTCTGGCTCTTCACGGCCACCGTGGACACCTCCAACGACGGCGGCAAGACCTGGGTCAAGAACCCCCAGGCCTCGGTCACGCCCCTAGACGACAGGCAGTGGTTCGCGTTGGGCCCGCCCGTCGGCGGCTCCCCCCTCAAGCAGCCCCAGGCGCTCTACTTCGAGTACAACCAGATACCTGCGGGCCTCTATCTAATGAAATCCCAGGTCACCAAGTGGGGCTGGGGCTGGAGGCCCTGCAACCACTACGCGCCGATATCGACGACCAACGGGGCCAGGGACAACTTCGCCATCGACCAGCAAGACGGGACCATCTACCTGCCCAATACCGAGGGCAACGACCTCGTGATGTACACCTCGACCAACGGCTGCACGTCCTTTACGAAGACCCAGGTCACAACCACCACCGAAGGCCACCAGAACATCTTCGTCGTTTCCGCCATTGACGACGGCGGCAACGTCTACCTGGTCTGGTCCACACAGACGAACGTGACCATGGCCAGGTCCACGGACAAGGGCGCGTCATGGAAGATATTTCCGGTCACGACCACGAACGGAACGCGGGTCCTGCCATGGATCACAGCCGGCGACCCGGGCCGCGTGGGCATATGCTACTACGAGACGAACGCCACCGGCATGACCTCAGAGGAGTTCGACACCAACGTCAGCTGGAACGTCATGTCCGCTATAACCATCGACGGCCTGAGCGAGGTCCCGAACTTCACTTTCCAACAGGTCATCAACTACACGCATTCCGGGGCCGTACGGGTCTCGGGCACCGGCGGCGACTCCGACAGGGACCTGGGCGACTACATGTCCGACGACAAGGACCAGTACGGCCGGCACATCCTGACCTTCGGCTACGACGGCAACGACGGGGCCAATAAGTACAATGCCAAGGTGATGTTCGCGCGGCAGATGGACGGGCCCTTCTTGAGGAACGCCACGGGCCCCATGGCCCGGTTCACATATGACCTCGAGGGAATGAGTCTGTCCGTGGACGGCACGGCGTCCTTCGACATGAACGCCAAGGGGCTGAAGGCCTACGACTGGGTCTGGGGCGATGGCACGAACGACAGCGGCAAGGACCCGGTCACGGAGCACAGCTACAAGAAGGCCGGGACCTACACCGTGTCCCTCAGGGTCACGAGCATGCTGGACATGAGGAACACGACCTACCAGGTGGTCGTCATCAAGCGGCCCTCAACCTACGTCGTGTCCCCTGGATTGGCCCTGGCCGCGATCATAATCATCATAGCGGTCATCATGACCTACCTCTTCAGGAAGAAGATAAAGGGCCTTTTCGGACGCAAGGACTTCCTTAAGAAGAAGGTCGCGCAGTAGGGCGCGAGGGAATTGATCTATTCCTCCGGCTTGTACTCCGGGTGCTTGCCGGCCAAGTGCTCCTTGACCAGCCTGTCGTAGAGGGCCCGGGTCTCACGGACCTGCACGATGAGCTCGGGGTCGTCCTCGCGGACCACCTTGGCCGGGATGCCGAGCACGAGGCTCTTCTCCGGTATCTTCATGTCCCTTGGGACCACGGCGTTGGCCCCGATTATGCTCCCGGAGCCGACCTCGGAGCCGTTCATGACCACGGCATGGATGCCCACGAGGCACTCGTCACCGATGGTGGCCCCGTGGACCATGGCGCCATGGCCCAGCACGCAGCCCTTACCAATGACGACCGGGTAGTGCGGGTCCACGTGGATGACGCAGTAATCCTGGATGTTCGTCTTCTCCTTGACGTGGATCGAGGTCAGGTCGCCACGGAGGACGGCGCCTATCCAGATGTTGACGTCCTTCTCAAGGGTGACGTCGCCTATGATGTGTGCGGACGGGTGGATGAAGCAGCTGGGATGGACCTTCGGAGGCATGTTTGGGTGAGCGGCGTCCGTCCTTTAAAAACCTTGCCCAATGCTGGGTGGACAATGGAATAATTTATAACATACGAGCAGTATTGATTGTTATTGCCTTTATCGACCTGGCCTGTATGTTATGACAATGAATTGGAGGGAGACCCGATGTCAATCAGTTCCCGGCGGCTATTTGCGCTCCTGATCGTGACCTTGACGATGGTCCACCTTCCATATGCGCTGGCGGATGGCGGATCCGAGCCGAGAGGCTCCCGGGCCACCATCTCGACCTTCGAGACCGGCCTCGTGAACACTACCTACACCTACAACACGGACCAGGTCATAAGGACCTCCTTCTTCACGCTCCCGAACAACGCCTATGTCGACCAGGCCACGCTGAAGGTGAGGCCGCTCCCGAGGAACCCCGGGACCAAGGCATATCCGGACAGGCCCGAGGTCGATGTGGGCGATGACGGCGGCATAGACTGGAAATTCGATAGCACCGGTTTCGGCAAGTTCGGCTACCAGACGGTCCTCTACAACGATTCCGTCTACAGTTCGGTCGACCTTAAGGCCACCGTCAAGGACAACTCGACGGCCGTGAGGCTGCCGCGCAATGCCAGCGTCACGACCGCGACCCTCAACGTGGAGGGGATGTTCAGGCTCCAGCAGAAGTTCGCCATCGAGGGCACCTCGAGCTTGGAGTACATGGGTGGGGACGTCTCCTTCGTCGGCGATCTGAACGGGGATGGCTGGCAAGACTTCGCCATCGGGGACCAGAGGAACGATTCCAACGGCCACACGGACAACGGCCGCGTGCTGGTGTTCTTTGGCGGGGTCGGGCTCGACTCGACCCCGGACCTCGTGATGGATGGGGCGGCCGACGGCGATGAGTTCGGCTTCCAGGTGGCCCCGGCCGGGGACGTCAACAACGACGGCAAGGACGACCTCGTGGTCGGCGCGCCGGCATACGACGGCCCGGGCGGCACCAACGCTGGCCGTGTCTACATCTACTTCGGCGGGAACCCCATGGATTCCACCGCTGACCTCACGATGGACGGCGAGGCGACCGGCGATTGGTTCGGCTCGAGCGCCACGGGCGTCGGGGACCTGAACAAGGACGGCTACGATGATGTAGTGGTAAACGCCGCCAACTGGAGGGCCCCCAGCACCGACATCTACGGCAAGATTTACGTCTACCTCGGCGGGAACCCCATGAATAACGTCGCCGACCTCACTAAACAGGGCCCACAGGCCCTATTTTACTGGGCCAAGACGGTCTCACCCGCGGGAGACATCAACAATGACGGCTACGCGGACTACCTGATCGGCACCGCGAGCAGCGATGCGGCCTGCAGCGGCTGCGGAAGGGTGGACCTGTTCTACGGGGGCGCGGCCCTCGACGGCACGATCGACCTGACCATCTTCGGGACCGGCGGCGAGGGCCTGGGCAACTCGCTTGCTTCCCTTGGGGACATCAACAAGGACGGCTACTCGGATTTCGTCGCGGGGGCCATGACCAACAAGGACAAGGGCATAGCTACCGGTGCAGCCTACATCTACTTCGGGGGCGCGCCTCCCAACAACGTTGCTGACCTCAAGATATACGGGCCAGGTGGCGGGGGCTACTTCGGGAGCTCGGTGTCCTCCGCAGGTGACATCAACAAGGACGGATGGCTCGACATCGCTGTCGGGTCCGAGATGAACAACTCCGGCAAGGCGGACACGGGCGCGGTCTTCCTCTTCTTCGGGGCCGCAACCCTGGACAACTCCCCTGACCTGAAGCTGCAAGGCGGAGGCGACGCTGATAACTTCGGTCATACGGTCTCGGGAGGCTACGACCTCGACAAGGACGGCTACTCGGACCTGCTGGTCGGGGCATATCTCAATGATTCCAAGGCCCCCGACGCAGGCAAGGCCTATCTTCACCTGACGGTCCCGAAGCGGGCCGTGGACCCGCTCCTCGAGGTCGAGGGGCTGCCACCGGTCCAGGCCCGCATATGGAATGCCACCGGCATATTCGTTGGCAACAAGACCGTGGCCGACTTCGCCACGGCCCTGAACACCTATCTGGCCTCGGCCAAGGCGACGGGCGTCGACAACTTCGGGAACGAGTACGTCGATGTGCGGCTGGCCTTGAAGAGTACCGAGAGCGCCGAGATGGTAATCTCGAACGTCAGCATTGTCTACGACTACGACGCGGTCATTGACGTCAAGCCCAATGGCGGGAGCCTGCAGAAGACCCTGGACGCTATGGTCCCGCACAGGGACACCGGGACCACCAAGGTCATCGTGTGGGCCCATTCCATGTCCGCGGGGAAGCTCTTCTTCCACGACCTCAACATAGTCGTCGACGAGGGGCCCACATGCAAGAAGATACCCGATAAAAGCATCGACGAGGACACGCTGGCCCCTCATCTCCTGGACTTCTATGACTACTTCAACGATGACAACGATCCCCACGACTATCTCAACTACACGATATTCAGCCACACCAACGGCCAGTTCGTGAACGTCAGCATCAACCAGTCCCACTATCTGTCCGTCGATGCGCTGACCGGCCCGCAGAACGACAACTGGACCGGGCTTGTGGCCGTCGTGCTCAAGGCCACGGACACCAGGAACCTACCGAAGCTGTCCAACAAGTTCAACATCACGATAGCGTCGGTCGACGATCCGCCGGTGTTCCTCACAAAGCCGGGCCTGAACGCCACCATAGGGAAGCCCTACACATACCTCGCCCAGGCCGTGGACGACGACCACGCCATCACCTATGGCCTGGACCAGGCCCCGAACGGCATGACCGTCAACAAGACCACAGGCCTCGTGTCATGGGTCTCGCCGACCATCGGCAAGTTCCCTGTCCATCTGAAGGTCAATGACGGGAAATGGGACGTCTACCAGAACTACACGCTCGACGTGGAGCCTCCGAACAACCCGCCAGTTGTGACAAGCAGTCCGCCGGCGACGGCCACTGTGGGAATCATCTACAAGTACCAGTTCAAGGCGACGGACAAGGACGGGGACAAGCTGAACGCCACCTTCGTCCAGGGCCCGGCCAACATGACCATGGACAGCTCATGGCTCGTGACATACCTCCCGGACATCTCACAGGTCGGGGACCAGAGCGTCATAATCCAGGTCACGGACGGCAAGGCGCCCATCCGGCAGATATTCACGCTCAAGGTCACGAGCGCGGGCATGAACAACGTGCCCAAGTTCACTTCCATGCCGCCCGTGACGGCCAAGGTCGGCTGGGCCTATACCTATAACATGACGGCCTCGGACGCAGACCGCGACAAGCTCACATTCAGCCTCGATATGGCCCCGAAGGGAATGGCCGTGCGCGGCCCCAACGCTGACCGCGCCGACTGGACGCCGGCATCGGACCAGATGGGCCTCCATAACGTCGTCGCAAGGGTCTCGGACGGAAAGGCCTACTCCCTGCAATCCTTCACCATCAATGTTACCACCGGGACAGGGAACCGCCCGCCGGTGATAACATCGACGCCGCCAACGACGGGAATGGTCGGATACACATTCCAGTACCAGATCGCGGCCCACGATGACGACCTTGACAAGATCACCTACTCGGTCGACACGCAAAAAACCAGGATACAGATCGACCCGGCCTCGGGCCTCTTGATCTGGCACCCGGCGTCGACCGAGATTGGCAACCAGACGCTCACGGTAAGGGCCTCGGACGGCAAGGGCTTCGACGCCCAGACCTTCGTGGTGCTCGTCGCGGAAGGCGATAAGAACGGTCTGCCGATGTTCCTTTCAAAGCCTGGCACCGAAGGGCAGGTCGGCATGGCCTACAAGTACGAGCCCCAGGCCATGGATCCGGACGGGGACACCATAACATGGTCCCTCGCTGTCAAGCCCGACGGCATGACAGTGGCCCCGACCACGGGGGTCATCGTCTGGACGCCCGCCAAGGGCCAGGAGGGGAACGTCACCGTCGAGCTTCGGGCCTCGGATGGGATGGGCTTCTCATCCCAGCGGTTCATCATCTCGGTCATACCCGGGAACGTGAACCAGGCCTTCACGGTCAGGATCACCTATCCGACGAACGGGACCAAGGTCTCGAAGAACATGACCGTTCTCGGGACGGCCACCGTGGCCGTCGGGAGGCTCTACGAGGTCAAAGTGAAGGTCGATGAGGGCCAGTGGGCCTCCGCGACCGGCCTCGGGACATGGAACTACACGGTCAACACCGAGTCATTGAGCAACGGGAAGCACAAGCTTTACGTGCAGGCCTGGGACGGGGCCACATATTCGACCCCGGTGAGCGTGGACTTCACGGTCGAGAACAAGGGGAAGCCGAAACCGCCCAACCCGAACACATTCTTTGGCCTGTCGTTGCCTATCTGCCTGCTGGGCCTGGTCGTCCTGATAGTCATCATCGTGGCGGCCGTCTATCTCACCCGGAGGCCGTCTTTGCCTCCGTCCGCAAGGCCGCCGCCGGGGGGCGAGAGGTATCCGCCCAGGGCCCAGCGCCCACCGCCCAGGGAGCGGCCCGAGGACAGGTACGACCGGGACTATTACCAGGAACAGGGCCCGGGGGACGACTACGGCAAAAGGTACGACGAAGGCCAGGACCCGGGCCAGGGCCAGTACGACGAGGGCCAAGACAAGGGCTACGAAGACCAGGGCCAGTACGACGACCAGTACGCCCAGGACCCGGGACAAAACGACCAGG